>Ga0065711_1037374_pt1 | contig 19896 bp, 14 predicted proteins | sample Hoacrofraction12_FD_59098 | JGI IMG/M metagenome (GOLD analysis project Ga0065711, IMG submission 59098) | Hoatzin crop microbial communities from Cojedes, Venezuela - Epithelial fraction 12 v2 (version 2) | ecosystem: Host-associated > Birds > Digestive system > Esophagus > Crop | place... | reverse complement strand
GGGCTCCGTCACCCTCAGAGGGAAGAAGTTCTTCCTCGGGTTCAGCTGGAGCTTCCTCTGCTTCAGTTTGTGCCCGTTGCCCCTTGTCCTGTCGCTGGGCACCACTGAAATGGGTCTGGTCCCATCCTCCTGACACCCACCCTGCAGATATTTAGAGGCATTTCTAAGGTTCCCTCTCAGCCTTCTCTTCTCCAGGCTGAACAAGCCCAGCTCCCTCAGCCTCTCCTCATAGGAGAGATGCTCCGGACCCCTCACCATCCTTGTAGCCCTCCACTGGACTCTGTCCAGTAGCTCCTCATCTTTCTTGAACTGGGGAGCCCAGAACTGGACACACTACTCCAGATGGGGCGAGACTAGGGCAGAGTAGAGAGGAAGGAGAACCTCCCTCGACCTGCTTGCCAGACTCCTCTGCACCCCAGGATTCCATTGACCTTCTTGGCAGCCAGGGCACACTGCTGGCTCATGGTCAACCTGTCGTCCACCAGGACACCCAGGTCTGCAGCTCTGCAGAGCTGCTCTCCAGCTTTCTGGCAGCATTATTGACACGAGAAGCTGCTGCTGTTGGTTCCCCCCATCCTGTGGTTCCCTTTTGTTGTCAGAAATGCAGAACTGCCCGGTACGTGTTCCCATCCCCCAGCTCCTGCAAACAGGGCCCCTTTGTGAGCTGGCATTAACGTGCCATCAGCACAAGCATTGAAGCCAATTTACTTTGCGGTTTGACTCAAGCAAAAAAATTACCCAGACTTCATGTCTGTTTTTACAGATCCACCATGAAACGACTCAAGCTAAGGCTTTGTTAGAAAAATTTCCTCTAAAATAAGAGTTTGTCAATAAAAAGCTATTTCTAACTGGCCTCCCACAGCTGCTGCTTCTGAGAGATCCATCACGAAACGCTGCATTCATGGGCCTTGCCAATGGATTTTCCTCTAATAAGAAAGCTTGTCAATAAGTTCGCTTTTTAGCTGTTCTTTCCAAAGCTTTTGTAAAGATATAATTGTCAAGAAGATACAGATTTATTTGGCATCCCTAGCTAGGCCTGAGAAATTACAGCTGTGCCTTTCTGTCAAACACACACCTCTAGCCAAATTGGTCTGAAATTGTGTGTGATGCTTATATGGGAAACTGCAGGAGACAGCTTTTCCAAGAACTTCTCACTTGGAAAAAAAAAAAAAAGAAAGAAAAAAGAAAATTTAAGTTTAAAGCCAGAAAGAAGAAAACAAAAACCCTTCTTCTCCTTGGAAAGTTGTGTTGGATAGCCTGGTCTGACTAGCCATTCATAACTATGTGGGCCTTGGTGGTTTTTTTTTTAAATTGTTTTTCTTTTTTAAAATCTATTGTTTTTCTTTTTTAAAATCTATCTAACCTTTCTGATGTCCAAGGTGCACAGGGTTCCACAAGTTATGCACATGCACTACATGAGAGACAGATTTCTTTAAAAGGGACAAGTTCAAAAACGCTCTTTTCACACTAAAGAGACCTGGACCTCTAAAAAGAGGGAACTAGAAAGTCACCCTGGGTCAGGAGTACCACTGTACTAAAGGCTGAAGTCCAAAACATTTCCTTTATTTCTACATCTGTTACTATTTTTATTAGTGTAATAAGCATGTTATCTCCAATATCCCCCCAGAAATAGCCCCATTTTTCTTTTTTTTTTGGTGCTAACTCCTTCGTTCCATCTGCTACTCCAGCTCTGGGACCCCTGTGAGCCCACCAAACCTGGTGTTATGTGCACACTTAGTAACCTTGAAGAAAAAAATAACTGAACAAATACCTACCGTATTTCATACCATGGACAGGTACCATTTAGTTATCAGTCTTGTCACCTGACCCAGCAAAAGTCCAACGACTCAGGTGGCAGAAGAAATCAGCACTATCATCCAAGTGTATTCCACCTAAGGAAATCCTTACACACTTAAAAATTAAATTAAAATGGGGAAGTCAGGGAGAAAAACCCCTACAGATCACAGATGTACATCAACTGTGCAGCAGCTGCATTTAAAATTCATAATCAGGGTTTGCATATAAAAGCAAAAATGATTTTGGATTAATCTGGGAACCTTTCTGAGAGGTACCTGTGCACACAACAGACAAAACGTCATTTCTGCGTGGCTTCCATCTGAGCTTGAGAAACTTGAAGTTCAGTCAGGTTTACTGATTCCGGAAAAATTGTTTAAAGTGGAAGAGAAGGACTTCCGTCTCCTACCTCCCTTACTCTTCAAATTCATTGTTTTTCTTTAATTTTTCTAAGCTTTACCCAACACAGTTCTCTGCAAACTTGATCATTGTGTGCAAATCTACTTAAAAATCTTTGCTATTACAGAGAAATTGCACAACATGTGGAAGCCTGGCAATTTTAAGCAACTTAGTTGTTTGTTCTTGCAAGAAGAATGCAGTGTTTCCAGTTATTGCAGCATGGATTTAGCTAGTTGCTCCTCTTGCACAAATCTGCTTCCTTCATTGCTCTATTATTGGAAGTTTCAGCACGTTAATTTTGATCTTGCTCGTTGTTTCAGACAAGTCTAGCGACACAGCTTGAATGCATCATAGACTACTAAAAATAACGATACATTTAAAAGTTTTGCGCATCAATATACAACTTATTTGAGAAGGAAAGTCCGTACGTCATCTCTGCCTGGGGTTCAAAAGAAGGCAAAATGGTCAGAATGGCAAAATAGTTCACAGCAAAGTTTTAGTGAGTCGGTTTTATCATATCAGTGCAGCTTACCGACCAAAGCATCTCCTCAGGAGGCGATGTCTATCCCAGGAGAGACAGATGGAGCAGGCTCTTCTTGAAACTATGTCCAGCTTTGTACTTGAACTACAAAGAGATAATGGGAACAGCCAGTAGAGATTCGCTAAAGACAAGCCGTGCCTGATCAACCCTTAAAGCCACTCTGGAGAGAAATGGATGAGATCGGGAAGATGCTGCCCTCTGTCTGGCACTGGTGAGGTCTCATCTGGGCACCAGTCCTATTTGGCCCCCAGCACCAGACAGCCCTGTGCATTGGTGCAAGCCCTACGGGACCACGGAGGTGATGGGAGCTGGAACTGGGACAGGAGAGGTGAGGCTGAGGGACATGTGCCATCAGGAAAGGAGGCAGTGAAAGGGCTCGTTGCTACCTGTGAATGCCCCATGGTGGGGACAGAGCTGGGCTCTTCCTGGCAGAGGGGCAAGAGGCACAGGCTGCAGTGAGAGAAGCACCCATTAGATAACAGAAAAATTCTTTCTCCTGAGGGTGGTCAAATACTGGTAGAGAGGCCCAGTGAGGGTGTGGGATCTCTGTTCTTGGAGATGTTCAGGATGCAACTAGGCAGGTCCTGAGCAGCCTGCCTGGCTTCAGTGTTCTCCCTGCTGTGAGCAGGAGACGCACCAGACACCTGAGAGCCCCCCTCCAGCCCTCACTGCCGCTTGTTCTGCACCACTGCCCCTGTGCCTGAGTTCAGAAGGTACCAGCACAGAGCAGTAGTGCAGCACATATAGTAGAGACTCTCCAGCTACACACTCCTAAGCTGTGCATTGTCCAAATGAACCATGCTCTTGTAAAACCAGGTGGATAAATCAGAAACAGGTCATAAAGCAAACATCAACTTCTTAAAGACTAATCCTAATCTCAGGTAGTAAAATAAAAAAAGGTTTTTCCTTCTCTGTATGAAAGAACATCTACAAATAAATCAAATACAGATTTTTTCGTAAAAGAGAGGGAAGAGGATGAAGAAAAGGTAAAATATCTGAGGATTTCATCTTGCAGCTAAGAAAAGACCAGGTGTGGAAGCACTGTGCCACCCATCGTTTGTTCCAGACACACAGCCAGCTCAGAGTTACGTCCTAGGAGAGTGATGAAGTGGTAACACCTTGGATGGCACTTGGGAACGGGCAGCTCGGTACTCTGCAGAGCAAAGACTGACCCTGTCTTTTCCACTCCTCCACCCTTGCAGACAGGCAAAACACCCAGGAGGGCTGGAGGAGCTCACCATCACACCCTCCCTCCGTTCCACGTGAATTCTGTACGCGCCACAAAGCACCCTGGTTGCAACACCCTTGCCTGCCAGTTTGTGCAAGATCAGCACCGCTGGCTCAGTGACACTGGGTTATTTCACCCTGTCGTGCTGTACGGGATCCCTGCTGAGGGGTGAAGGGATGGACAGTTTCCCTCCACGCAACAGATGTCCCGTGGTGACCAAGCACCAGAGATGCATCCCGAAGACAGCGTCCACAGCAGGCCACTGGCCATGGTGGACGGCACAGCTCCCCTCCCAGACACCAGTGAAGGGTTCCCAGGCTGAGAAGGCATTGAGAAGATGCACACGTTATTCACGAGCAGGACTAGAAGCAGTTCCTTTACCTGTTAACAGGAGCACATTGCAAGGGCACTCAAGAGCTGAACATTTGAACGCCTCTTCTGCATCAGCTAGGACCATCATACCCTTCATGATATTTGTTAATGTTTCCTGTAGAAGGACGCTGCTTTTCTGGACAGCTCTGGAGTGGATAACTGAGGATTAGTGGAGCAAAACTCTGAGCCAAGCAGCTTCTTCAGCTTCTGCTAACATGAGTATTTCTTATTAATCAGAGCTACTTGGATGTTGAAACTCAGATCCACGTGTAAGCGCCTTGCTGGGCTGCAGCCTGAGCCGTCTTCTCACTGAATAATGTCACTGCAGTAGTCTACAGAAAATTATTTGAGACCGGGACATTTATCAGTTGACATTAATCCTTCTCCAAGTGAAAATGCCTCTGCCTTCCAATTAGGCTGCTGTGAGGAATGGAAACAAAGGAAAATTTCTCACCTTAATTATTCCCTTTGCAGTGCTTTTTGTGAGCTCCTTTCTCCTCACCAGCTCGCTGGGGCTGCTGCGGCAGATCCACCAGCGCTGACCACGGCGGGTGTCCGTGGGGAAAGGTCCCCTGCTCCCTCCGAGAACGTCCCACTCTGGCCAAGGCTCTCCTGGGAGCAGTGGGAGCAGCATGGGGGCAGAGGGAGCCACCAGCTCATCTTTTTACCATTCAATACCCTTTGAACGCTTACTACAGAGCTGGCAAATGAAAAGTAAACGCGAGGAAGCAGTTATTTACAAAGCATCACACTTCTGGTGATCCTTGTACAGTGCGTGCTTTAAAGTTAATGCTCCTTCGAGGACAAAAATGTTAAGGACCTTTCCATTCTATTGCTAACATTTGTTTGACAGATGTTATAAAGCTTGAATCATGTGAACTTTCAACACTTAATTTACCCAAAAACATGAAGAGTGAAAACGGTTTAATAAGCCTGTCTTTAAGTTCAGCTAACTGCTTAAGTGTGTCCTTTGTACACAGACTCGCATCCGTCCTTCCACCACAAAACCACAAGCTTTAAGCACCGTTTCAGATCCAGTGATTCTATAGGACTTCTAAAAGCAATCGCAAGTTCTGCTGGGTAGGGGTGAACTCGGGTATTCATTTTAAATTAAAAACGTGGGTAACTGCCTTATCAGACTGATGCCCACGAACCTATAAAAATGCAAGGAAAGACATTCTTAGCACCACCATATCGAAGACCATTAAAAGTGCAGGTGCAATACCCTTGTTTTAATGGCTCTACAGACTGACTCACATACCAATTACAGTTATCTTTAGCTCATTAAATGGAAAGTAAGTTTGTTGTCGTCTTGCCTCGTAAACAGCTTGAACATTCATAATTGGGAAAAAACGTACAGTAGCTTCCATTTCCATTTTTAACTTCTTCCATGGGAAAAAAATTAAACCATTCCTCATGCTTGCCTTCATGAAGCTGGCTTCTAATTCCACTGTCAGCTAGGCAAGAATTCATTTTTTGTACACCGTGTGCATGCGAGCATATTTAATGTGTAGATCAATCCATTTATCTCTAAAAGATACCAAAAGAGTCCCCCTGTCCTGCTGGGAGTGACACCGTGTTAGCCGCTTGCTGCAGCGAGATGCCACACCGTCCACTGTGGAGTGTAGGTATCACAAGAGAGATGCCATGGTCTTTACCAGATAGGGTAAACCCATCCGAGCACATGCCAGTCGCACGATTCTTGGTACACTTGAGCTCAGTGCACACCAAGCGTATGCATCCTGCACGTTTCTTCCATGCAATAAAGGCAAACGCTCTATGCAAACCACGAGCCGTGACAAAGCAGCGGTCCAAGTTAGTCCTGGAGTGTCTGCGAGCTGCAGCTGTGAGACACTGCGCTTCGATGCCCGAGTACGATGCTCTACAGCTAAGGTTTTACATTTTCTTCACCAAGGTGACTGTTACTGTGAAGCCTTCAAGGTGGCTTGGCATCACTTCCCTCCACGAAGGTGCTTTTGGGTGGCAGGTATCAGCTGTCTGTTGGCAGCAGAGCTGACTGGGACAAGGCAGTGCTTGAGAAAAGTTTCAAATACCAGAAGCTGCTGCAGCACCAGCCAACACTTCGTTAGCAAGAGGTTAATCAATCGATATCCCATTCAATTCAATGATCAGAGCATTGGGTTGCAGAAGCCCCTCAGGAGGTATTTGCACTCATAGAGGGCCCCAAGGAGAAGGATGATTCAATCAGACCGGCTTCCCCCAGCTCCAGCATGGGGGCATGGCTCTGGGTCACGTCTTGCCTGAGGTCTCAGACCCCTGTTCTAGGAAGCTGTAAATCTGGGGGAGACCTGGGGAATCAACCCAAGTATAGCTAGCTAAGAAGAGGTGTTATTACTTTGCTTCCTTGCATTTGCTTTCCAAACCCAGCAGCCAGCTTCTCGGCTTTGTATTTCAAGTAGAAACAGGTTCATTGTCAAACAAAACTGCAACCTGGCTTTAAGAGCACTTCCAGGGTTCTCGGCAAGCAGGCAGCCCTCTCCAGGCCAGCTCCATGTCCCATCACCACAAGGCTCTGCCCCCGGGTCGGCCAGCCAGAGGAAAGCCCTGTGACCCAGCCTGCGCCCAGATTCCCATGTCGGCCACTCTGCAACCTCATGAGGATGGTTGGGGTCACACACAGGACCTTGTTCTGCTATCGCTCCAAACAGGGAGCATTCACAGCTTCAACACCCATGACCCTGGCTTCCTTACGGTGGGGAGCTCCATGGCGGGGACTACAGCCCCCCCACTTTAGCTGTTGGTTGACTGGTGGAGTGAATGAATGATGCATTGCTGCTCATGTTTCAAAGAAAATCCTACAGAAACAGCTTACAGCATGCTACAAAGAACACTTAAAACATCACTCGAATTTTATTGCGTTCCACTATTACTCCCTACATTTGAGACGGGGACTGCAGCCAGAAATGGAAACACCTCTGAAGCTGGAAAGGAGACCATGCATGTTCCCACTCTAGCTGCTGTGCCATCAGAGGAAGACCGAAAGTACACTGCACCAGGAGTTCTCCCATCACCCCCAAAGAAAGGTGATCGTCCCATCTCTTCCCCCACAATGCGTTTAAATTAATAAGGATGTAATTCCTTTGTTGAATTCTGATAATAATGTCTCAAATCGCAAGAGTAAAGCAATTACTGAATTGTAAATTCAAAAATTACCCTCCTAACTCAGCCCTATCTGACCCCACTCTCCAATTAGCTCCGGACACCGCAGGAAGACAAGACTCGCTTTATAGATGCCTGCTGTGATCTCAGAGCTTTCTGACTCCACACGCAGCCTTCTGAGGAACTGATTAATTATTCATTTTTACTACTTCTAGTTGTGAGTTGAACTAGAAATCCAGCTCAACTTCAGCCTGTTGGTCGGGGCTGCTCCAAGGGGCCCAGGATGGTTTCTCCACTACTGGTTTCAGAGCCTGGACCAGCACAGTCAAGCAGCTGCTCATCAGACAAAGGGGCAAGGAGGATGGGTTGTAAACCTCCTCAGGTCCTTCTGCATTCCCCAGGACCCCCACACATACGCACACTGTGTGTGTCAAGGTCTGTCCCTACAGCCCTCACGAATCTGAGGTCTTTGCTCAGGGGTGACCTGGATTCTGGTGATGCCACATTCTCCTGGGGACAGTCAGGGTATTCCTGTGAGTTTGTGGCTTTGTGAAAGGATGAAGCAAGTGACACTCTCACAGCTGAGAAGCCTCAGTGCTGAATGGAGAGCACTGGCTCTCTGCACACTGACATCCCCACAGCCCTTGGGGACACCATGCATCTCACCCGAGTCAGAGCCATTGGGACAGCCTTACCCACTGCAGTGGGACGCTTCATCTGCCCTGCTCTTACACAACCCCCTTACAGCTACCTTCATTCATTCTGAGTACACCCAGCCCCGAGTTCCTTGCGTCCTTCTCATCTCACACCACGGTCCTATCTACCCTCTTTGGCTCACAGAAGCCCACACTGACACATGGATGGATGGATGCACTCATACATGCATGGATGGTAGTTTGGCTTCCCAAATCCTACACTTCTCTGGATGGTTCCAGAGGTTTCTGAGTTGACAAGAGTCCTCCCAAGATGATCCACAGAGGACCCTCAGGAGTTGTGCCCCACTTGGAGAGCACTCCCGTGCTGTGAGACAAGCACACAACAACCCAACCCCACTGTCCTGGTGGTCCTCTGGGCCACAATGAGAACAGACAGCACAGAGTGAAGAGGAACTGAAGGACCATCCTCACCATCAAGGATTGAGACACATGGAAAAGTTACACAACTTTCTGAGCTCCCAAGTCCCAGCTATTGCTGCAGCTACAGGACAGACATTCCCCTCTGCATAGAAGGTCAACGCCTGGGTCTAGCACTTCTTCCCAGCTGCTCACAACTGATAAGAGCTTGAGGGCAAACCAGCAGGAGGTGGAGCCTGCTAATTAAAACATTTTATCTCCAGACTTTGTCTGACAGCACTGCCTCTTCACAGCTTGACAAAACTTCCATCAGTCAAACATAAGTCTTGGCCAGCTGTAAGCCAAATTGTGATCATGGGGGCTGTAACCCTCTGAAATATTCAGACCCTTTGTGGATGAAAGACAGTGTTTACTTAATTCCTTGCCAAATTTTTGGTGGATCATGAGGTGAAATATCTTACACCAGCCCAGCTCTGCTTGTCTTCATAACTTGGGTTTTTCATGTCAGTGGCAGCATTGACATGACTTATATGCAGCTGAATTTGCCTTTTTCTTCTAATGTATGTGCTGTTTCCAGCTGAAGTCAGACAATACATTTCCAAATCAGCACAGAAAATGTGCTCAGCAAAGATAAAAATTCATTAATTCTCCCTGTTGTGCTACTTGTGTTGTTCCCAGCCATGGGTACACTCCCCCCAGAAAGAGGGAATCCGAAGGTTTCTGGGAGGAGTTTGCGGCACCCGACTGATGCATTCCCATCAGGTTATGGAGCAGGAAGACCTTAGGTGAGTTTTGTCTCTACCCCACTGTATTTTAAATATGCAAAGGGTACAAGCAACAAGTCACCATCACCATCCCCCTTTTCCTACTGAGAATCAACAAACAGCCACAGCAGGAAAACCTGCACCCCCTGAGCCATCTCCTCTCCACTTCTCCCCCATTCTCCAAAGCCGCTGCTCTCCAGCCCTGGCAGAGGCAGAATTTGTCCCCACGCACACTCATGGCAGCTGCTCTGGCTCTTGGCTTGGAGCCTGACGCAAAGGGAAGCGTCACCTTCTTACAGATGCAGTTGCGAGCGGGGTGGCTGGGGGAGGTGAAGGGACTAAAACACACCAAAAGCTGAGGCTATCGGGGAGGACGAGGACTTCACCTCCACTGGAACGTGCCGTTTCTCCCTACTTTCTCACGTGACAAGAGGAGCAGGATGGTCACAACGACAGACAACACCAAAGCTTAAAATGCACTAGCCAAAGACCTGCAGTCTCCTGGGTGCTTCCACACAACCCTTCTGTTCCCCAGATGCTTCCGCAAAAACTCTATCCTTTCTCAACTGTCATCTAATGATTTCTTGCTACATACACGAAGTATAAAATATTCCAAAGATATAGAAACTATGCAGAATTATGGCAATATATTTCAATTTTAAGAGCCTGATGATACTGGCTAAACAGATGCAGGCTTTATTCACTGCAGTGTCTTCACTCTGACATACAATCTCTTCAAAATCCTGAGGGAGTCCCAGTTTAATTTACAGAAATTTAATGACAATATTACAGTGGAAATTAGAGTTAACTTTTTAATGGCATGTATTCCTTCCTCTGACTAGTAGAAAGTGTGCTTGCAATGATAATTAATAGAGCCAGGTGGGTAAATATCAAAGTATTCGCAACAGTTTATTGCTGCTATACTCACAAAATGGTTCAATTGCCTTTTTTTTTTCCTTATCCAAGTTTTCAGTGCATTTTACCTGCATGGCATGCTAGCATGGGAAACCTAAGTATTTGCAATCTTTCCATTCCTCATTTAAGAGGAAAACTTCACTCCCGCTCTGTGAAGCACGGAAGGTGGTAGAAGACCTCTCCTATGGGCTTGCACCCAGCCCTGCTCACAAGCCGCAGTGCTCTGCACCAGTGGTCAACATCTTCGACAACGTCTCCTTGTTTGAAGCTCCAAGCAGAAGAAAGGTGCTGGGGCTGTCGACAAGTAACGATTTTCATGCATGTCCATGTTGAGGATCAGTACTTCTGAGCTGAGACAGTTCTTCTCCAAGCCACAAGCAGCCCGTCCTCCTGCCCCACATGTATCACTTGCAACTCCAGCAATCACAGCTACCCTTTCACTTTTGGCATTGTATTGAGAGCTCTCATGGAAGCCTCTGCTACAATCCCACACATTTTTCCAGACATCCACCCCTCATGCAAATATCAGCTGTTCTGGCTGTTCGAGAGACATCTCTCCATTTGGCTGTGCTATAATATCTGTGTTTTTCAAACAAGCTTATCTCATGGTCTCGTCCAATTTCCTCTGTCCAACTGACCCAGCCCCAGTGTTATTTACAACTCTAAGTTTTTTGATCATCTGCAGGTAAATTGCAGCTATTTTCTTCCAGCCCAGACAGCCTATCAGCAGCCAGAATCAAGGCATCACCAAAACCCATGGTATTTACTTGCAAATATTCTCCAGCCCTTCTACAGATCAGAAGTTTAAGGAATTCATATCTAATTAGAAGCAAAAAGAGACTTCCCTGTGGCTACAGCATTCAGAAGGGTTCACACTTTAATTTAGGACCTGGTCACCATGGAATATGCTGCTGTTTGGAGAGCACCCTCCACACACTTCACTTATAGACAGCAGAGCTGCACAAGAGATGATGTGTTCAATAAACACTTTCTGGTCCAAACACAGATGCATCGACACAAATGCATGCAAATGCATAGAAATTTTTCCCTCTTTCTAGATAGCAAACAAGCCACATGCTGGGGAGGAGACACCAAGCCCAGGAGGGCATTCAAGGGGAAGCTGGTGGGAGCCTGCAGGTTTTCGACCCGTGGCGTGCCCAGCTGGGCAGAGTACAGGAGGTTTCTTGGGGATCTGGCGATGCCCACGCTGCAGGGAAGCTCCCAGCAGGATGGAGGGCTCTGCCTGAGCCCACTCACGGCTTGGCCCTCCCAGGACAGACAGACTCAAAGACCTTCAGCCTTGCCATCGTACCCCAAGCACCATGACCTCAGGACCATTTTGCCCTCCACCTTTTCCTGACTAGTTCAATGTTTTTTCCTTAACTTTTTCCACCTGGTTTAATACCTTCTTGCAGGCTAAATTCTTCATGCAGGACTGAAATGCCTTCAGGCTCTTGCAGCACCTTGCTCCTTCGAACCCACCCATGACAAAGATTGGAAGTACAAGAGCATCCCCTGTGGAGTTTCCATTTCTTCCAATATTTGATGTTTTACAGAAAATCTCTGCACCCAGAGACAACAAAGCCTATAATATATTGAAATGAAATCCAAAGGCATTAACAAGTGTATTTTTAGCAAAATCAGCTGTGGTTTGAAATTTCAGTTCCAAGGCAAATCCTGGGAAAAGGCACGGAATGAAAACAGGAATATAAATCAGAAAGGAAAGCTTCAATGCAGAAGTTTCCTACGAGACAAATAATCAGGAGGAAAAAATTGGAGGATATAAAAGCATTAGGAACTGTTTATGTTTCAATGTTATTTTCATTTATATGACCAATGTATACTTAATCTGAAAGTGTTAAAATATAATGAAATTAAACAGACCATTTAGCAAAGAATTAATGGTCTGGGTGAAGATATGACATTAAAAGGTTTTTAAAAGATAATGTTAAAAATTCCCTTTGCACGTCCCAAAAAATTTATGTCCTGTTTTCTATGGATAGCTTCCCTCAGTCCTCAGCTGGCTCCTGCTTTCAGCTCCCCAGGCTGCAGAGCACGCTCAAAATGCTCATTGAACAAAAGCAAAGCAGTAAAGAAATGTTTTTTTTCTCTCTTGCTAGAACCCTCTGATCTATAGAATTGCCCACGGATTTTCAATGTTTGGACAGCCCAGCTCTGCACACTGGCACATGTAGAGCATTGCTTTTGCCCTTCTGCAGAGCCTAGGGCTTCCCATGGGACCCCGCTTTGGTTTTGCTGGTGAGAAATGTTCTCTGATGACACATCCATGTGTGTGGAAATCAACCTACTTGGGGACATTAGTGAGCCATCAAAGGGCTATGGCTCCCACCCAGGGGAGCAAAGCCCCGTGAGATATCACTGCCTGCTCAGAGGGCTTGTCCCTATCCAGTGTCAGGGGAGGTTTCGGTACAATCCCAAGGATGAGATTAAGACACAAAGCTGCTGAAGCGGTGGGTGCAGGAATTGCTGCTCACCGGGACACTGTGGGACAAGGTGAGATGAGCCACAAGGACAGCCCTGCTGCCCGAGCAAACCCACACCGAGGAGAGCCTCAGTGAGGAGCCAGGACCCGTCCCTGCCCGTCCCAGACAGACAAACCACTGCCACCCAGCCTGCCCCCTCCACCCGCTGATGCCACCACACCTTGGCTTTGCTGAGCACTCTTTTCCCTCAAACAGTCGATTCTGACCCCTCTCTGTGTAGCTCTAAATAGCTCAGACTAGCTCCTCTTGCGGTTTTTTTTCTGGAATTTTCTTTAATTACATTTCCTGTGGAACCCAAACGATAACTTTTCCCTAATGATATTTTTATATTATTCTTGAGATATCAGATACAAACATCCTTCATCATTAGCACTTGTCTCCTTTGTCTCTTCTCAAGCAAGCAAAATTAAGCCCAAGAAACAATTGTTTTAGAGGCATCCACACTTCTGCATTAGAGCCCAGGTACGCTCTGCCGGGAGACGCTCTCCCAGGGGCCTGCTCTGCTCGCGAGGAGTCTATTTAGTGCCTCCCACCTCTTCAGGGAGGGGAAAGAAAAAAACTTAAGGCTTGTAATATTAATTTTAAAACGTTCTTCAACAGTCAGTGACCTAAATAAAGCTGAGTTTCCTGGATTTATACTGATGCTATTGCTCCCAAGAGATGCAAGAGCAGAGACTCGAGCCTCTTTTGTCTTTGCAGCAACAGGAGAAATGCTGGCGGTTCAAAAGCAGTAACCAAAAGGATGCACCAACACAAAATTGTATTTTAGGACTCTTAAAAAAAACGAATTATTGCTGCTGCAGTAGCCAACATATTTGAAACGTGTTTCTGAAAGACTGATGGGTGTTTTCTCGCTGCTGCTCCAAGTACAGCTGAAAAACGGGTCTGCAGGAGAGAGCAGCCCACCCTCACTGCGCTGCCCTGTCCTCGGGGCGCGGGGCTGGGACCACTGCTGTGAACCGAACAGAGCCCGGATTCATCTCCACCTGATTTCTTTTGGGAGGGATCCCTCAGAGGAAACAAAGACGACAGCTGATGAGCTCCGACTGCTGCTGTCAGAGCAGGGTGCTGCACCCGGGTGAGACCAGGCAGCACCCCCTGCTCACCCCTCCTTTCTCCCCCCCGTGATAACAGAGCCCTTTCCCTACCGCCCTCCGAGCTCAGCTGGCTTTAGCTGCCCTTCTCCCTTGATATCAGGAGAAAATTTTGGTTACAAAACTAAGTTGGCAAATACCCAAATTATTGCATTCTGAGATTTTTCCCTGGATGGAAAAAGGTAACATTCTTTTGGAATGGCATAAAATTCCAGAAATCTCTACATTAAAATAATAAATAGATCCAAAAAAATATAAAAGAAAGCTGAAAACAAAACTACATACTTTATTTGAGCCACAATTACTTCTTCCCTTCCAGCAATGTTTCACTATTTTACTTCTTTAGAACTGATTATAGAAAAATCAAATATTTACACTGTGAATTTAGTATTAATTGTGTCAACTATGATCACAGACTAAACACTGTTCTAAAATTACTTCTCTTATGCAAATAGAGAAAATAATTCTGCTGTCGTTACTCACACAAATAATTTTATTGGCTTCAGTAGAGCTACTTTGCAGAGCCAGGTATCTGGGTTCTGGATCTGAATATGTTGTCAAAAACCCACTCCTGGTGGTTTAATTAAGAATCACTGATCAGCACCTTTCATAAGCCCTTTCATAAACCAGTTACCTTCCATATTCTAGTAACCTGTTTTATCGTAGCACTGAGCAGTATACTTAAAATAAAACTGGTCCTTGCTGTCTGCCAGCACTCATTTTCAGCTCAGCGGCAAGGAAATTGTTCGTGTGTGCTGTAACAGCAGGTCCAGCATAAAGCCACGCTAATTCATGGAAATCCTGCCATCAGCTCATTTTGTGAAGATTAAATTAATTCATTACCGATACATCAGTTATGTCCTCGTCTACTGAGAACTGCGTTTGCATTGACTTTTGACAAGGGCAGTCTTCCTGTTAAGTCCAAAGAGTACATGAAGATAGCAATTAACTGTGATGTGCAAAATCACTTTTTTTCATTTAATTGCTGGTATTGTAGATAACAATAACTAGGTCAGGAAGTCCCCCTGAATCACCAGCCACCCACCCATCCGCCCAAAAAAAGGATAAAAGTAAGCAAATCTTTCACCTTTATCCTCCTTCTCACATGGAGAAACTGGCAGTCGTTAACTGCGTGATGAGAGGAGCTGTTTCTTCTGGGTGCCATGTCCAGCACCCTGTATTTTCTTAGGAGGAAACTCTCCATGCTGAAAACCCATCACTGGGAAAGTATCAGGGGATCAACAGCTCACAGGGGAGAGCCGGACCTATTTCACCTGGAGAATAGGTCCTTGGGAGCAGCAGGTGTCACGTTTGGGCCCCATCCCCCTGGTCCCAGCCCTCGATTCGGTCAGGCAGGACCATCCCTCACCGTGCTACAGGCACAAACCCTGGCTGAGACTGCTCGGGAGGTCAGAGCCACAGGTCTGATCCTGCTGTGGTGCTGGGGCAGAGGGTGCAGCGGGGCCACAGCTCGGGGTATTGGAGGAAAAACTGCTTCCAGCAGTTCTAATGAAAAGTGCGTGTAATCTCCTAAATCTTAATAAAAAAAAAAAAAAAAGAAATGAATTGCCAGGCCTTAGAGACCCAGTCAAAAAAGTCAATTTAGTGCCCTGAAGGAATAAAAATCTTCTCACCACTGCACCTATCCCAAGCAGAAAAATAAATGGAAATCCACACAACAATGTTCCTAGAGCGTTTGTACATCCCAGCTCCTCCGGGCGAACAGAAATGTGAGTGATGGCCCCAGCAGAGCGCCGCCTCACTGTGCGTGCTACTGGTGGATGCACCTTCATCATCATCACGCTGGGAGCTGGGGGAACCTCAGGACCCGGCCATTCCCCACCATGGATTTCCTCAAAACTGGTCAGTTCTGGCTGCGGTTCAGGACCTGCTAGTGTACACCACTGTTAATCAGGAAAGCAGGAGACTGGGGAAAGCATATTTGATATTCCTCCCTAGTCCAGTTTGAAGCATAGAAAGTCTTGGCTCTGTGACAGCCACCCAGTGAATCCCCCCTCTGAGGACTTGCCTCCTCTGCCCCTGCGATTCTGGGCACGGGCTGGCCCTGCTCTGCTCTGCAGAGGTCAGGGAGCCGAGTTCTGCCCCTGGCTTGGTGCCCGGGGGAGACAGGCTGCTCTCAGAGGATGCCCAGGGCTGCCAGCACGACTGCCCAGCCACGCAGGAGAGGTGGGCACGCGCCGGGGGCATTTCTCCTTATCTGTCTCACTGCAAAACAAGGCTGTGCTGAGCCTGACCGGCTGGCTTTGATAGCTGCACTTCTCTAGAGCTGTGCTGCCTATAGCCCTTACCCTTCTAAACCGGCCACTGGAAAAGACACCACAGGAGAAAGCCTCCTCCGACAGTTTCCCAGCTGTGACCACAGCATAGCCAGACTTGAGAAGAAACAGCTACAGACCCAGAATTCGTGTTCAGCCTACACTCAGGAGGAAAGCGTGGACAGCTCTGCAGTAGAAGACATTGGTCACTTGGCATCAAAGGGATACAAGGCTACGTGCTTCACAGGTAGGAGAGAAATAAGGACAAGTGAAACATCTCATTCCCTCTTACAATTTTTCAGTGGGAAACTTTACTGTAGGAATCTTGTCAGCCAAAAAATAAGAAACAGTTTCGTACAGTCCAACTGCAATTACCAAGAAAATGACCACCGACACTGTTCACCAAGAGGCCCAGCTGACTCGCTGCTGCTGAAAACTTTTGAACAGGAGCCAGGCTGAAGTCTTACGACACTTTTTTACTTTATCCTCCAGTGAGCTGAAGGCGTGTACATCTCTGCTCTGTGATGAAAGGGCTCAGAGAACAGCACCAGAGTCGATCCCTCTTGCCTTCAAATGAGCTGGTCAGAGTCCGTGCCGTTCCTCTGTCAGCCAAACCTCTGGCTGCTACAGCCCTCATCTGTCTGCTCTTCCCCGACCCTTGGCATTGGCTTTCCCTCTTGAAGCACCTCATGCAAGCCAAGGGTTAATGTATATTCATACCTATTTATGCTGCATGAATTGTGAAAAAATGAGATCTGGAATATATTAAAAAAGTTGAGTATAATAGTGTATTGTTACTGCATAATCAAATGTCCTATTATATGTAAGAAAGCATCGAGACACGCAGCAGCATCTACAGCTCTGGGAAGAAACAAAAAGAAGAGTTCCCATGTTGATGGCAATTCCAGGTATAATTGATACCTTTACACAGATTTTGACTGTTCCTAATGGATGTTAGAACAACGCTGTGGAACAGCAATTTAAAGATGAAGCTTTTGTAAGTTGTGTTTCCTTTTAAAAGAATAATAGCCTAGTCTGCTGTATTTAGCATATAAAATCTCATCCTAGCCTGAAATTTTCCATGTAAAACTGATGTGGGTGAGTAGTTTTAGAAAAAAAATGCTTTTTTCCTGCCCTCACCTATGTAAGTTTTCAATGCAATCCCTTGAAAGCTATTAATTTGCTGCTAGAAGGCTAATTATTTTTTAGAAGAAAGCATCTAAAGGGGTCTTGAAAGTCCTAATGGAAACTGTTGCTGTACCTCTCTCGGGCACTTTAAGCACCGTTATTCACTAGGAGCAAAGATGCCCAAAGACTTCAGTCCCAGAGGGACCCCCATCTCCCCCAAAGCCATCGGGAGCTGGTGCTGCCATCCTTGATGGATGCCTCCGTGCCACCACACATGGAGCTCGGTGTGAGCATCGCTGCCTCGCTGAGCCGCGCCGGCTGGGGCAGAAAAAATGAAATCTGGCTTTCTCTAAATGCCCCTGCAGCTCTGTTGCCTCTGCAGCAGGGTGCCATAGAACAGGGGCGGTGCCAACAGCTTGCAAGCCTGCTCAGCCAGACGTTAAGGCAGCATCTCTCCAAGTGAACGGGAGGCTGCAAGGTCGGGACCTCCTGCCCAGAAGTCACCTCCTGCGATGTCCCCGAGTGTCCGCAGCCCCGGCTGAGGATGTTGGGGACTGCTGCCACAGCAAGACACCTTTGGAAAGGTGTCCTGCCTCAATGTGTGCTTGCAATCTGAGATGGCTGCAGCTTGGAAACGATGTCCACAGCCTTTCCCGTGCTCTTTGTGTGAAGATTTACCTTCGTCTGCGCGCTGCTGGAAGGGGATGTGTGAGGGGAATGCGGAATTACAGCTCTTTGTGCAGCACAGCCTTGCCTGCCGCCCTGACCTTCTCATCTGCTGCTCCACTCCAGCCTTGGAGCAGTGCCCCGGGTGGGCAGGAATCAGCGCTGGGCCATCTCCTGAAGCCGTACAAAGTCACCAGCTGCTGGGGCCGTACGCAGGAGTATCCAACACAGCTACAGGTTTCCCTGCCTTTAAGTTAGGAGGTGGAATAAAGGTGGCAAGTGTTACATTTGCAGTGGCTCCTACACTACCCTGGGATGAGAAGCAAAGGATAAATAAAAATAAATTCAAGCATTCTTGCTAATCTAGCTGAAATAAATTGAAAAGAAAACGTTTCCACATTTGGTTACAACTCACCCAAGGGACTAATTTCACAGATGACTGTGGAGAAGAGAAGGTAAGAAGCTGTCTCCCTACATCTGCTCAAGCTAATACTCCTGATGCCTTCAAAGTTTTTGCCTGTTGCTCATATGTAACCCACAGCAAGAACAAGATGGAAACAGTCCCTTCTGGCTCATACACCATGGATAAATGGGTGCCTTTCCCTTTACAACAGGATTTTGATTCAGCGTGCGTTTCCACTGCTTTGAGAGAGAAGCCACCCAGCCACGCACCCCTACTGTCCCTCTCTCCCCTGTTGCAGGGTACGCAGTTGGGCAGCCTGGCTCCGGCCATGCCTCCACGCCAAAGCCAGAAACGCTCCGTCGCTGCCTTTCTATGTGTCACCCACTGATTCCCAAAGTCCGAGCCCTGCTGATTCCCAAAGTCCAAGCCCTGCCCTCAGCTTTCTCTCCAGCTACAAGGAAAATGTCTTAAGCAGGAAAGATGTGCCGAGTTCAGTAATGGGTATGAGGAAAAACTGAAAAAGATACAAATACAAGGAATTTTGGAAGCGTTTTCCAGCAAGGAGCCGTGCTGCCGCACCAGCTGTTCTGCCCCCGACGGGACCACCGCCCTCCGTCAGCCACGTACATGCCAGAGCAAAGCACCACCTTGGGCTCCCATGTCTCCACCTGCAGAGCACAAAAGGGGTCTGGAGAAGTGGAACAACAGCAATCTGGTGGAATTCAATGGGCAGCAGAAACCCCATGCACCAGCACAGGCTGGGGGCCAACTGACTGGAAAGCAGCTCTGCCAAGAAGGGCCTGGTGGTCCTGTTGGTCACCAAGTTGACCAGGACCAGCAACGGGCCTTTGCAGCAAAGACAGATGGCAGGTTGAGGGAGGGAATCCTGCCTCTCTGTTCAGCATTGGAGAGACACAGCTGGACTTCTGGGTGCAGTGCTGGGCTCCCAGTACAGGAGAGACATGGGCTTACCGGAGTTTGTCCAGTGAAGGCCCACAAAGATGAAGGTGACATTTGAGCATCTCTCACATGGAAAGAGCCTTAGAGAGCTGGGGATGCTCAGCCTGGAGAAAAGAAGACTTAGTGGGATCACAGAATCGCAGAATCACAGAATGGTAGGGATTGGAAGGGACCTCTGTGGGTCATCTAGTCCAACCCTCCTGCCAAAGTAGGGTCACCTACAGTAGGCGGCACAGGACCTTGTCCAGGCGGGTCTTGAATATCTCCAGAGAAGAATCTTATCCATGTTTATAAATACCTGATATGCAGGGGGATGTAAATAAGACAGAGCCTGAACACCCAGTGGTGTCCAGTGGTGGGACAAGAGGCAATGGTCACAAATTAAAACACATGAAATTCTATTTATACATAAGAAAACACTTCCTCTCCCCTACCCCATAGTGAGGTTGGTCAAACACTGGAGCAGGTTGCCTAGGGAGGTTGTGGAGTCTCTACCCACAGAGGTATTCAAAAGCTGACCAGACAAGGCCCAGAGCAACCTACTGTCACTGACCCGATGTGAACAGGGAGCTAGAGGACCCTCCCAACCCCAACTATTCTGCAGCCTCCTTAATATAAAACTCTTAAATATAATTGATTACAACAATATTTTGAAAGAG
>Ga0065711_1037373_pt1 | contig 19897 bp, 11 predicted proteins | sample Hoacrofraction12_FD_59098 | JGI IMG/M metagenome (GOLD analysis project Ga0065711, IMG submission 59098) | Hoatzin crop microbial communities from Cojedes, Venezuela - Epithelial fraction 12 v2 (version 2) | ecosystem: Host-associated > Birds > Digestive system > Esophagus > Crop | place... | reverse complement strand
CCCCCCCAACATTCTTGTGTCAATTTGGTGTTAGCCGTATTTGGCAGAAAAGAAGCTGAGGATGAAAAGGGAGCTGACTACCTGCCCTGTTGCTGCGATGGGAGGCTGTGCTAGCGCTGTTCGGAAGGCTGGTTTGCACACTCCCTTTTCTCTGTTTGTGCTGCTCATGGGGCTTCTTTGGAGGCTAGAGTAACTGTCTGTGTAAAATGATAGTCTCTAAAAGAGCTAGAAGAATAAATTCTCTTACCCTGAGGTGCTCAGATACCACCCTAAGGTGATGAGATAGATACTTCACTGTTGCAAAGTTAAAATGAGTCTCTTCAGTGTAACTCCATTATTCTTCATTTAAAAGATAAATATACCGTCATTGTCAGACCAGATATTCCCCTTTGTCAGCATTTCATGGCTCACTTCCTGGATCTAGATAGATTGATGATAGCTGTTTAATATTCTTCCCTCCATAACCAGCGATTTGAGAGTTGCCAACTCTCATGATGGCTGCTGTTTTTCTTAAAGCATTAGCTTGATGTACATTAGCCACACACGAATCCTAACTTGCTCTCTCTTTCTTTCAAAGAAATAGCTGCAGAAAAAGCTTGAAAATGTGAATCTGAGCATCTAATGCTGGAGGCAAATAACCACATGACAATATTATTTTCAAGCTCATCTCATGACTTGAGGAAGGGGTGGTAGGTTAATTCATGGCTTTAGAACAATGCCAAAGGGATTTCCGACCCTTAGCTCCCTGAAGTACATGACAACCAAAAGCTCTTGCTGCGAATACTGCTGAAGATCACTGGAAGATACAACCCAACTGCAGTCCCTGGTGACAACCAGGGAAGCTGCTGAGCTGTGCAGCTATGGCGTTTGGTAGCCAGCACAAGCCTGCGCAAGTCATTTATTCTAGGACTCTTGGCCTGCATGTTATGACCTTGCACGTGTGGTGAATGGTTTTAATTGACTCTAAGCTGTGAAGTTGTGAACAGTGTATGTTTTTAGGGGGTCTGTAATTAGACTTCAGTGTCAATGCATCTGTGAGCTAAATGCAGGAAGCTTCCAGCTTTCAGTTGTGCTGTCTGGCTGCCTCCAGCTGCATTTCAGACACGAAGAGCGAGCAACGAGGTTATTTTTGGGAGGCAGATCATGGAAGCATTCACATCATGTAGTCAAGGGGAGGTGGGTGAGGGTGGGGAGTTCTTCTGAGGCCACTCTCTTCTGTGACGATTGCAGTTGTGGGATATTTTTCATTTAAGCTGTGGAGTAAAGTCACTCTCTGTGATAGTGTGGATGGTAGCCTGACAAAGGCATAGCTTGACTTAGGGCCACCCATAGTGTCAAAAAAGATAGAACCTCCTTGGCGGGATTTTTTTGCTTGCTTGTTCTCACGTGAATGCCTGCTGAAGGGAGGATGTACTATTGTTTGTTGGAGAAGATTGAATCTATTCATTTTGGTGCCTGGGGATTTCTACTTTCCCAGTAGTTCAAGCGCACAAAACTGCACCTCCCCATTTTTGGGCCCAAAGGCACCTCTCACTTCATCTGCTGTCTCTTTGGTGAAGCTCTACAGTAGTTCTTATGGAGTTAGGTTGCTCACTGGGTGGTTTGATCATCTGTTCAGGACATAGAAGAAAGCTTTTGGACTGAAAGTGAAACATGGAGAAGAGGAGGCTGAGAGGGGACCTTATTGCTCTCTACAACTACCTGGAAGGAGGTTGTAGTGAGGCAGGTGTTGGTCTCTTCTCCCAAGTAACTAGTGATAGGACGAGAGCTGATGGCCTCAAGCTGCATTAGGGGAAGTTCAGATTGGCTATTAGGAAAAAATTCTTTACTGAGAGAGTGGTCAGGCATTGGAACAGGCTGCCCGGGGCAGGTGGCTGAGTCACCATCCCTGGAGGTGTTCAAACCACATAGAGATGTGGCACTTTGGGACATGGTTTAGTAGGCATGGTGGTGTTGGGTTGATGGTTGGACCTGATGATCTGAGAGGTCTTTTCCAACCTATGATTCTATGTCCCAGATTAAAAATCTTAAGATTGAAGTCAGTAAGAACTTCTCCAGTAGTATTTGAATGCTCCTCCATGTTAACTGCTTTCCTTTGGTTAAAAGTCCTTATTAAGACAACTGGAATGTATCGTAAATGTGAGCGCTTGTGATATCATGAAACTGAATGTCTGATGGTAGTTGACTATCTAGACTGATCATTTCAGAAAATCTTGCCGCAAGACTAGATAGACCTATGTGTACTGCCTGTATACAAATACACTTGGATATACCAGGAGAGCAGGGCTGTCACTAGCCAGTAATAATGCCATATAGAAACTAATTTGTGTAGTTCTTATTTGGCGTCTCAATATACCCAGTGCCTTTAGAACATCTTGAGGCTGTGAAACTCAGAAGGCTGCACACAGTCTAAAAAGGATAGAAAATTGTGGATGCTCTGCAAATGGAGGCAGCATGTTTTGAGCATGTAAGTCAGGTGTTTGCATGTGGGATAGCCAAAGAATGGAGCAAAACGTTGAGGTCTGTGAGAGGAGTCCCATGGATAATAGTAATGTTGCACCATGATCACCCAAGGTTGCTCTATTCCATTCCTCCGCCAACTTGTGTATAGACCAAATATACATCCACCTCTTCTATTTCTGATACGCTGTTACGTCAGTGGGGCAGGTAAATACGTCACAAAACATACAGGAGATGCTGGCAGTGAGTGACTCGCCTATTTCTTTGATAAAAGCTTGGGGGGGGTTTGTTTTTTTTTTTGTATTTCCCTCCTTGCAACTATGCAAGGTCTTGTTTCTGTGGCCAAAGGAGAACCAAAGAGCAGAAAACTGCCTCCTTGCCCGCAATTTCTAAGCTTGTCTTTTCCTGCCAGTTCTGTGTACCGAGGGGTTCTGGTCCCTCTCAGTGACTTTTGCTTCCACTTGTTTTCTTCCCTCTTCCTGTTGCCACAGACACTTCAGCAAACACTTGTGCTCATACTTACACTGGAGTATAGGCTTGCTTCTCCCACACTCTCAAGTCTGTGTTTTCTATGGCTTTTTTACTTTAGCTCTCACTCTGGCCACCTTGAGGCTTGGCTTCGTCTGCTGCCTGCCTTCCTTTCGGTGCGCTTCTCTTGAACCGTTCTGGAGATCAAGCTGTGTGCTGAAGGCTGCGTGTCACAGCCTCGGCGGTTCCAGCGAGTCTGCCGCGTTTGTTGAAGATTTGCTGTTGTTTTTCGTTGTGTTGCTGATGAAACAGCCTCGCTGCTTTGGCGACTTTCAGCTGACCTTGAGTTTGCAAGTACTTAGGAATTTACATTCTACGTAAATAAAATGGAGATTATTATTCTTATGATTATAATATTACTCTTATGGTTATTACCTGCAAGTTCTGTAACCTTGGTGTTATCTCAGGAGATAAAACAAACTCTCAGTACGTAAGTGTCTGTATATACCCAACATCAAATCATGTTTTCTCCAATGCAATTGCTTCTTTTCATGTACTCCTGTAACTGAACAAGCATTAGAAAAACAATTATTATTGACATACTAGAGAAGAGACACATTTAATTCTATTCTATAGGCTACCAAGTTGTTTAGCCAGGTGAAGTCAGAATGTACTAACGTTATTTACAATGTAATCGTGTTGTTGATTTGAGGATGTTTCTCTGCTTCAGAAATTGGTTGCTAAAAGACAGTGTGTTGCAAAATACTACTTGTGTATATGTTACTGTGCATCAGCCTAGAGGAGACTCCTTGCATTTTAAAGTACCTTCAGGTTTTGGCGCGGTGTTTGTGATGCTAACCTTTTGTGGCCTCGTGCATGTTGTGATCTGCTCCTGGAAATCCTCGCTTCCTCCACTCGCCCCTGTGCAGCCTTAGGGGTGAGGGCAGCAGGGAAAAAAACAGCTTGGTTGCTTTTTGGCTGTGCTTTTGCTGAGGAAGGGAGAAGGGGGGAGTAGAGAAGGAGCAGGGGCCTTTGTGGCAGCCTGGCGAGACAGCGAAGCATCAGCCTGTTGTGTCTTCTGCGGTGAGGGGGGGAGGGCAACAAACTGAAGAGCAGAAACTTCTGGTGAAATGTAACTGAGTGGCTGCATGCCAGAAAGATGGTCTAGACAGATAGCTCTGTGAATCTGGAGTTTATGAAAACTGGCTGAAATTCAGCTGGAACTTTTTGATAAATTGGTTCTCCCAGTTTATTCTTTGGGTAGAGTTCATATAAATTATATCCAGACTAATAGTGCACATGATACATGGGTGCAGATGCCTGCCTTTCCTCTGGAAACACTGTAAGCTTTGCATGAGGATGAAGAAAAAAAATCAGCTCTGTGCTTCTGTTGAGGAGATGACGGAACTATTACTGCTCAAACTGAGCACTGCAGACAACTGAAGCATAAAATCTTGCCAACTCTGAGAATGTGTCTCTTTAGAGAGCTTTGGTGCACTCCCCCACTGCTTCCCCATGAGATATCTCATCACCAGAAATGCAGTTTGTGTTTCGCCAGAGGACTTTGCTTCTCCTAAGCTCGTGTAAACTGCTGGTGAGTTACTACTGGTTATTCCTTCACAACACTGACTTTGAAAAGCTCCACTGTGAAATGGAGAATATTTAGAACCCACACATTTAATAGTAATTCTGTCATGGCTGTATATGCTGGAACACAATGCTTTTAATATTCTAAGGCAACTCTTAAGTTTTTATCAGACCTTAAAAAAAGAACATATTGATGTCTTAATTGCTACCACAGAATATATAGATAATACTGTATCCTTCACAAGAAGCGTGTTGTGCTGACAGAGGAACTGATGTGATGGAGCTGAAACTTGTTTCCCTCAGGACAGAACAATTATTATATCCTTATGTCACTAAAACTGGATTCTCATATTTTTGCATATCATGAACTCTCTATGATTTAGGGTTTTCTCATCCATTTTAAAAGCTTCTAGCTTATGCATCTGTTCCCTGGCCACTAGAAGCATCATTTCATTGTGGTCAGTTGTCACTAATAAGCATGATCAGCAACCGTGGAGATGATGTACATAGTATATGGAAGTTTACATGACTTCTTCCATGGACCATTTGCCTTGTAAGCAGGGGATGGAAATGGCAGCCAGGTCTCCAGCTGCTGTCCTGTTCCTGCTTTCCAAGAATGCTGTTTCAGTACTGACTGGTTTACTGATAAACAGTTTTTGCAAACAATTCCCAGCTTACCTTTTCCTGGATCATTTCCAGACGTTCCCATTCATTGCCAAAGATTTCTTAGCTAAAGCTTGACTGAATAAATAGCTGATTCAGCATAAGAGGCTGGAAACCACCAGCAGGGATTAAAAAATGGTGGGGAAATAAGGATGCGGCTCAGCTAGAAATGGAATAGACACTCTGTTGGTGACAACGGGTAAATCCAGTATATGTGCTTTCAGATGCTTTGGCTCTAATCTGTTATGTCCACTTCCGACCCTCTGCACTCTCAACTTGAATGAGGATAGCTGGTTCAGAGGTCATTATAAAGGTAAAGCTAGTATTTTCCTTTCTCAAGTCTGTTGCTGCTGAAATTCATGTGCCACACTGACAAATTTGTAGTTAAATGGACAGGTTTTTTTCACCATATTTTCCCATCTGTTTAGGAGAAGCAGTGGTGACAGCTTCAGCCTCGTCAATTATCTCCACACTTTCCCCAACTATATGATTTCCATTAGCTGGGAATAATTTTTACTTGTTAGTGCTTGAAGAGCTTGGGCTGGGCTAAGACTCTGTGGAACTTCTCAATGTGCTTTTCTGGTGTTTACAGCCACTGAAGCCAAGGCAAAATCACTTGGAATCAAGGAGTGGCTTTAGGTGAGTTCTTGTGTTTTCCCTTGAAAACTCTGAGAGATCAAATACAATCCTCTGGTCAACATGAAGGAGTAAGCAGCATCTCCTAGAGAAGAGCTGAATGTATGTATCTGTGCTTCCTTGGAATTTAGGGACACTGATCTGAGTTCTGCTAATGAACAAAGTGTAGAAGAGTATTTGGCAATATTCAGCTGTCCCACAACTGGTCGTTTTCCAGGTAGTGGAAACTGCTACTTTTTTTTTTTTTAATTCTCTATTATGCTTATTTTGATTCTGTGGGGATGTGGTGTATTTATGTATGTTTTATGTAAATAAAGTGTCCTTTTTTGTTGGTTTTTTTTTCCCCCTTTTCTCTTGAAGTGACTATTGAGGGTGCCCAGTCTGGTTCTTCTACTTGGTTTAGCAGTTCCTAGTTTTGAAGACCCCTCCAATTCAAGGTGAAGAACACTGTCCTTACAGCATGAACTGTGTATTCTTCGGTTCCTTTATGGGATCTGTTTAAAGCTGTCTCCTCCTGAAGGATTTCCTTGAACTTTTTCTCTAGTTTCATGTCCAGCCTGTCTCATGAGTTGATGCTCTTGGTAAGAGACCATGCACAATCCTTAACCTTCAAAATAGGACAAACAACTGGCAATATAAGACTCAAGCCTTTTAAAAGCCCTGCTCGGAAATGCTTTTTTTCATATGCTTTCTGATTTTAAATGTTTATTTCAATTTTACAGAAGCAATAAAGAAAATTATGCAAATTTAAACAGACTTTTAAAATGTTCATATAATTGTGCTTGAGATACTGAATGCTGGATTGACTTAATGGGATATCTGCTGTCCAAGAATTTGAATGTTGTAGACTCCAGTCCAGTTCCATAACTGTGGGTGTCTGACCTTTGGATACTCGAGGTATCCTACCTGCTTTCCATCTGCTGAGGGAAATAGATCCTGCTATGTCTGCCAGGCTCATATGAGTGTCTTGGGTACTCTAAGGATCCACTGCTCATCAAGATAACTAATGTTTAGGCATGCGAGTTGAGCACTTAACCAAAAACCCACCTCAAATAATGACAAGAATTTGTATTTTTAAAGATAATCTGTTTTTACTTTCCTCCCTGTTCTGATGAGCGAAACTGCGCTATGGATAGGCCCTTTTCTGCAGCAAAAAAATTGTCCTTGTGAACTGCTGTCATCTGTTGGAGCCATGAGCCCATTTCTGTTCAAATCGGCTTATTGCTGTGAAGTTGTGCCAGCTCTGACCAAACCACAAAGGGATTATTAAATATTATAAAAAGTCTCAGTGAATACCTGCATTCTTCTTTACTGTGCTCCCAGCTTCCCAGGTTCTAAACACTAAAAGCCAGGCACAGGTCAGATCCAGCAGCTCTAAACTACTTTGGCAGTTCTCTTGGAGCAGATGCAGAGCAGCAAAGCTTAGGGAAGAGAAAGAGGACTGTTGCAAACTTGCACCAAAAAAAATGTACTTGCTTTTTATGCTTTTTTACTTCCAGCTCAGTTTAGAAGGCTCCCCCCCCGCCTTGTTAAAGTTCTGCGTTTGGGGGATGTGACACATTTTTCTGACTGAACTAGAAAATAGAAATATGTTTGTGCCTGCACCCAAATCTAGGGCCAAGCAGACTGTGACTCTTGGCTGATTGAAATATAAATCCCGGTGTCTGGAAAATCCAGATCTAAATACAGCCCTAAAGACCTATCAGTGCAGGATTCGTAGCACCAGAGTGCTGTGGGGGGAGGGAGAAAAAATATCATTGTGGTTTCCCTAGTTGCTAAAAACTAATGGAAAATGCTGTAGAAAGAATTTTAAAGAACCTCAGACAATGCTTTTAGTAAGGTATTTCCTGAATCTATAGCGAAACGAAATAGTTTAAAGCTTAGTCTGTCAGCCTTCTTGTGCTGGCAGGACAATGAAGACATTAAAGTAAATCCGTATGCTTAGTATTTGTAATGAACAAGCAGGGGTACAAAAAAAATGTGGTGACCACTCACTGAGCTGCCATCTTGCATGCATTTGACTTTGTTCTTTAGTAAGAGCATGGCTGCCTCTTACTGTCTTGTTACATATCAAGAGGATATATTAGTGTTTCTATCTGCATCGCCTCTTGTGGCAAGATGACACCCTTTATTCACATGCTTACCTCTTCTTAGTGCCAGACTGACAGACTATAAATGCATCTCATGCATTTCAGTTTTGTGTTTATGTAGTGCTTTGCTTGGGCAGTATATTTAGCAAATTGTGTAGTCAAATGATTATGTTAGACTGAATGGTTGATGTCTAGTACACAAATAATTATGACACTAAACTTACTGTGTACGAGCTGGAGTCATAGCTGATTTCAGTGACAGATGGAAAACTCCACTGAACCTTTTATTGGCCATATGCCATTTCTGAGTGTTGGCCAACAACAAGATTTGTTGCTAATATATAATGATTTAAACAGTAAAAAGAGCAGCTGCACTTTGATTTTTGGTGCCTTTACTACAGGTTTTCCTGGAGCTTTTGAATATCTACTGCCGGTTACTAATGCAAAGCTGTCACTTCTAGTCTGTGAGAAGAGACTTTATCTTCCCAGCACTATCTGTGGTAGAATTTTATATTTTGATACTTATAACTAGAGCTCTCCTCTGCCTCTTATTGCATTATTAAGTTGACAGCATAAAAATCTCCCTGCAACATGGGGCTGGCAATAGCTTGTAAGAAGCTGGCTCTGTTGTGTAGTCCCGCAAAAGAGCTTTTTTTAGGCTGTCAGTAAGTCTTAAGTTTTATGGCCTGCCTGAGGACTGGGAGACCAGCATTCCTCCAGCTGTTCAGAGAAGACAACTTTCAACGCGTAGTTCATTGAAAGGAACCGCATGTGTTGTTCATCATATTACCAGGACAGTGTTTATAACTGTGAGTATGTGAATCTAAACGGTAATCATTATCTATGCAGAACATGTCATAGTGTTTCTACTACTGCTGGCGGAGCAGAAAACTTGCTGCCACAGAGCGCTGTGACCTTCATTCCTCCTAAAGAGGGTTTTCACTGCGTTGTCCTTTCTCAATCTGCTCACTCAAATGTTCATCCAGAGAAAAGCAAGATTGGAATCTTGAAAGCAGAATAGTTCTGGCCCTGGCCCAGCAGCAAAGAGTAAGGTAAGGGAGGTACGTGACAAGGAAGCACATTCCACTACAACTTCATATACATGTGTTCTGGAAAAAAACCCACTTAGTTTCATAAAATTTGTATTAGGCAAGTGTGCATACAAATAAAACTGGCTAAACGTTTGACTGATCTGTACTGTATTAAGCAGTACTCTAGAGGTTTCTAGGTTGTGTCTGCCTGATCCTGTTGGTCAGATAGCAGTCATCACATCGCTTCTGTGCCAAGGGAGGCTTGAACTGGTCATTGCACAAAGTGTTTTTATTGCAGAAGGCAAGCAGGTAGGGAAGAGAGCAGTTAATACCAGTATGCTTCTTGCACCTTCTTGGAAACGAGTAAAGAAATGAGACTGACGTTGCTCTCCCCTTTCTGTGACAGCTTGTATGGAGAGAGTTACAAGGACTCAGCTGGGTGCCTACGGCCATAATTTGGTTCCTGACAGGCTCGTGGGACGTGCTGTGGGTTGGACTGGCTTGCCCAGCCCAGCTTTGGTGCACGAGGGCAATATTTCACACCAGCTGGCTGCGGCTACGCTCTGCTCTGCGTGGCTGGGCTGCCTCTGGTCTCAAGCTGGTTAGGGGAGACCTTACTGCTCTCTAGAGCTACCTGGAAGGAGGTTGTAGTGAGGTGGGTGTTGGTCTCTTCTCTCAAGTGACTAGTGATAGGACAAGAGGAAATGGCCTCAAGTTGCATCAGGGGAGATTTAAATTGGATATTAGGAAAAATTTCTTTGCTGAAAGAGTGCTCAGGCATTGGAACAGGCTGCCCAGGGAAGTGGTGGAGTCACCATCCCTGGAGGTGTTAAAAAAAATGTGTAGATGTGGCACTTTGGGACATGGTTTAGTAGGTGTGGTGGTGTTGGGTTGATGGTTGGACCTGATGATCTGAGAGGTCTTTTCCAACCTTAATGGTTCTGTGATTCTAAGCCTGGTTGGTAACATTCTGTTATGATGCTGTTTATAAAGCTAACGTGCTCTCACGTTGTATCAAAGACCACCTTTCTCACCTGGCTGGGTGTGCTGCAGTCTGCTGCTAGAGCAAAGTGATTTATCCATGCAAAGCCTGAAACATTAATTTGCCGCTTCACCCAATAGTAAGAAGTAACCAAAGCGAGGCCCTCTCTGCATTTACTGCATCTTTGACCTTTCTTTGTGGTATTTGTGTGCCAGCTGACTCCAGCTCTTGCAGGCTGGATTGGTTGCTGACTGCCGCATGCTCTAAAAGTGTCAGGGTGTTGGCCGTGCTCATCCCTTCCTTTAACAGGCCAATGTTTTGTTATTTTTGTTTGTTTAACTATCATGTAGCTCTTCCTTTAGCTTTGGAAAAGCAGCCATGTAACTGCTGGCTGCAGGCAGGTTGTTTCTTCACAGTTAATAGCCTGTCTGTTGTATTTTGAATGTTTGTTGGGAAGCTCCTTATCTAGGTCATAGTTTTTCTTTACTGTCGGATTCCTTCTACACTGCTTTTTGATCTTACCTACAGCAAGCTATCTGTCTCAATCAGTCAAGCAGAACTATGCAAAATATTCGTAAAGTGATACAGATATTTCCCACTTTGTCATGTCTTGCAGAGCGTTGGACCCGTGTGAAACCCATATCAGTCATAGGGATAGAAAACAGGGTAATTTTTATTTGTATTGGAATTGAGAAGTAAAAGATAGATCTAATTTGGAGAGGTTTATAGCTGGCTGTGTTATCAATCTGAAATGGTACCTACTGGGGAATAATTTTCACAGTGACATGGGTGCCCTTAGTGTATCATCTGTGAGCTGCACGCTCTTTCAGAGTGTCCTGTGTGTGTTTTTATCTTGCACAACTAGTGCATGACACCTTGTGTGCCCATGGAACACAGGCCAACCACCCTCTCCCATTTCTGCCTATGTTTTTTTCACATTTTTGAAGCCACCTTCCTCTGGTATCTTGTGATAAATCAAGCTGAGTCTAGTACATATGTAGAACAGCTGCCCTGTTTTTTGCTGGGGTTTTTTGGTGGTCTTTTTTTTTCCTGGGTTGAGAGAGTCTCTTATCCAGGTGTTTGTGGTTAGGTGCAAACTGTTGATCACAGAGCACTTGTGCTTTCCTTATGTTGTGCAATTCCCTAAAGCCTATTAATGTCACTGACTGTATCATCTGCCCTCTTTGTAGTATTTGTTGTCATCAGTGTATGCTGGTCTGAGAGCAGGTTAAATGAGGTAGTATTCTTTGCTAGAAGGAAATGCGTCCCAGCTTATATTTTGAGAGTTTAAAGGCTGCAGCTATTTTCAGATAACTTCTGTGCACATAGATTATCCAAAACTAAGTGAAAAGAGAGATATTTTAAAAGCTGTTGGGAAGATTAGTGAAGGTAGTTTCCCCCCCTCCTCAAGTTGCTGTCATGTACTTCTAGTTGATGTTTATAGGCATTGTGTGTGCAGTCAAACAGGAAAGAATCAGATAATGGAAAATGATTATGGAAGCAATAAAACTCTGCACTTTCATTTTTTATCAATAAATTTGTTCTTGCTTCATACAAAATATTGAAATGATTTTTCTGTCTGACAGGTGTACTGTGGGTAGTGTTTAGCCATGGTTAGCAACATCTCCTCATGACGTTATTGCATAGCAAGACCAGTGATTTCCAAGTTCAAGATAAAGGTCCTTGGCACCATCATTGCAGTGTATAAAGCAATTAAAAATGAGATGATTCTTGAGATGACATGTACAAAAAAACAAGCACTTTGCTAGAAAGCAGGACTTGCTGGTGTCGGCTGATGATTAGTATTTGCTGTCTTAAAGGCCCAAGGTCATTGCAGTCTTTTCTTTATCAATGCAGCAAGCTGTCTGTGCGATGGGCACGACTCCTGCTTGGCTGAGTGCTGTGGCTGCGATTTCTGTTCAGCTGGTACTCGTGCAGAATGAGCGTGATAAGATCTTCGGCCAGATCTTGTTGAGCAGTCATGCCAAGCATGTCTTTAAACCCCAGTGGTGGGAGTGGAGACTTACGACAGGTAAAGCAACAGTGTACAGTGACTGTTTCTGTAACCGTAATTAGTGTACTTTGACTTTCACAAGATGGGAAGAGTTTTCTGTATTGAAGATTTGTGATGAATGAAGGGGGTGAAATAATTCATACTATTTCTTGTGACTCTTCTGCATCTGCTGTGATTTCTAGGGTTTGTGCTAATAGCAGCTTTCGCTTGGCCAATGAACGGGGCACGTGGGTCACTGAAGCGGTGCTGTGTGATAGCCCTTTGGTGTTTGCTCCAGGCACGTTCCTATTATCTTGTTTGCTCCTTCCCTTTTGGCAGCTCACTCCACTGCTTCCTTGTGTGTTTTGTTACACAGCTGCTACAGAGATATGCGCTGTGTGAGTCTGTACGTGTGTGCAGGTGGATACTTCACCGCTGTCTGGAGACAGCGACCACGGAAAGCCCAGAGAGCAGCGGGATAAACAAATGCACCATTGCTGGGTGCGACCCAGGATCATAGTTAGTTGGCTCTGTTAATGCCCGGCCGGATGAGTTCAGCAATTCCCGCCCATGTCCATGGCCTTTAAAATGAGGGCAGTGTCAATGTTTTGTGCAGGGGTAAAAAATTGTAATGTCTAAAGATAAGTGTTATTTGAGAAGTCATTTTCTAGATTATGCTGTACATGGCAAACAAAACGATCAAGTGTTTTCTAATAGCTTTGACAGGAGATGGCATCTGTTGAAGTCCAGGTGGATTTATTAGTGGAGTAACCCTGTCTCCCTAGAGCTTGCTGCTGTCACGTGCTGCCTCATTCTGTGTTCCCTGCTGGAGTGCACACAAGTGCAGTGTGCAAATTATATTTAATTACTCGTAACAGTTTGAAGAAAAAAATCAAGTTCTTTGTTCCATACCAATGCTGATGATGGATACACCTATATAGATACAGACGCTCATATGTGTATATTTTTATAGAGATGGAATATACATGGTGAATAAAAAAGATGATCAGATTCATGCATTCAAGTACCTTACTTTGATTTTTTTTCTCCTGCACTGAATTTGGTACGCTGTATAATTAAAATATTTCAAGACAGAAAATTTTACAAGCCAAATCCTGGCAACGTTTAGCTCCTAATCTCGAAGTTGCCAATAGAGATCCAGATGCTTGGGAGCTGTATCCAACTGCAGACAAATCTCAGGTGTAAGTAGAGTTGTTATTAATCAGCAGCTGTGCTTATGACCTTTTGTAGATATTCCACTTTTTTTGGCTAAGTAGTAAAACCCCAGACTTTTTAACCACATTGGATTAATAGAGATAGCAAAGCATTCATTTCTGAGTTTGGACAATAATATGATTTGCAAGCTGATCAGTGTGGGAATACTGCTCCCCTCTGTTGCGTGGAATCTTATACTACAGGCGTATATCAAACTCTGACATTAGGAGAGCATCCACCTTTAACTGAAGTGATAGGTCCTGTGTGTTTGCAGCAGAAAGAACCATGCTCTGATGTCATATCAAGTTCTGGAGGGACATAATCTACTCTGGTAATAAAATGCTTAAGTTTCTACGTCATTGTGCATCTAGCAATTTATCTATGTGTGTACATGATACTTACTACATAATACTGTTTGAAAGAAACAATCACAGGCAGATACTCTTAAATCTTCTGTTCTCGGGTAGCCAGCTTGTTTGAATAGACAGTAAGGTTGTGCATGTGAAGCAGATGATGTTTTCCTGAGGTTTCTGTTTGCTCCAGGTATATCTCTACCGCTGCCTACCCAAAAACACGATGAGGACATTTGGGGAATTTAAGAGCTCTCAGAAAGCAAATGTTCCATCAAAACTAATGTTCTCCTCCTGCTGGTGACAATACCTCAGGATATCAAAATGAATGGCAGAAATTAAAGCAGAACAGAATTTATTTGACCAACAGTGTTGAGCATCAATGTGAAATATATCAGAGCTTGTGTCTGCTTAAGACTTTATATTTTTGATTTGTACAATTTTTTGATCCCTTTCCTCTGTTGACCTTGAAAGCACTGGTTATTTATTAGCGTAACATGATTACATACCTATCTACAGGGTTTAAAATGAAAATTGAAACCTTACAATAATTTGGCTAAAAACTACTAGAGCATTCAGCCAGCTGTCAATATTTTAAGAGAAATCATATTAAGCAAAACCAAGCTGTAGCTGTTTAACTGGTATCTAAACACAGTCAGCATAGCTACCTGGGTTGGTGGCACTCTGGCTGGCTTAATTTGCTGGCTACAGATATGAATTATTAGCAAAATGCACTTTGATGACAGCTTACACACTGTGGGCCATGGACTCTTCTCAGTCCACATGTGCACCTTGTATTATAGCCAGATTAGACGCATTTATAATTCATTCTCTCCCTCCTTCCCTTGCTCTCTCTCACACACTCTCACTCTATTCTGTACAATTTGTGTGTGTAACTTAGATGGACCAGGGCTCTGTGAATTACATGTCCAGGACAGTATCGCTTGCTATGGAAGTGGTTAAGAACTTATTAAAAGCTCATGGCACAAAGAGCAGCAGCTATACTGTTACCGAAAGTGTGACTGTAGTTTGTTTCAATGGTGGGCTTTACCTTTGGAAAAAATAAATATTCTCCTTTTGATGTGGATGATTAAGTGTTGCTAATTCCCAGTTGGCCAGCGCAGCAGACATGTGCCAAAACTTGCCTAATATCCTTTCTGGGACCTAAAGGTAATTCATTTTTAAGGCAGAAGCAGTCAGTAGTATTGGCAAGTCAGTCCTTTGTTTTATTTGCATTTCTTTTCCCTTGTAATATAAATTGTAATGGCTGTCAATATCTTTAGATCTATCAAAAACATTGTATTCTCAGAATCTTGCTTTAAAAGTGTGTGCAGCCTTGGTGAGTTGCATATGACAGAATTATCTTGTTTGGTTTCTGTTGCCTGCAGAATGTGCATCTTAGGCAAGTATTTACAGTGGACATATGGACAAATCTCATTCTTTTGTAAAGTTGAACTAAAAGCCAAAGTGCATGTATGCAATGACTATGTAGGTAACTATGTTTGAGGAAACAGTCTCACTCTATTAGAAGGTCTTACCTGAGTTTGAAAAACCCTGAACTGCTCTGTGGTCAGTGAGACTTCAGTATCCAAGCAGGAGAAAGTAGCTCTCAAGCTTTTGTGGTGTGTGGTGGTTGTTTGTTTGTTTTTGGTTTTTTTTTTAAATTTTGTGTCTCTAAATGGAAACCCCATGCATGCTTGGTATTGAGCTTAGTAGCTAGTAGTGTAAATGGTGGTCTGTTTTCTCTTGCATGTTTCAGATTGTCCCTCCAAAATGCTACATACTGAGTGCTATAAACACATAGTAATTTACTTAGAAGCACTTACTGTATTTTGTTTCAAAACACCAGCTGAATCTGCAATGATTCATAAACATCTTTGTCTTTTTCTCAAATAATCTCTAATGCTGTATCAAACATTTTAATATTTGGAAATTAATTCTGAACTAGACAGAAACTCTTGTAGAAATAGGGCATAAATGTCCTTTTTTCTGTTGCATGACATTTTAAGTTCTTGACACACCACTATTTGAATGTGATATGGAGAAAACAGCACTGAAGCCTGGTAAATGATTCGTTTGTGTCCTAGGAAGCCTAAATTTAAAAGAATGAGCGGGGAAACAAGGCAGGCAGCAAGAGATGAGCCATCAGGTCCCTTCCAACCCCTACCATTCTGTGATTCTGTGATCAGTGGCTAAGCAGTCTAGGGAACTAGTTGTTGTCATTGCTGGTGTCCATTTCTGAAACTAGCTCAGATGTCTTTAACCCTTCCAGACAGTGTGGAATGAGAAGCGGTTTGAAACCACACATGTGGATTCAAGTGTTGACTGTGAGATTACAATTCTAGAGCTCAGGGAGATACATATCGTGTTTTCAATTCATTCCACCATTAATGTGTAGCAATATATCTCATGTCTGAATGAGTAACTGACTCTTGCCTTTTTTTATGCCTAAAAAACTACTTGTACTATTCAAACTGAAATTTAGTTTCGTCTTGGTTCTGGTTGAGATTGTACTACAGGCTGTTTTGCTTAGAGTTTTTTAAAATAGGCCTTAATCCTGCAATGTGATGCAGAGGAGTTGGTGGTTGAGCTCATTCAGAGCTTTGTGAGGAGCTCTGAAGCTGTATATAGCACAGCCAGGTCTGTATTTTGTGTATTCCTTAGTTACATTAAGGTGCATTTTCTGTCAGGATTTTGTGCATATGCGTCTGCTTTTCTTATTTCTAAATTATCCCACATCAAAGACAGAGATTTGCCTACATATACGTATATGTTATTTATGTGTATATATATGAAGAAAATTGTTTTTATTTGATGGTGAGGTGACTTCTGAATAACATTTTATTATGTTCTTAAAAGGATGTTTAACAACAACAAATCATGTAATCCCATATCTTTTGCTTATTTTAAATTGTTTACTCAGTTGTGCTTTTACTGGGTTTCTTCCTCTTGTCTGTGGCTGGAAGATCAAGAATCTCATATTTTCATTGCTTCTGGACCTTCCACTCCAGATCAGTGAAAGTGGGCTCCTTGAGTGGTGGGTGGATGCCAGATGCTTCAGTTGTTGTTCAAGGTGTGTAGTGTTGATAGTGGTCATGCCTGGCTTGTCAGGGTTGAAGATGAGTCTCATCTTGCTTAGCTTGGCATCTCTATTGTGGTTTGTGCTTGGTGATTTTTGGCTTGATTTTTTTTGTTCCCCTTATTTCAGGGAGGATCTATATTTGCTAAGCCTTTTGCTCAGCTTTTGTCAACCTTGAATGTAGTTTTGAGGTGGAAAGGGGCTATTTTAACTCTAATCCTGACAGTTGAGAGTCACTGCGGTGACTGTTTTTTGTTGACTCTCCTTGACTACTTAAAACTTTTATTGCCCTGTCAGGAAGATAGTAGGGGCTTTCACTGCATTTGCAGTTTTATTAAGCAAGACTTTTTTGGAGGATGTTTCTGGCATGGGAAATATTTTTTTGTCTTTAGAAAGCAAAACTTCCTTTTCCTAGGAAGTTTGTATTTGTTCCCCTGACCCACCTGCTACCCTCTCATGGTAGGCAGCCAAAAGACCAGTACTGCCTTTCTCGTGTATTGCGTTCTTTCTTCCACCCACCTTCAAGCCTCCTCTCTGGCCGAGGATTTTGTTCAGCTTTTAACAAGATAGTCTTCATTAAGTTGCCTACAATTTCACCAGCAGTGAGAAAAGTATTGCAAACATCAATCTAAACTTTTACTCATTGGTTTGCTGCAAACAATTTTTTATTGACGTAACTTCTTTCTGGATTTATTTGACTAGTGTGCAATCAATTGCTGAGGTGCTATGTAATTAGCAAGAACTAAACTAAGTATATCAAGCTTATGCTAGACTGTCAAGTACTGTGTGAAAATGAATTCAGATAGATGGGGGAAAACATTCTGAAAGCTGTGGAAAATAAAGCTGGGAAATGGTCCATACGTCCCCAGCAGCAATCCTCTTCCATGTCCAAGAAGGCAGTCTTGGAAGATGTTTAAGTCCTTTCACTAATGGCAGACTTGCAGGTTACTGCCTTGGACTAAATCTCCTCCTCTCATCCAGGCTGCTTCTTGGACCCTAAATTTCCCTGATTTTGCTTAATACTTCTCTTTCTCGGGGTGGCGGGATTCAGTCTCCCTCTGTGGCCCACTGCTTTGCTGTTTGCTGACACAAGGCTGACTGCGGTGGCTTCTGTGTGCCTGAACAAAAGGCTGCAGCAATTTAGATGTCATTGCCCTGCAGTGATTTGCCACTGTCCCTCTGCTAGAGGTTGCCTTCCTGCAGCAGAGCTGACGTGAGGGAACGCAGCCGCTCCGTTTCACTGTCCAATACCTTAGAACAATTCACTCTGAGATGAAGCTAATTCACGTCCATGTGTTTCATGCAGGGGTGTATGTGGTCTGTGATCTATAGTGTGAGGACAAAGGGTTGGAACAGCTAGGTCCACCTTAGAGCAGCTCCAACCCATACCAAATCAAATGGTGCCCACAGGCTCTGTGCCTGTAGAGAAACAGGATCACTACCATAGTAAGGCACCTGGGAGGCACTGGTAGCACAGCTGTGCTGCTTTGGATACTTGCAAAGGTCATTTAGCACTTCGGGTACCCAAAGAAAGCACAGCTTAGCATTGCAGTCAAATTAGAGTCCTTTCTGCATGATATTCAAAGGATGCATCCAGAAATGAACACTGAAGTGTGTGACTGACAAAATCCTGGCTCCCCAGGAGCTTGTTGAGTTAACAGTAATCTCAGCCCCCATCCAGCGTGCATTGTGTGGTCCCTTGGCTTCTCTTTCCTGGCAGCATTTGAAATTCACAAGAATTCACCCATTTCTGGACCTTGTGAAAGCAGGTTTCAATACCTTACTCATTCATAAAAAGTGGACCTGGCAGGGAGATTTGAAGTTTGGTGGGAGATGCATACATGTGTCCGTGATTAAAACAGACTCGGTATTCTGGAAGTCATCCAGCCAGCAGGCTAGGATCTGGTGAGTTCTATAACTCCTCTCCTACAGCTCTGCACTCTCCCTCCAACAGCAGTCTGCTAACATGGTGCAATAGGCTGCATCCTAAACTAGTACAGCTAAAAGCATAGCTGCTGAATGAAGGTAGGGTTGCGCAGCATTATTTTTCAAGCCTTGCACCTTTGACAATGCTTTCAAGAGGGAGAGTTTCATAATTCAAGTCAGTTTTTCAAGGCAAAGGCTGCTTACCCACGGGCTGTGTGTGGTCTACCAGTGTAATTAATCTGGCCAGCTTCCCAGGATAATTTGGAAGAGGTCTGTAGGCAAAAGAAGTGTTTTTTTAGCTGTGGTAGCCTGCTCCTAGCTATCTCCTTACTGCTGTCCTTCTCCCTTATCATATTATTGTGTGTGAGCAGTGTATTTGTTTGTGATGCGGGAGGGAAGGCTGAAGCATATGGCCCTGCATTCAATTAGTGTCATGTAATGGCTGGGCAAAACAGGACTGGGTTACTCGGGAGACTTCTGATGTTCTGCTGACTACTTGCAAGCAACGGGGCTTAAACAGGATGTGCACCAAACCTTTACTGCTCTTCCAAAATTGCCGGAAAATAGTGAAAATATAACTGGGATAAATGCATTTTGTCTGCCAATGAGGAGCAGGAAATTTATTCAGATGAGTGCTATTTGCCTGCATGGGATGTGTTTTTTCTCTGACAGCAACACATCTGCTCCTTAGACGTGCAGAAACACCTTCTAGGTGTGGGCAGAATCTAAGCCTGACCCAGCAACGTCTTCCCACGGTATCTCTGCTGGTATTTCCCTAGGTGTGGCAGTTTTCAAGACAAAGAATAGTTTTACTTTATCCCCTTAATTTTTTTTAGACTCTCTAGGCAGCAAAGTCTGTTACCTTCCTGCTTGGGTAAGGTGTTAAGCTACTTGGCTCTCGGGAGCCAGAAAGACAAGCTGGGGTAGGAGCAGTGTAGATGATGTACTCCTGTTCAGCAGTGGGAGTCCAAGGGAAGTTTCGTCTCTCTTTTTCTCTCTAGTTCTTGGTATCATCAAGTATTCAGTGCAGTTTCTTCCTGTGTGCAGATAAGAGTGCAGGTTCCTTGATGCTGGTGAGACCTCATGCTTCCCCATGTATGGGTGTTCTGTCTTTCTGGAAAATGATAAACGCTTGAGATGGATGAAACAAACTCCAGCAAAGAAACTGGTCTACTGCATCAACAGAGAGGGAATTGTGCGACTGAGGAAAAGGTCACACTTAATCAGAGATCTGGTCTTAAATTACTTGTTCCTAACTGTCACGAAGCTCTGAAAACTCCCTCTCTTTTTACATCACCCAAAGTGGAGGCTACAGCCGGTTTGCGTGCCTTAAAGTTTGGGTCACAAATCTGTAGTGTCGGCTGGCTTAACCCATCTGATTTTTTTAATTTTCTTTCTCTCCCCCCCCCCCCCCCCC
>Ga0065711_1037372_pt1 | contig 19897 bp, 17 predicted proteins | sample Hoacrofraction12_FD_59098 | JGI IMG/M metagenome (GOLD analysis project Ga0065711, IMG submission 59098) | Hoatzin crop microbial communities from Cojedes, Venezuela - Epithelial fraction 12 v2 (version 2) | ecosystem: Host-associated > Birds > Digestive system > Esophagus > Crop | place... | reverse complement strand
CGGAGCGTGTGCTGGTGCCGTGCTTTCCGAAAGGAAAGGCGGTGACGGATTCGCTCAATGTGGCCATGGCGGCAGCGGTTGTGCTTTCGGAGTTTCGCCGTCGCGAGCGGTGAGCAGGTAGGGCGCAAGGCGCTGTGCCTTAGCGTTTTCTGTAGTGTCTTGCTGGTTGTCTTCGGGGAGGAAGATGATGGTTCCGGAGTACCATTCTGTGGCTTCTACTTCGCCGCGGAGGGGGTAGTGGGCGAGTATGCGCCCGTAGGCGAGTTCTACGACGTGGTTGTCGTAGGTCTGCCCGTCGGGCATGATGATGTGGTTGGCTGCGAGGCGGCGAAGCATCTTTCTTCTCAATTAATAAATAATAATTAATAAATAATAATTGCTCTTGGGGGAGATAGGAGTCAGGAGTCAGGAGTATCGTTCGCTTCGCTCACTAGCCGTTACTTCAGGTGCGGTGGTAATGCTTGTCGCTCGGCGACCCCTTCAGGGTCGGGTGCCTTTGCTCAGTTGCTAACCGGGGGTGAAAAATCTCCGCTTCGCTGCAATTTTTCACCCTCGGTTACTCAATCGCTTCGCGAATGACCCTTTCAGGGTCTGAGTTACCGTATGCCTGACATAGGGTTCTTATCTTTTTCCGAGGCTGGTTATCCTCCATGAACTTCTTGGCTTCTGAGCCAATGGGGTTGGATGAACTATCGGCTTATCTCCTAGCGAACGGAGTGAGCGATACTCCTAACTCCCTATATTCCTTATTTTATATACGACCTTTCACCTTGCCCTTTTCACCTTCTGCGTTTTGTTGTTGCGGCGGCGGGAGGGGCCGATGGAGTTGGGCGTGCGGACGTCGGGGGCGGTTTTGATTTTGGGCGCCTCGTTGTCTTTGGTGGTTTGCTCGCGCAGGTCGTCGGGCGAGAGTCGCAGTTCGGGTTTGCGCTTGCGCGGGGCGGCTGCGGCGGGCGTTTCGGCCTGTGCGGAATCTGCTTCGGCAGCGGCGTGGGCGGTGGTGTCGGGCGCCACGTGCATGCGCAGGAGCAGGATGTTGGAGATGACGCAGATGTTGCGGTCGTCGTGGCCGGGCTGGAAGTAGAAGAAGGCGTTTACGTCGTCGATGGTGTCGGGATTGGCCTGCCCGATGTTGAGGTCGATGTGCGACGGCGTCATGACTTGGCGCGTTTCGCTGAACGTCTTTTCGTGGATGTTGTGCATGGTGAGCGTGGCGGTGAGGTGGTTGTCGCGTGCGCTGTTGTCGGCGCAGATGAAGTTGACGTCGGCGAGGAGGCGGAACTTGTCGCTGGCGCGGAAGGAGGTGTCGGCGCTGATGGTGAGGGTGTGGAGCGAAAGGATGTCGCGGGGGCGGAGGATGACCACGGATGGGCCTTGCCAGATGTTGGCGGTGTCGCCGTCGGCGGTGTAGATGACGGTCATTTCGCTGGAGCCTGTGGCGAGCTGAATGCGCTCATTTTCAGCGGAAAACTGCTTGCGCAGGTCTTCGTAGATGCTCTGCAACTGGTCGCAGTGCTGGTTGTACCAGACCATGCTGGTGTCGAATTGCTCCTGCGTGATGTTGTGCTTCTCGAAAACGTCGGCCAGGTAGCGGTTGGCATCGTCGCGCTGCTCGTCGCCCGCGGCTTCCATCATGGCCTGGGCCAGGTGGTAATCGTGAAGCACGCTGCGCATCTTGCCTTTCGACAGCACGCCTTTGGGACGGCTGGAGCAAGCGGCGCAGAGCAGCACGAGGGCTGCCAGGGCGAGCAGGAGGGTCTTTCTCATTTCTTATTAAAGAAAAGGATGTTGACGAAAAGGAGGATGATGGCGCACGAGACGGCGGCGTCGGCCACGTTGAAAATGGGGGAGAAGAAAGTGCAGTGCTCGCCGGCGCTGGGGAGGAACGGCACGGCGCTAAGCCACTGCCAGTCTGGCATTTGCCACTCCACGAGGGGGAAGTAGAGCATATCGACCACGCGGCCCAGCATGAGCGTCTCGTAGCCTTGCCCCCACGGCACGAACTGGGCCACGGCGGGGGGCATGGGGTCGTTGAAGATGAGGCCGTAGAAGAGGCAGTCGATGACGTTGCCGAGCGCTCCGGCGAAAATGAGCGCGCCGCAAACCACGTAGAATGTGCGTGGATTGCGGCGGCTGCGGATGTATTGGTACATGTAGATGGCGATGGCGATGATGGCTACGATGCGGAAACTGGTGAGGAAATACTTTCCGCCCAGTTCCCAACCAAAGGCCATGCCGTTGTTTTCGATGAAACGGATGTGGAACCACGAAGCGATTTCGCGGTCCTCGCCCATGTACATGTGGGTTTTCACCCAAATCTTCACCACCTGGTCGATGATGACGATGAGGGCTGCGATGGCTGCTGCGAGCAGCGCGAGTTTACGCTTTTTCGACATGGATGTAGGCGGTGGTTTCGTTGAGCTGCAGTTCCTGTCCGTCGGTCTGCGCGAGGGTGAGGCTCACGGCAAGCACCTGATTGGCAATGTATTCGCCAAATGCGCCGATGGCCGCTTCGGTCTCGGGGGTGGGGGAGACGACGACGCGGATGCGGTCGGTGATGTCGAAGCCCGACTCCTTGCGGATGCCCTGGATGCGCTTCACGATTTCGCGTGCGTTGGCCTCGTTGCGCAGTTCGGGCGTGATGCTGATGTCGAGCGCCACGGTGAGCGCGCCCTCGTTGGCCACGGTCCATCCGGGCATGTCCTCAGTGGTGATTTCCACGTCCTCGAGCACAATTTCGGCGGGTTGCCCGTCGGCCTGCAGGGTGATGGCACCAGCGCTCTCGAGCGTTGCGATTTCTTCTTGCGACATGGCGGCGACTGCTGCGGAAACGGCTTTCATCTGCTTGCCAAACTTCTTGCCCATGACGCGGAAGTTGCACTTCACTTTCTTCACGAGCATGCCGCTGCCCTCCACGAACTGCAGTTCCTTGACGTTCACTTCGTCGAGGATGAGTTGCTTCATTTGCTCAATGCGCTCGCGCTGCAGCGGGTCGCTCACGGGGATGCTGATGCACTGAAGCGGCTGGCGCACAATGATTTGCTCCTTCTTGCGCAGTGCCAGTACCATGGATGTGATTTGCTGTGCCAACTCCATGCGGCGCTCCAACTCGCTGTCGATGAGCGCGTCGTCGGCCTCGGGGAATTTGGCGAGGTGCACGCTTTCGGCGCTGCCCGTGAGGTCGCGGTAGAGGCGTTCGGCGTAGAACGGCGCGATGGGCGCGATGAGCAGCGCGATGGTCTTGAGGCATGTGTAGAGCGTTTGGTAGGCCGAAAGTTTGTCGGCATCCATTTCGCCGCCCCAGAAGCGCTTGCGGTTCAGGCGCACGTACCAGTTGGAGAGGTTGTCGATGACGAACGACTGGATGAGTCGTCCGGCGCGTGTGGGCTCATAGTCGTCGAGGCTTTCGCGCACCTGCTTGATGAGCGTGTTGAGTTCGCTCAGCACCCAGCGGTCGATTTCGGGACGCTCGTTCAGCGGCACGGCCTCTGTGGCGGGGTCGAAACCGTCGACGTTGGCGTACATGGTGAAGAAACTGTAGGTCTGGAACAGTTTTCCGAAGAAAGTGCGGCTCACTTCGGCCACGCCGTCCTCGTCGAAGCGCAGGTTGTCCCACGGCTGCGAGTTGGTAATCATGTACCAGCGCACGGCGTCGGTGCCGAATTTCTCGATGCACTTGAAGGGGTCGACGGCGTTGCCGAGGCGCTTCGACATCTTCTGCCCGTTCTTGTCGAGCACCAGTCCGTTGGAAATGACGGCTTTGAAGCTGACGGTGTTGAACACGAGCGTGGCAATGGCGTGCAGCGTGTAGAACCAGCCGCGGGTCTGGTCCACGCCTTCGGCAATGAAGTCGGCGGGGAATAGTTCGCCTTTGTCAAACGCTTCCTTGTTTTCGAAGGGGTAGTGGATTTGCGCGTAGGGCATGGAACCGCTGTCGAACCACACGTCGATGAGGTCGCTTTCGCGGGTCAGCACGGCGCCCGAGGCGGAAATCAGTTTGATGTCGTCAACGTAGGGGCGGTGGAGGTCGATGCGGTCGTAGTTCTCCTGCGCCATGTCGCCCGGCACGAAGCCTTTTTCCTTGAGCGGATTGCTGGTCATGACGCCTGCTGCCACGGCTTTCTCAATTTCGTTGTAGAGTTCCTCCACACTGCCGATGCAGATTTCCTCTCGCGTCTGCTTGTTGCGCCAGATGGGCAGCGGCGTGCCCCAGTAGCGGCTGCGCGAAAGGTTCCAGTCGTTCAGGTTCTCCAACCATTTGCCGAAGCGGCCCGTGCCAGTGCTTTCGGGCTTCCACTTGATGGTTTTGTTGAGTTCAAACATGCGCTCTTTCTTGGCGGAAGCGCGGATGAACCAGGAGTCGAGCGGATAGTAGAGCACAGGTTTGTCGGTGCGCCAGCAGTGCGGATAGTTGTGCACGTGCTTTTCGATTTTGAACGCCGTTCCCTCCATTTTCATCTCCATGCAAATGACGATGTTGAGGTCTTCCGCCTTGTTGGCAGCGGCCTCGTCATATTTTCCGTCGGCATTGAAGCGCGGGTCGTAAGCGTTCTTCACGAAGTCGCCGGCATGGTGACTGTAAGCCTCCACGTCCACGCAAGTCTTCACGAACTCGTCGGCCAGTTCGTCGAGGTTGTAGTATTTGCCCACGAGGTCAACCATGGGGCGCGTGTCGCCGCTCTTGTCGATGAGGAAGAGCGAGGGGACGCCGGCGGCCTTGGCCACCTTGGCGTCATCGGCGCCGAAAGTCGGGGCGATGTGCACGATGCCCGTACCGTCTTCCGTGGTCACGTAGTCGCCTTCGATGACGCGGAAGGCTTCCTCAGACATCTCCACAAAGCGGTCGCTGCCCACGCTGAAGCAAGTGCCCGCGTGCTTCTGGGCGGCATCTTTCACAAATTGTGCGGCGTTGTCGTCGAGTTTCTCGCACGGCTTCACCCACGGCATGAGTTGCGCGTACTTCATTCCTGCGAGTTCGCTGCCTTTCCAGCGTCCCACGACGCGGTATGGCACCACTTTGTCGCCTGGCTTGTAGGCGTCCATGGGCAGTTCGGCGCCTTCCGGCTTGAGGTAGGCGCTGAGGCGTGCCTCGGCCATGAGCAGGCTGAGTTTGTCGCCGTTGTAGGGATTGTAGGTCTGCACGCAGACGTAGTCAATCTTCGGACCCACGCACAGTGCGGTGTTCGAAGGCAAAGTCCAGGGCGTGGTGGTCCATGCCAGGAAGCATGGCGTGCCCCACTGCGTCATTTCGGGCAGCGGATTGAGCGCGCGGAAGATGGCCGTGACGGTCGTGTCCTTCACGTCGCGGTAGCAGCCCGGCTGGTTCAGCTCGTGGCTCGACAGTCCGGTGCCGGCCGCTGGCGAGTAGGGCTGAATGGTGTAGCCCTTGTAGAGCAGATTCTTCTCGTAGAGTTGCTTGAGCAGCCACCACAGCGTCTCAATATATTTATTGTCGTAGGTGATGTAGGGATGCTCCAGGTCCACCCAGTAGCCCATCTTTTGGCTCAGGTCGGTCCATTCGTTCGTGTACATCATCACGTTTTTGCGGCATCGCGCGTTGTAGTCCTCAATGCTGATGGTCTTGCCGATGTCTTCCTTCGTGATGCCCAGTTCCTTCTCCACGCTCAGTTCCACGGGCAGTCCGTGGGTGTCCCATCCGGCTTTGCGCTTCACCTGGAATCCCTCCATGGTCTTGAAGCGGCAGATGGTGTCCTTCAGCGTGCGGGCCATCACGTGGTGAATGCCCGGGTGGCCATTGGCAGAGGGCGGTCCCTCAAAGAAAATGAACGAAGGGCAGCCTTCGCGTTCCGTTATGCTTTTGTGGAAAACGTCCTCGTTGTTCCAGTCGTTCAGCACTTCCTTGTTCACCTCGCTCAGATTGAGCTGCGAGCGCTCAGCAAATCTTTTTGCCATAACTAATTATCCTTATCTTTTTTGTTTTCTTCTTTCCTGAAATCGTTTCCTTCTTGAGGCCTCAGCGCGCGCTGGGGCCTTTTTTTGTGCCTGAAAATCACAGCAGCTTGATGCTGCCAATCCGCTGCTCCTTTCCGCAGTAGCGGCATTTCAGCACGCCAGCCGCCTTGTCCACCACGTTGAACACCGTGCGCATGGGCTCGTTGTTGGTGATGCACACGGGGTTGGCGCAGCGCACCACGTTGGTCAGCTGGTCGGGCAGCGTCACTTCTTTCTTCTCCACCACCTCGTAGTCGCGTATGATGCACAGCCTGATGTTGGGGCAAACCACCGCCAGACGGCTGATTTCGCTGTCCGTGAAGAAGCGGTTGGCCACTTTGATGATGCCTTTCCGCCCAATTTTCTTGCTTTGCAGATTGTTGCCGATGAGCACCGGCTCCGTCATGCGGTCCAGCCCAAGCAACTGCACCACCGTAAACACCTTGTCTGTGGGAATATGGTCGATGACCGTGCCTTGCTCCAGCGCCGCCACCATCAAGTCCTTACGCTTTTCCATGTCCGTCTTCTCCTTCCAAAAAAATCTCTTCCGAAACAATTTATTTCCTAATCTCGTCAAGTCCGATGCCCAGTACGTGGCAGATGAGCGCCTCGCGGGCATAGAGGCCATTGCGCGCCTGCTCAAAATAGTAGGCATGCGGGCTGTCGTCCACGTCGTAGGCAATCTCGTTCACGCGCGGCAGCGGGTGCAAAATCCGCATGTTCTCGCGGCACTTGCCCAGCATGTCGGCGCGCAGGATGTAGGCGTCCTTCACGCGCTCATACTCCATCAGGTCGGTGAAGCGCTCCCTCTGCACGCGGGTCATGTAGATGATGTCGGCGTCGGCAATCGTGTCCTCCGTGAAATCCTCCTGCTCCACATAGTTCACGCCGTGCTGGCGGCAGAACAGTTTGTACTCCTCCGGCATGCGCAGCTCCTTCGGCGCCACAAAGTGGAACGTGGGCGCGTACTTGCGCATCGACATGAGCAGCGAATGCACCGTGCGGCCATACTTCAAGTCGCCCACCATGTAGATGTTCAGCCCGTCGAGCCGTCCCTGCGTCTTCTGGATGGAGTAGAGGTCGAGCAGCGTCTGCGAGGGGTGCAGGTTGCTGCCGTCGCCCGCATTGATGATGGGCACGTCGGTCACCTCGCTTGCGTAGAGCGCGGCGCCCTCCAGCGAGTGGCGCATCACAATCACGTCGGCGTAGTTCGACACCATCTTAATCGTGTCCTTCAGCGTCTCGCCCTTCGACGAACTCGTCACCTTCGGGTCGCTGAAGCCAATGACGCGCGCGCCAAGCCTATTCGCCGCAGTCTCAAAACTGAGGCGCGTGCGCGTGGACGGCTCAAAAAACAGCGTGGCCACCACCTTGCCCTTCAGCAGGTCGCGGTTGGGGCGCGCCTCAAACTCTGCTGCCATCTGCAGCAAATGGCTGATTTCCTCGCGGCTGAAATCGGCTATCGATACAATGCTCCTGTTCTCTCCCATACCTTATTAATATAAAATATCGTGCAAATTTACGCCTTTTTTCCGACAATACAAAGCAATTAACGATTAACAATTAATAATTAACAATTAATAATTAGGAGTCAGGAGTCGGGAGTAAAGGGAGCCTGCCGATAGCGGAGAGAGCAAAAAAGGCGCACCCATTTGGGCGCGCCTTTTTTGTTAATTGCGCTCTGCGCATCTCATTTCAGTTTCACCTGCAGGCTGCCGCTGGCCGTTTCGCTGCCGGCGCTCTTGGCAAAGACGTTGATGGTCACGTGGTTTCCCTTGATGCTGTTCTTCAGGAAAGCCTTCGCCTTGTAGCGGATGGTCTTGCCCGGCTCGATGGTTGCCGTCTGCACGGGCGAGAACGCGATGTCCTTGCTGTAGGCAGGATTGTCGATGCTCAGTTCCACCGAAGCGGGCGCCGAGCCGTAGTTCGTCACCTCATACACCACGTTGATGGTTTCGTAGCGCGCAAAGCGGCCGTCGCCGTCCTCGTCCTGGTAGGAGACGTTGCTGATGACGATGTTCTGGCCAGCGCTGGTGGTAGGCGTTGCGCCCGTATAGACGTCGTCGCTATATCCGCCGCCCGTCTGGAAGTCGGGCTGCTCGTAGGTGTCGCCGCTGTCGTAGGTGTTGCGCTTCTTCACGCTGCGGTCCTTCTTCGGCGCACTGGCCTTCGAGGCGGCATTGCCGATGGCGGCGCCCGCCACAGTGCCGATTACGCTGCCCAGCAGGGCCGTGCCAGGTCCGTGGTGGCGGCTCGTGCTCAGCCATCCGATGGCCTCGCCGATGGTGCCGCCAATCTCAGCGCCCGCCATTGTGCCGAGGTAAGTGCGCGAATTCATGTCCGCGCAACTGCACACGCTGCTCAGCGTCACTGCGCCGGCGAGCATCCATACTGCAATCGATTGTTTCTTCATTTTTTCTCAGTTTTGTTTAAGTTAAAGCGTCTTTCTTTGTCCTGTCCCTGCCTGTTCATCCCCTCTGCCCTGCAAAGTTAACGTTTTTCTAATTATATAGAGCATTTTTTCCGAAAAAAGTTTATTCCCGCGCGCCACAATTTTTCTTTTTCCTCCCCAGCGGGGTCGCAAACGGCCGCCGGTGCTTGCATAAACTGCACCGCCTGCCAACCGTGCTAGCATGCCCCGTCCGCAGTGAACGGAAACAGTTCTTCCACATCTTTGCCGCAAAGATGTGAAAGAACTGTGAATTAAAGACAGGAATGGAAAGCTAATTAGCAGAGGCTCTTCCAGTAGAATTTATCTTCATGCAGATTTCATAGGTTACGCCGTAAATCTTCGCCCATTTCATGGCTTTGTTCTATGGCGCGTCGAATCCGAAGATGTCCCAAACGGTGCCAGCGTGGTGATTCTGTTCCGTGGCTTCGTCCCCAGTGAACTCGGAGTGCATCTTTTCTGAAAATTCGTCTTTCGTTTAAATAAACTATTGTTATTTAGGACTTTTTTGTCTCACAACCCTTTTACATAGGTTGATTTGATGACCTCGCCTTTATTATTTATGAATAGTGCGGTTTCCCCCTTTTCGGCATATGCAAAACCGTGTTGAAAGTCGGAAATGTGATCATAAATGGGTTCTATAACAAATTCACCGTCTTTGTTAATGCAACCTAATTTGTCATTTATTTCAACTCTCGCTAATCCATCACAAAAGTAACTGGCCATATCAAATTGCGCAGGAATGGTGACCTCACCTTTATTATTTAGGAAACCTTCTTTGTCATATTGATTTTTGAACGCGGCCATGCCCTCACGAAAATCTTTGATGTGTTTATATTGTGGATTTACAATATATTGTCCTGTTTTGTCAATTACTCCATATTTATCAAAATCCCCTATATCTACAATTGCCAGTCCTTCAGAGAATGCACTAGCATAATGAAACTGTGGTGATATCACCACGGTACCATCCTTATCCATGAAACCATAGCTGTTATTTGAATCTTCATTTAAACTAAATGCTGCAAGCCCATCTGAATAGTTTGTAACTGTTAAACTGGTTGTTGAGAAAACGTAGTCACCATTCTTATTGATTAAACCTGATTTACCAGAGTTTGGTTCTTGCACTGCTGCGAGTCCATCGTGGAATTCACTAACTTGTTTGTAAACAGGATTAATCACAATAAGTCCAGTAGTATCAATGAATCCCCAGTTGTCGGAACTTGATTCATCTAATTTTATTATTGCAAGTCCTTCGTGAAAATCACCCACAAATTCAAATTGTGGTGTTGCAACATAGTTGCCATTCTCATCGATTATGCCAGAATTACCAGTAAACCAATCTCCGATTCGTACGGTTGCGCGATGCGACTGAAATGCATAGGCGTAATCAAATTGAGGCTGAATTACGAATTCACCTTCCGCGTTAATGTATCCCCACTTTCCTTCTTCGTTCGGGAATGCATAAAGACATACTTCTTCTATATTGTTAGTATTGTTAACTTTTGACTTAGTGCATGCTGACAAGCAAACCAACAGAAGTATAGGTAATAAAAGTTTTTTCATAATGATGTATTTTTTTTAGTAGGTTTATCGTTTTTTTCGCGCTCCTTTATTCTATGTCTTCTTTCAGGACAACGCTGTAGAAGTCGCGGTAGGTTTCCATTTGCTGGATGCGCTCAGGCAGTTCCTCGCCAATTTTTTTCAGCTGCTGCTCGAGTTTGTCCTTGAAAGGTTGGATAGAACGCGTCAGGCATTCGTCCTTGTTGGAGATGAACTTTCTTATGATGACATCTTTTCCATCTTTATCTGTTTCTTTTACGTCCTCATAATGGCCATTAACGGAGTCTTCAAAGGCTTTCTTGACGGAATAGTAGAAGTGCGTAAGGAATTCTTTTCTGACGAAATCCATGTTCCCTGTGACTGCGCTAAGGCGCATGAACTCCAGCTTTGTGCAGTCGTTTGGAACCGATGGCGCTTGCGATTTCCAGAAGTCGTGAACTTCATTGGTCATCCGCCAGAGCTTGAAGAACAAAATGATTTGCAGCACGGCCACCACAAGCAGGAGGATGAACATGATGACCGAACCAACTGAAGCCCCTTCGTGCCGCGAATAACCATAGTCGTAATAGCCTGCACTGGCAGTTAGCGCTGAACCTAAGAAAGTTGCAAAAAAGATGAGTCGTTTCATAATGCAATAGATTTTAAGGGTTTCTGCAAAGATACGGCAAAGTTTTCAAGCGGCAAAGGAGTTTTGGGAAAATTTGAACATTTCTTGTTTTGTTGAAAAGGATAGTCTTCGTTTTGGAAAACGAAGGGCATCGTTTCAGAAAACGAAGGGCATCGTTTTTGAAAAGGAAGGTCTTCGTTTTTTTGCTATCGGCTTTAACTTCTAAGGAGCGGAGCGACTGATAACTTCTCTGACTTCTTTAAATTCTGGGTCAAGTAGGCAATAATCTGTCTCCTTTCACCGCCAGCCACAAAAAAAGCGGGGGAGCGTCCGTTGCGGTTCGCTCCCCCGCTGTGCGGGTTTGTGCGGAAAAATTATTCTGCTGCGGCTTCTGCTGCTTCGCCTTCGCCTTCTGCTGCTGCAGCGGAGTCGGCGGAGCGTGCGGCGCGTGTCATGCGTACGGCGCATACAACCACTTCCTTCGGCGTTACGAGCTCGAGTCCTTCGAAGCTGAGGTCGGCCACCTTGATGGCTTTGCCGAGTTCGAGGTCGGTGACGTCGATGTCGAGCGTGTCGGGGAGTTTGGTGTAGGGTGCGCGGACCTTCAGCTTGCGTACGCTGAGGCTGAGCTTACCACCGGCGCGTACACCGGCTGCGAGTCCGTTGAGCTTCACGGGGATAGCCATGACGATGGGCTCTTCGGTGATTTCGTAGAAGTCCACGTGCGTAGGTGTGTCCTTCACGAAGTCGCACTGCAGTTCCTTGAGGATTACTTTCTTGGCCGTGCCATCCACGTTGAGGTTGATGATGTACACGTTGGGCGTGTAAACAGCCTTTGCGAGTTCTTTCTGGTTGACTACGAGGTGCTGTGCCTTGGGCAGGCCGTTCTCGTCTTTCTCCACTCCGTACACCACGCAGGGTACGTTGCCTGCGCGGCGGATGTCGCGGCTGGCTTTCTTGCCCAGGTCTGTGCGTGCTTGGGCGTTGATTGTGATTTCTTTCATGTTGTTTTTGTGTTACTATAAATTAAGTTTTGTTGTGCTTAATTCGCCATCACACGGGGGTGACGAGCATTTCTGCTCCACCGATTTGGCCAAAAAGCGGTGCAAAGGTACGGTTTTTTGGCGGAATGGCAAAATTTTTTTCAATTAACAATTAACATTTGACTCCGGACTCCCTATCAATTACGAATATTTCCTCGGAAAGCGGAACAAAATGGCAAGGATGAGGGCCAGGGCGAGGAGCATGGGGTAGAGCAGGTGGTGGATGAGGCTGACGGGGTTGACTTGGGCGAGTCCGGCGGCGATGAGCATCTGGGCGCCGTAGGGGAGGATGGCTTGCGTGCAGCAGGCGGCGGTGTCGAGGATGCTGGCGGTCTTGCGGCGGTCGAGGCCGTAGTGCTCGGTGATTTGCTTGGCGATGCCGCCGGTGGTGATGATGGCCACGGTGTTGTTGGCGGTGCAGACGTTGACGAGTGCGACGAGCGCTGCGATGGATGCTTCGGCGGCGCGCTTGCCGTGGATGCGGCGCGTGAGGGCGTGGATGATGGCCTCGATGCCGCCGTTGTGCTTGATTACGGCGAGTATGCCTGAGGCCATGAGGGTGATGAGGATGAGCTCGGACATGCCTTTCATGCCGTCGGCCATGGCGCCGATGCAAGCGAGGGGCGTGTAGGCGCCGGTGAGAATGCCGATGGTGGCGCTGAGGGCGATGCCGAGTGCGAGGGTGATGACGACGTTGACGCCCATGAGTGCGGCGATGATGACGCTGAGGTAGGGCACTACGAGCAGATAGTTGACGGGCGTGGTGGTGACGGTGGCGTCGATGCGCTGGTTGGCCCAGACGTAGTAGGCGAAAACGAGGAGTGCGACGGGCAGTACGATGCGGAAGTTGACCTTGAATTTGTCGTTCATCTTGCATCCTTGCGACTGGGTGGCGACGATGGTGGTGTCGCTGATGAAGGAGAGGTTGTCGCCGAAATAGGCTCCAGAGATGACGATGCCCACGAGCAGCGTGACGTCCATCTGGGCTTGCTGCGCAATGCCCACGGCCACGGGTGTGAGTGCGGCGACGGTGCCCACGCTGGTGCCTATGGCGAAGGAGATGGCGCAACTGGCGAGGAAGATGCCGGGCAGGAGGAAAGTGTCGGGCAGGGCGCGGAGCGTGAGGCTGACTGTGGCGTCGATTGCGCCCATGCTTTTGGCGGTGCTGGCGAATGCTCCGGCGAGGACGAATATCCACACCATGAGCAGGACGTTGCTGTCGCCGGCGCCGCTGGAAAAGACGTCGATGCGCGATTTCATGCTGCCGCGCAGCGTGAGCAGGGCATAGACCGACGCGAGGAGGAACGGCACGGTGATGGGGATTTGGTAGAAGTCGCCCAAGACGAGGCTGGTGCCGAGGTAGAGCGCCACGAACACGAGCAGGGGCGAGAGTGCCCACAGTTTCTTTATTTTGGGATGGATTCTGATGGAAGTAAGGGCTTTAAGAGGGTTGTTGCGGAAAGGTTTTCAGAGCGTTACGCCGTTTTTGAAGATGGCGATTTCCTGGTAGTTTTTCTGCTCGTTGCAGGTGTGCTCGCCGTTGGCCACGCTGATGATTTTGCGGATGAACTGGCCCGCCAGCGCTGGCATGGTGGTGCCTGAGAGGAGGGTTCCGGCGTTGAAGTCAATCCACGTGGGTTTGCGCTCGGCGAGTTGGGTGTTGGTGGAGACTTTGAGGGTGGGGACGAAGGTGCCGAAGGGCGTGCCGCGGCCCGTGGTGAACAGCACGAGTTGGCATCCGCTGGCGGCGAGCGCGGTGCTGGCCACGAGGTCGTTGCCGGGTGCGGAGAGGAGGTTGAGTCCGCTCTCCTTGAGGCGCTCGCCGTAGGCCAAGACGCCGCAGACGGCGCTGCAGCCCGACTTCTGCGTGCAGCCCAGCGCTTTCTCCTCGAGGGTGCTGATGCCGCCTGCCTTGTTGCCTGGCGAAGGGTTCTCGCCGACGGGCTGGCCGTGGTCCAGGTAGTATTGCTTGAAGCGGTTTATCATGCTCACCGTCTGGTCGAACAGTTCGCGGGTCTTGCAGCGGTTCATCAGGATGGTTTCGGCGCCGAACATCTCCGGCACTTCGGTGAGGACCGTGGTTCCGCCGCGCGCCGTGAGCCAGTCGCTCATCACGCCGAGCAGCGGGTTGGCGGTGATGCCTGAGAAACCGTCGCTTCCGCCGCACTTCAGGCCGATGCGGAGTTTGCTGATTGGCACGTCGGTGCGCTCGTCTTGCGACGCCAGGTCGTAGAGTTCCTGCAGCATCTCCTCGCCGCGGTCAATCTCGTCGCCCGCCACGTCTTGCGCCACGAGCAGGCGTATGCGCTCCTTGTCGTAGTCGCCGAGGCTGTCCATGAACTCCTGCGGCTGGTTGTTTTCGCAACCCAAGCCCACGACCAGCACGGCGCCAGCGTTGGGATGCAGCACGAGGTCGCGCAGAATGGCCCGCGTGTTCTCGTGGTCGTCGCCCAGTTGCGAGCAGCCGTAGTTGTGGTTGTAGGCCACCACGCGGTCCACCTTTCCCTTGGCGGGGAAGAGGGCGCAGCCAGTCATGGCCTGCTTGGCGAGGAATTGCTCGCGCAGTTGGTTGCAAATGCCGTTCACGCAGCCCACGGTGGGCACAATCCACACCTCGTTCCTGATGCCGACGTCGCCGTTTTTGCGCACATAGCCCTTGAACGTGGCGATGTCGTCGGCGCCTTCCACCGCCACTTGCTGCGCCGCCTGCGTGCTGACAGGCTGCCAGTCGTAGGTGAGCAGGCCGCTGAGATTGGTTTCGATGGCGGTCTCGTCCACCTCCTCGCCCGCGCTGTGGTCTTGGCGCAGGTGGCCGATGGGGTAGCCGTATTTGATGACGTTTTCGCCTTGGCGAAGGTCTTTCAGCAGGAATTTGTGGCCAGCGCGCACGTCGGTTTTCAGCCAAATGCCTTGGCCTTCCACCACCACGCACTCGTCTTTCTTCAGCGGTTCAATGGCCACGGCCACGTTGTCCGATGGATGGATTTTGATGATTCGTGTCATGTGCAGTATTGATTTTGCGGGTTGTTTTGCGGTTATATTATAATAGGTGTAGGCGCGTCACTCGTGGTGGTAGGGTTCGCCGCGCAGGATGGTGTGGGCGCGGTAGAGTTGTTCGGCGAAGATGACGCGGATGAGCTGGTGCGAGAAAGTGAGGCGCGAGAGGCTGATTTGCCCGTTGGCGCGGGCATAGACGTCGGGCGAAAAGCCGTAGGGGCCGCCGATGGCGAAGACGAGGCTGCGGATGGCGGCGTTCTGCTTCTTCTGCAGCCACTGCGCCAGTTCGGTGCTGCGCATCTCGCTGCCGCGCTCGTCGAGCAGGATGAGGTGGTCTTGCGGCTGCAGTTGCTGCAAAATGGCGGCGCCCTCCGCCTGTTTTTGCTGGCTTTCCGTCAGTTTCTTCGTGTTCTTCAGTTCGGGAATCACCGCCACGCGAAACGTCGTGTAGTGGCTCAGGCGCTGCGTGTAGTCATCAACGAGCGCCTGAATGTGCGGATTGGTGGTTTTGCCCACGAGCAGGAGGGTGATGTTCATGGCGTTTGCTTGGTTTTTCAGCGGGTCACTTGCTTCACGCCCTTCACCGTCTGCAGTTTCTTGATGAGCGTTTTCAGCTTGTTCAGGTCGTCGATTTGTATGGTGAGCGTGCCGCTGAAGAGGCCGTCTTCCGACGAATGGATTTCAATGCTGCGGAGCATCACGTTCTGCTCCTTCGAAATGATGGACGTCAGGTTGTTGACAATGCCAATCTGGTCGCGTCCCACCACGCGCAGGGTGATGGGGTAGAGGCTCGAGCCCTTGCCTGCCCAGCGGGCGGGAATGATGCGGTAGGGCATTTCGTTGCGCAGCCGCAGTGCGTTGGGACAGTCCATGCGGTGGATTTTGATGCCGCGCCCGGCGGTCACGAAGCCAAACACGCGGTCGCCGTAGATGGGGTTGCAGCAGCGCGCCAGCGAATACTCCACGCCCGACACGTTTTTGTCGATGATGAGGGTGTCGGCATGGCCGCCAGAAAGTGCCTCTCCTTCCTGAAGTCCTGGTATCTGTGAGAGTTGGAAGTCGCTGGCGCTGTGTGAGTTGTCGGAAGTGATTTCGCCAGCGTCGCGCCGCTGTTGCTCCTGATATTTCTCGATGACGTCGGCGGGGTCGAGCACTTCGTCGGCAATGTCGCGGTAGAAGTCCGTGACGTGCTTGTAGTTGAGGCGCTTGATGAGGCGCATCATCGTGGCCTCGTCGTAGTCAATCTTCTTGTTCTTGAACTTCCGCTCCAGCGTTTCCTTGGCGAAAGTGGTGGTTTTGGCCTCCTGCTCGTTGAGCGACTGCTTGATTTTGGTGCGTGCCCTCGAGGTGATGGCGAAGTTGAGCCAGTCGCGCTTGGGCTGCTGGTTTTGGTTGGTGAGGATTTCCACCTGGTCGCCGCTTTGCAGCCGCATGCGCATCGGCACATTCTTGCCGTTGATGCGTCCGCCAGCGCAGTGCTGCCCCACGCTCGTGTGGATTTTGTAGGCAAAATCGAGCACGGTGGCGCCTTTCGGCAGCTTGAAAAGGTCGCCGCGCGGCGTGAAAACGAAGATTTCGTCGTCGAGCTTGGTGCCAAGCGTGGAGAGCTGCGAGTCGTCCACGTCGTGCATTTCCAGCGCCTCGCGCACATTTTGCAGAAACTGCTCCATGCTTTGGCTGTCGCCCTTCACGCCTTTGTAGCGCCAGTGGGCGGCGAGTCCGCGCTCCGCCACCTCGTCCATGCGCTCGGTGCGGATTTGAATTTCCACCCACTTGCCCTCGGGCCCCATCACCGTGATGTGCAGGCTTTCGTAGCCGTTCGACTTCGGCACGCTCAGCCAGTCGCGCAATCGCCGCGGATTGGGCGTGTACATGTCGGTGACGATGGAGAAGACCTGCCAGCACTGCTTCTTTTCCTCCTCGAGCGGGCAGTCGATGATGATGCGGATGGCGAAGAGGTCGTAGATGCCTTCGAAGGCGCATTTCTGCTTCTTCATCTTCTGCCAGATGGAGTGTATGCTCTTCGTGCGCCCCTTCACGTGGAATTTCAGCCCCTCCTTCTGCAGGCGCTGCTCAATGGGCTGGATGAATTTCTGGATGTAGGCGTCGCGCGACCGCTTCGTTTCGCTCAGTTTGTCCTTGATGAGGTAGTAGGCGTCGTGCTCCAGGTACTTCAGCGACAGGTCCTCCAGCTCGCTCTTGATGAGGTAGAGCCCCAGCTTGTGGGCCAGCGGTGCATAGAGCCTGCTTGCCGCCGTGGCCACGCGCTGTCGCGCCTCGTCCGTGCCGCGGTCCTTGATTTGGCGCATCAGATTAACGCAATCGGCTATGATGATGAAAATCACGCGCATATCTCCTGCCTTCTCCAGAAGAAGATTGCGGAAATTCTCCGTCTCAATCGAAGGATTCTTGGCATAGAGGCGCATCACCTCGTGGTAGCCGCGCAGGATTTTCGCCACGTCGCTGCCGAAGAGGCCCTCGTAGTCGGCGTCGGCAGGGCAGCGGTGGAGCATGATGGCCAGCACGGCAGCGCGGCTCAGCCCCACTTCCTCAGCGCAAATCACCGCCGTCTGCAGGTCGAAAACCAGCGGATTGAGCCCAAACTCATCATCCGCCAGCCCGTTTCGCTCCGCCTCGCGCAGCATCGCCTTCACCCGCCGATAGTCCTCCCGGTGCATGGCATCGGCAGTGAGCGAGCGCAGGTGGCGATAGACTTCAAATACATCCATAAGTCAGAAATTTTCGACAAAGATACAAAAAATACCCTATTTCGTTGGTCGTTTCAATCATTTTTCGTAATTTTGGGGCGGTAAAAGTAAAAAAACACGTTTCCCTTAAAACCGCCAACGCAACAATTCAATCGATAAAAAGCACAATCACACCACAATATGTTCACAGAAAAAGACCTGCAGCAGATGTCGAAAAAAGGCATCACCCCCGAGAAAGTTGAAGCACAGTTGAACGCCTTCGCCACCGGTTTCCCCTACCTCCGCCTGGCAGGCGCAGCATCGCCCCGGCACGGCATCACCATCCCCAGCCAGCGCGACCAGAAAAGCTACCTCCGCGCCTGGAACAAGTACCTCGCCGGAGAGGGCAAAGTGCTGAAGATGGTGCCTGCAAGCGGCGCCGCAAGCCGCATGTTCAAGAACCTCTTCGCCTTCCTCGACGGACCCGCCGACAAGCCCGAAGACGACTTCATGCAAATCTTTTTCGCCCACATCCACTGCTTTGCCTTCGCCAAAGCCCTCGAAGACGCCTGCCTGAAGAACGAAGGCAAGGACATCGACGCCCTCATGGCCGAAGGAAACTACAAGGCCGTGGTGGCCAACCTGCTGCAGGAAAAGGGCCTCAATTACGGCAAGCTGCCCAAGGGCCTCCTCCTCTTCCACGCCTACGAAGACGGCCCCCGCACCCCCGTTGAGGAGCACCTCGTGGAGGGCGCTCTCTACGCCAAGGGAAGCGACAACGTCGTGCACGTCCACTTCACCGTTTCGCCCGAGCACAGACCCCTCTTCGAAAGCCTTGTCGGCGAGAAGAAAACCCACTACGAGCAAATGTTCGGCGTGACCTACGACATCACCTTCTCCGAGCAAAAGGCATCGACCGACACCATCGCCGCAACCCCCAACGGTCAGCCCTTCCGCAACGCCGACGGCAGCCTCCTCTTCCGCCCAGGCGGCCACGGAGCGCTCATTGAGAACCTCAACGACCTCGACGCCGACGTCATCTTCATCAAGAACATCGACAACGTGGTGCCAGACCGCCTCAAGGACGACACCGTGCTCAACAAGCAACTCATCGCCGGCGTACTCGTCACGCTCCAGCACAAAATCTTCGAATACCTCGAACTGCTCGACAGCGGCGAATACACCCACGCACAGCTCGAAGGCATCATCCGATTCATGCGCGACGACCTCGGCATCCGCAATCCCGGCCTGAAGAACCTGGAAGACGCCGACCTCGTCATCTACATGAAGCAAAAGCTCAACCGCCCCATCCGCGTCTGCGGCATGGTGAAGAACGAAGGCGAACCCGGCGGCGGGCCTTTCCTCGCCTACAACGACGACGGCACCATCTCGCTCCAAATCCTCGAATCCTCCCAAATCGACACCAACAACGCCGAATACAAGAAGATGTTTGAGAGCGGAACCCACTTCAACCCCGTGGACCTCGTCTGCGCAACCAAGAACTACAAGGGCGAGAAATTCAACCTGCCCGACTACGTGGACCCCAAGACCGGCTTCATCTCCTCAAAGTCGAAGGACGGAAAAGAGCTCCGCGCGCTCGAGCTCCCCGGCCTGTGGAACGGCGCCATGAGCAACTGGAACACCGTGTTCGTGGAAGTGCCGCTCGCCACGTTCAACCCCGTGAAGACCGTAAACGACCTGCTCCGCGAGCAGCACCAATAACCGTGAGCCTTAAAAACTCAAAAACTTAAAAACTCAAGCGAATGCACGATTTCCAGACCTTGCCGTGGGACAGCCACGCAGTCATCACCACCGCCATCTGCGGCGCCATTCTCCTGCTGCTCATATTCTTCCTGTGCAGGAGCAAAACATGGGTGGGCCGAGGCTTTGCCCTGTTCACCATCCTCGTGTTCCTCGCACCGCTGTTTCTCTCCCTCTTCCCCACAGGAGTGAGCCAGAGCGGCGACGACATCAACGTGCACTTCCTGCTCCGCAAAAAGAAAACCTACTCCCTGCGCGACTACACCCTGGAGCCAGTCCAAGCGCCTGCGCTCAAAGGCTGCAGCCGCATCGCAGCATCCAACGGCCTGCTTGGCTACTGGGGCAAGTGGAAAACGCCCGAAGGCAAAACCGTGACCTCATACCTCACGCACCGCACCGACCGCGTCTTCCAACTCACGCCCAAGGCAGACCCCACGCAGCCCACAGTCCTGCTCAACATCCCTTGGGACTGAAGCGAAGCAGTTTCCCACAGCCCTCTCCCCAGCCGGAGAGGGCTTTTTCATGTCACGTAGCTCGTGCTATACTCCCATAGCGCCGTTCCCTCGCGCGCGTTATTATTATATAATGTGCAGGCCTCAGCAATCTGCGCCGTCGTGACGCTTTCATCCGATATGCTCACGCTCTCGCCCGCCGAAACGGCATACCCATCCACGCTTTCTTTACTTTCATCCACGCTTTCGGCATTCTCATTCACGCTTTCGGCATTCTCATCCACCGCATCAGTCACCTCATCCGTGCCATCGGGTTCGTCACCCCCTCCCTTTTCGGGGAGGGGGCTGGGGGGAGAGGCTTGCTCTGCGTCTTGAAACTCAAACTC
>Ga0065711_1005541_pt1 | contig 19897 bp, 5 predicted proteins | sample Hoacrofraction12_FD_59098 | JGI IMG/M metagenome (GOLD analysis project Ga0065711, IMG submission 59098) | Hoatzin crop microbial communities from Cojedes, Venezuela - Epithelial fraction 12 v2 (version 2) | ecosystem: Host-associated > Birds > Digestive system > Esophagus > Crop | place... | reverse complement strand
GACAGTGTGGCAGGAAACGGTGACGTTCCCCCTGCTCCAGTGTCCCGAGCTCGTCGCTCTGCCTTCCCAGCAGGGTTCCGTGTCAGCCGCTCCCAAGGCTCACTTCCGGATCAGAACCTGTGTTGCTCAACGCACCAAGCTATGTCCCCTCTCGTCCAGCCAGGACTCCACACAGCTCCTTTTTAATTTCCTCTACAGCTAACTCTGCAAATAAAAGACTTCTAGCTGTTTTAATTTTCTCTTCTGACAGAAAAAGACATATCTGCATGATTAAAATGCCAGCTATCTTTATAATTGTTATCAATTACTTTAATTAATAGAGAATAGCAGTAGAATTTGCACGGGGAAAAATATTACTGTAAATCTTAGTTAATTCACAGTTGTCTGCAAGATACCATTTCTACCATACCTCACTTATTTTTTAATCTTTCATTTATTCATTATTAATAAATACTTCTCTAATAAGTAGAATGTATATTTGCTGTTTGTATCAGTATGAAGTACAGACCTATTGGGGTTGTATTTCTCAAGTCAAGAAGAAAAAGAAATTTTCTTTCATAAAATAAACACGACCTATTGAGTACCAAAATTATATAAGAGCAAGTGGTCTGCATGACAATTATATATATTTTAATTAACTGAGACTACAGACCATGGCTTTACAGTGCAATATATTTTAAAAGTTAGAATTTTCCCTAAATTCTGTTTCTTTTAAAGTCTGTTCATAGCTTCTGAGTGGAAGTTCTAGTCTTGTATCAAGAAGGTGTTAATCTCAAACTAAGTTCTATTTGTGCCAGGTACAGCATGTCATGGCTTCACAGCCTGGCAGGCAGACATGAAATGGAGTGTAAAAGCAGATTTCCGTGACAACAGGGCAACATATTTCAGACTTTGCATTTGGCTGAGGTTTTGAGGGTACATTTATACTTTGTGAGATGGGTAGATAACCCCACTTAAACTAGTGAAGCTCCTTCCTCCACCCAAAATAATCCTGTCAAAACATTAATGTTATGCAAAGTTATGCACCTTGCTGGAAAGCATATTTATTCAGTACGGAATTGATAAACCATTCCTGTGGGATCAGGGACTTATTTTGCCTTAGAGGGGATGTAAGGAAATTCTACATCTGTTCTGAGAGTAAAGACGAGAGATTTTTATCTATCCATACCAGCATAATACCCACAATCATCTTTTGGATCTCCAGCTCATCTTTTTTGGTCCATATGGCCTCTTATCTTCTACCTCAGTCAAATGATCTTTTGTTCCACAGCCTGGGCCTCTCAGAGAGCCTCTGGGATCTACGTGAATTTGCTGTTTTCTGCCTGTCCCTTGTTGTGCTCTTTTTTTTCCCCCCCTCTAAGCTGTACTACGTTCAGCTGCATACTGAGCTCCAGTCTATGGAAGGATAGGCACAAATCTTTCAAAGGTTTTGAACTTTTTTCCATAAAAGAAATCCTACATTTTTTTTCATTCTGTACCATAAGAGCTTGCCAATGTTTGCATAAGTTATGCTGCTGTTATAGTTTTGTAGAAGCTCTGCAACCTTTTGCTTTTATTTAATTGTTTCTTTGTTTGCATTATTTCTTTGATGAAATTATGGGTTTGGTTTGCCATGGTGTTTCTTTTTTTATTTAATTGACTGTCATGCTGTAAGTATACATGTATGTATTGACAGATACATGATTATTTTAGGTTAGTTAAATAGGCAGCTTAGAAGGAACACAATGATTTTTGAATTTCTTAATTAAAAAACCAAACAGGTCTTTATAAGAATACTCAAATTAATATTGACATGATTATTTTGTTTTTTGTTAAAATTGTCATCCAAGACATATGTTGATGAAATAATACGGAAACCGAAATTTTACTTTCTAAATTGATGGTTAGACTCATCTTGACTTGTAGGAAAACTCCAAAGAAGTGCTTGAGAGAAATGGACCTGAAGGAAAAAACCAACCACTTTATCCAAAACATTTTGTATCCAGCATGGAGTTCTCCTTCTCACCTTTAGTACTTTTACATTTCACAGAATAGCTGTTTGTTACAGATCAAAACCACAAACTGAAAAGGACCAGTAAGAAAAACTAGAATTCTAGCAGGGTTTCTCTCTTCTTTTTGTGTAGAACTGCTGCAGTAGAGCCAGACTACAGTAAACATCTCTTTTTCTTACAGAGGAGAAAAAGCATGAGGCTGTCATACTTTCCAATTTTACATGTTTTCCTGTACCTAACACACAAATTTCAGCCTCTCTGAAGGTCTTCTGACAGTACTGAGAAAATGAAATTTTATACAGCGCTTGCCACAGAGACAATATTCATTCATGTGTTTTTAAGGAAAGTTAAAACTTTTAAGGGAAATATCTGACAGAATCTTGCATTGGACTCTACTGCTAGACAATACAGCAATAATTTAATTCTCTAAGTTTAGCTGCATATTAATTACTTAATTTTTAATCATATTGAATGTCTTTTAGGCTAACAATTTTAGAAGATCAAGGTTTACAGAATGTCCTTATTTTGTCAATAAACACACCAGGCATCTGCAGGTTAATGCATTTACGTAATACTTTATGATGATTACATATACATTAAAAATATAATCTGTCATTTGGAACACTTATGGTCTGTTTAGATGACTTTAACAGCCAAAGAACTTTAGAACAATGGGGTTTTTGTGACCCTAAAAATATATTGACTATGGTGTATTTCAAAGATGTTTGGAATAATACAATTAAAATAATGGATAAGCAATTTAATTTCAAACTTTGCTGCTCAGTGAGAGTAAAAGATGTTTAAATCCCCCTATAAATGTATTCTCATTTTTTTTCATAGATTATTTCTTGAAATTGTTTTTTTTTTTTTGCTAAAAGCCTAGTTCATCTGGTTTCTAATATAAAATATTACAACAGAGCTGTTGTTTTGTCTAGAGACTAAAATTGGAACCTGAAATGACAAAAAAGAAGTCAGAAGACTAAGAAGCTATATATAACTCATATAAACCAAAGAAAAAAATAAATAGCAGAGAGAGTTAAAGGGGGATAAAGTCAGGATCCCCAGCTGTGAGATCACTTTATCTTTTGTCTTCCTGTATTAAAACCAGGTGCTAAAGATATTATATCTTTCTTGAGGATGCACTGCATCAAGTACAAGCATAGTACTGTTTGTAGACTTTCATCAGAACAGCTTACAGTGCCCATCAGTTCTGTCAAGTAAGACTGTATTATACTCTGTTTTTAGATAAGCGCTATAATTATGTTGTTTTTTAATCACAGGTTTTGTAATCAGTTATTCTTTTCTATTTCAAAATTATAAGGATACAACATAGTTTTTGTGTGTGCAGTTCCAGAATTTGAGTAATTTGCCAAATACTATTTCTGTGAAATTACTTTAATTTTGTCCGAAAGCTGGTATGCTGGATTTTAAAATCCATTATAAAAATGAAAGGGGGACACACTGTCTTTGGGAGGGAAAGTCTCATGTTGTAGACCAAAAAGTGTTTCACTCTTCTGTGAGATTAGATAAGTACTTTGTATTGCTGAAAATCAGGCTCTTTTGGTATTAAAAGTAACAGTAAAAACCTCATTTAGCTACTTTCTAAAATATCTGCATTTTGTTGTGTCTTTTTTGGTTTGTTTTGTTCTGGTTTTACTCCTAATGTGTCTCCCTGGAGAGGCTTGCTCTAAACAGCTAACAACATCATACTAGTGTGTCGTGATTGCAGAATTGATGGTTTTGATTAACTTCAGTTAAGCAACCTTGATATGACTTAGAACCACTCCCTCTAATGTTTTGTGACAATATTTGCAACAGAAAGAGAAACTCATGCAAGCAAGATCAGGGAAATCTACTACACTTTTAACAAATGTTCAAAGAGTAGCCACATAAAGAAATAGTAAATCTGAGTAGCTAGCACAGAAAATCAGTCAATTCAACCTTAATATTATTGCTTTAAGTAACTGGAATATGTTCTTTTTCTAAGGAAAAAATATATGGCATAAATATTGGTTTATTTGATATCTGTGCTTTCACAGGGAATGTCTGGGCCAACTGGTCCTTATTATTAACGTTCTGCAAGAGACCAGACAGCAATCTTTTAAACGAATAATTTCTGGCCTGTTAGAAACTGGAGGGAAAAGATAATTCAAAGCCAATTAAAGGTGATTATTCAATGAATAATCTATAAAATATAATGAAGAAAGCATTATTCTTAACTTTGGGTTTGTCTCATTTCATAACAGTGCAGCTAGTATGTGACTTTGTAAATAGGAGAATATTTTGCAAGAGTGATCAACCTTTTTCTTACAATACTATAAATATAATTTTGCATTTATTGAAGCTAATTTCAAAACTCATGGTGGAATTTTACTGAGTCTAGCATTTCATATGCAGTATTTAAATGGTTCAGACATCTAAAAGTAATTATGGGAAATTAAATGTATGACATATGCCCTGGAAGATGCATTAGAGTTAAAAGTCTTTTGAACTGCTACAACAAAATGGACAGCTTCTTATGGTCTATTCATGAAACATTCCTCAAAACTTCTGACATAAACTGTGTTCATAACTAAGATAATAATGAAAAAACAATGAAATAAAAATTAGCTACTTTCCTCTCTTGAGGTCACGAATCTGGAATTTACGTGGGAAATATCAATCACTGCTGCTAATAAAAGGAACTCTCATGTTAACATACATTTATACTCCTTATTTCATCTTTATTTCATCAAGTTAGTTCCAGGACCAGAAGCAGAGAACAAGATTTCTTTACCTACCCTCATAGAAGCCACATTTGAACCTAGGGTAGAAGTTGGTTTTGGTGAGATATGACACCATATGAGTGCAGCTACTGACCTCCCGGACCCACTCTGTAAATCTAGAATTTCAGCATACCCAGAGAAGAGCATGTCTTCAGAGAGGCAGAAATAAGACTGCTATAACATATCAATACGGCAATGTCAGAGATACACAACCTAGCTCCATCCTGGCTTTAGTATGGTCGTTTCAGTGGATCAGCTAATTAGTTCTGCTCAGACTGCAGCTATTAATATTACACAAATGTAGTCACACGGCTTTCAGGACTACAGGGTTTTTTTTGTTGTGATTTCTATTGTGCAGTGCCATGTGAATACTATACCTTTCTAGTTCTTGGCTCAAGGATCTCTTTACACTGTCCCATCAAGTCCTAAACAGTTTTTTGTTTTCTAAGACACAAATATAATCATTACTGTTCAGCCAAGGTTCTTCTAGTGCTTGCTGAGAATATCGGAGTATTTCATTCAACACACTTTACTACCTAAATACTCTCAAATTGTAGCATCAATCTGTTCATTTGTTCTGAGCCTGTGAAGGAAAGGTCCTTCACTTTTAACAAATCTATGTATTAGAATAATTCAATACTCAGATGTCCTTCATGAAAGTTTTGAAGTTTTTTATTCCCTCGTGCTTCTGGAAATGACTATTTTTTGTTTCTTTCATAATTGACAACATCTATCAGTTAATCACAAACAGACCAGCAATGATGAATTAAACATGAGGCTTCTCTCTTTGCCTCTGGACATCCCTCAAGCATCAACCATTTGAGGACATGTAGCTTCGCATTCTCACGTTTCTTAAATTAGATCTAGGAATGATATGTTTCCAGTCAGTTTGTATATGTCATGTTCTTCGTTTGGGGACCCTCATCTTGGCAACAAATCCTATTTTTAAACTAGAATATCTTAATAGAAATATTTGTCAAATTATTTTAAGGGCATGCAGAGCTGTTCAGCAGAGAACTCACCAATATTTCACATTGAGCTAATCAACTCCTACTTTTTTAAGACCTTCCTCTGGTGCATTAAGGTTTGTCTGCAAGACAAGGGGTTAATTCTATTAGTAACAGCCTCATTTAGAGCCTAACTAACTTAATTTACAATGTTCTGATTTCTGGTGTGTAAAGAACTAGAAATATTTAAGGTGTATCTTGCATACTTCTTTTCCCGTTGTTCTTTTGCTGAGGTAAGTGTAAACGTGACTGGTTAGTTCTAACTAAAATATTATTACTTCTTATTGAATATTTATTTCAAAAATACTTATGTGGTGTTCACTACGTATGCTCTATGCTTGGCAATTTTTTTCTGAAGTACCTACGGTAATTAGGTTTAGGGACTTTATAATTAATTTGATCTTTGGCTAATATGAATATAAACTAACTGAAATTAATATTTGCCAAACACTTTGCACAATTTTTTTTGCTTTTTCACAGCTGGCCTTATTTTAGTTCTAACAGTACTTTCTCCTCCCATTTAAATTGGAACAGAACAACAATGTACAGAAAAAAGCTATGAAGCACCATTTATTTTCTCACATATTTCTTGGGCTTTCTCTGAATTACAGACATCAAGGATACTGATGGCAAATATGTGATACATGGCATTCACCTGCCTAAAAGTATCTGCCAAATTCACTTAAAACTGAAATGCAATACCTTGGATTTTTTTCTAGTTAAATACAAAGGAATGAGTAAAATGAGTATACAGTCTTCAAAGATTGAACAATTATGGAACATGTGGGAAGAGCTGATTTTACAATATTGTGCATGGAATGTAACTGGCTAAGAGACAGAAATGCATAAATCTATGTATATGAACTGTATAGTAGTGAGTAGAAATGATCTTCATCTCAGCTTTACATGCTTGTCTTATTCTTAACCTGTTATTAAGTAATTGAATGAAAAAGTTAATATATTTCCTTAAAGGAATGGTAAGAAAAAGAAAATCTCATGTCAAAAAAATAATCTTTCAACTGTCTTTACACTGTTGTATATGGTGACAAGATAGTAATAAGACATCTCTTTTCTTCCAAGATTTGTTAATCATAGCCCATGGCAATCACATCAATGAGGCACTCCTCTCATCTGGAATGACATTGTTCTTTTGCACTAAAATGAATTACTCTGAGGTAAATTAAAAAATCAGTTATTTGACTATTTGAAGTACTGAATCCACATTAGGTTGCCTCAGGTACATACTAGGTAACAGTGAGGGTATAAACATTACACAGACTACTTTCTACAAGGTTTAAACATATGTAAAAAAGAGCATATTATTTTTTGATTGTTATTTCTGTAGTGGGTGAGCAAGGAGAGAAAGGAAGTTGCATGGATTGTTTTGTGGTAGTGGGTTTTTTGTTGTACAACACATAAAATTCAAGCCACTTCACGCTGCCTTCAACCTCTGGACAAAGTGGAGAAAAAAATGAGAAATTCTGCCCTTGTGTTATGCAGACAAATAATTGTTAAAAATGTTGTTGATATGCATAAAATATGGATCAGTGGGTGTTATTTAATCACTTATGAATCCTTTGGACAGATTTCCTTCAGTTACATGTATTCAAAAAATTTTTTCCCAAAACAAATAGGTAAAATCTGAAGATTAACACTCAACCCTACATGTCATGCAAGGATCTAGAGATCTGTGTACAAAGAAACAGCAGTCTATTATGTATTTTTACTTTCCATTGTATCTTCAGATAATGTGCTTTTAAGAAGCGTGAATTGAGTTTTCAGGAGACTTGTGAGACTTAGAAATACTTTTGAAAAGTTTCCTAAATTCAGAAGCCTGCAAGCTAAAGCTGAGTCAGTCCATGATTTGTTGATTTTGCATTGTAATTAGAATCTATGTTTTAGAGATTATAATTCTCTGTAAGTGGGAAAGGTGACTGTAGATATTTTGAGGTTCTGTTGATAATTGCCATTACTCTTGTTAACTGAAATAATTTATGAAACATTCCAAACTAAAAATGCTGAAAAGTGTTATAAATTTGTGTCATCTTTATATTTGAATATTTGATAGGAGATGGAGGTATTCTTTTCTCTCCTATTATACATCTAACATCTCTGAGGCTTGATTTCAAGCTACACCCTTTGTTATGATAATAGACTCTCTTCCTAATTTTTTGTTCCTCATTGCTTGTGAATAGGGAAAGCGCATATAAATGCAATATTTATTAAAAGAAGAACAACTAAATCAAATTGCAATTAGGTGATGCATCCTTCTTTCTTTTAAAAGATTTTAAAAACGTGTCAAGTAACATAAAATTAGTACAAATTCACAAAAACCAAAGTCTAACTGTAAGACTTTAATATTGCACTTTGGTAATAGTCTTAGATCATCTAGGATCATAGAAGTGTTGAAAGATAATACATTAAGAACACAACCTGAAATGCACCCTCTTTTTTATTCTACTTTCATCAACTGTTTGGAAAATAGAGTATAGAAATAAGTGGAAGAAAAAAAAAAATCTATGCATTTATGAAACAGCTCAGCAGACAAAAAAAAATCTTTTACTCTGGCAGTTATCAATAATCCTAAGTGAAATTTATTTATTATGATTATGGGATGTTTTACTTAGGAGCTCTAAGTGACTAGCCCAGTTATGTTAAAGTTGTTAAGAGACTTGTCATTGACTTCAGTGAAAGATGGATTCAATTCTAGATCGGTTGTGGGTCTTGGTCGTAGTGGTGGCTTTCAAGCCTATCAGTGAAGGACAGAAAAGGCTTATCACATCATATACTTATGGTGCTCCAGAGATGAAAAAGCCTATTTTCTTAGAGACTAAATATACTGTATATAGTATGTTTTGAGACTTGCGTGGTTCCATTGTGGATGGATTTCTGTGTTTCTCAGTTACTCACTTGAAGTGCACTGTACCAACTCTGAAAGCATTTAGGAATACATGATAACTGTTTTTTTGTGAGGAGAGGTGATGTGTATCATAGAAGAGCTACTAAATACACAAACTGTAACTGTCAGTTATTTAAAAAATGTTTCTCCTCTGCCCTTTAAGAGAGAGGTATATCTTGCTGTGGGAATTGTGTTTGTACTTCACAAATTCTGAATGTTCCAAAGCAGATGCTTTGGCTAAGAGGCAGAGAAAACAAAGAAAACTTCTGTAGTACCTATAAATCACATTTGTATTTCACTAAACCCCTCCATTGCCAAACCCAGACAGCATTCCCCTCCTCCAGAAAACCCACTTTAAATTTTCTCCTAACACGCCTATGGAAGCTTCAATTCTACTCTTCTTCCTGTTTGAAAACTTTGACTTGGAAAATGTATTTTACTGAATGCTGTAGAGCACGGATCCATTTAGTTTTCAATATTAGATGGTGAAGTTGACTTGAGTTTTGTCCATTTACTTTCTCTCTGGATTTGCTCTTTTCCGTACTACTGCACTCAACCTCTCCTCTCCAGATCTTTACACTGAAACATATCAGTTTTAAATAATAATAGGTCATACTCAAGAATATATTTACTAGTTCATATCCAGATCATATCAAATGCTGATTGTATGTAGCTGTTGTTCAGCTGATTTAGAGTGATATGCTCTTCATTTAAAAGTTTTAAAAATTAGAAAATCTGAAATCATTACATTAAATACTAACTACCATCACATTTTAGTACTGTTTAATAAATATCTTTTTAAATAACTCATCCATTGAGTAATTGCTAACTCAGTTGCATTAGAAGACAGCAGCATGTTTTTTCCATAGTTTTATGCCATTCTATATTGTATTATTCTGATGTGATGGCATAAAGCTTGAATTTCACTTATAGGAGTGGATTTTTTCCCTCCAATTTTGTTTCAAAAAGTTATCTTCATACACACTTGCATATAATATGCCTCAAAGCTTAAAGCCAAATAAAAGATTTCATGGCATTTTAAGTGACAAGTAAATGAGTTAATTGCTTTTGTGCAGTAGGAAAATTTCAAATATTTATGTTTGTTAGTCCATCTCTTGTCCTGTCTTACTCTCTCCCACTGAAAAGCAGCTTTTATTTTTCTATCGATCAGACAGGACCGAACACACAAACATACAAAAATGGAGTAGCAAAAATGTTACAATAATATGAATAATCACATGACTGTTTTTCAAAAAAGTACCTTTGGCAAGAATATGTTCTTTTGCTTATGATGTGTTAAAAAAAGGTATTAAAATAGACAAAGCTAGGTAGAGGCAAAACAATGGCCTTATCAAAATCAGCAGGAAATTCACAATAATTTCAGTGGAAGTAGGAATTTTATCCAGCTCCGCACAGTTTTTGTGTAACTAAGTCCTTTATGTTCTGAGAATTGCAAACCAGTTGCCCATATTGATTATAATTAAGATATCTCTGCAAATATTTCCTACCTATATAATTTTGCAAACATTAAATATAGTGGCAATGGTATATGGCTAATCAAATAACAAGGAAGGGGATCTGGTCTTCCTTTGTTTGCTTGATTCATCCTGCCTGTTTTAGAAATTGTGATAGCGGCAGTGATTTGTAATAAGGACTCTGAAATGGCATGGGCAGATATCATTCATCTGTAATGCCAGTCAAGTGACAAAGAGCCCTGAATTTCTTCAGCGAGCAGCTTCTTTATATACTTCCTCCTCTCTGAATTTATTTTCATAGGTTAATTTGGTAGCAATAATTTCATAAAGTAACTTTCCCACTCTTGAATCCTGGTAGGGAGCAAAATTACTGATAATTATTGTGATTGCATGTTTCAATCCATTCTGGAGCACCAGGAATTAATTGTATATGAAATGTGATCTGCAGACACGTCCCCTAGCTTGTTAATTTGCTGTTCCACTAAATCAGTATTTTTTTTTTACTCTTGATGCTTGAATAGATTCATCCTATTCTTGGCTTCAGTTAGACCTTATTTGAACTCTGTCCTACTAACCTGTCAGAATGAAAAATCAATAGTATAATCCCATTTTGCAGTGGTAGTAGTTCAAAAAGCATTTACATACTATGATTTATATAAGAACTGCCATTAATTTAATGCAGTTATTGTTTTAAAAGAACATAATTAATTGTAAAATGAATTACGAGTGTCTCCTTTAGGGACTGAATTTATTGACACAAACGTGAAGATTGTAAGGATTTTCAAAGAGCATATTAATTCAAATGTCACAGAAAACTTTTCCAAAGGGAGAATTCTTACTCAGTGTAAAATTAAAACTACCTTAAGAAGGCTATAATAACATAGCAATTTTTGTCCTTTGAGCACCTGTATCAAAACATAGGTATTGTCAGCAGTGCAGTAGAAATAAAAATATTTCAAAAATATCTTTAGTAAAGGCTGTTAAACCAGTGAATATGTTAACTGAAAATGTTCCTTCCAAGAATATGAGTTTGTTATAGATAGTTGGCTTTGCTATTGATAGAAATGTACATTTTTATTACATCTCTGTTTCTAAATGTGGGAATTTAATAAAGCAAGAATTCATATAATAAACTTCAGTCCCAGAAGAACTCAAATTTTCACCCTAAATTTGTAAACTAGTGATCCATTTTGCAGTGCCTTGTCAGATGCAATAGTATCTCCTAAAATTCTGTCCTAGAAAAATCCACTTATAATCACCTAACCTTATTTTTTTAATTGCTTCAGGCTCAGTAGATCAGATACTTTCTAATACCATTCACTAAGTTAGGAATAAGCTTCCTTAGTCAGTCAATTTATTTTCTTAATCTTAGCATTTTTAATTGTAAGTTGTAGCTGACATACATTGCAAAGTCCTGCAGCAGGATCGGGGCAACCACTGGATGCCTACAGGAATTAAACCTATCAATTGGTCATTTCTTTTTGGTCACATATTTAATGCTATTGAAAGGAGTGTGGACACAGTAAACCACTGATATTTCTGTTAGAATTTGTAAATAGAACGTTACATGACCATTTAAAATTACTAATTTAAAAAAAAAAAGTTTAACTAAGCTCTTATTTTTAAAACTCAAATTAAAATTTGATATAACATTTCATGTCATAGTTTCAGATGTAAGCCTGTAGAAGTATGTGGATTAACATTCAAACAAACTAGCTAAATATTAGATTGGATTTTATAAATCTTTATTGTCTATTACCAAAGTTAAAAGTATAAATTATTCCACTGACCTGTTAGAAAACCCCCACAAACCCTACATCCAATTATATTCCCATAAACCCATGCATTTTATCACATAATAAAGGCACATTTGCTTTGTAGGTTCTTCAGCCTAGAAAGTTCCAAAATCTTTGAATATGCATAAAAATCCAAAAGATACAAGAATCATGCCTGTACATTGTCTAAGTTAAATGACTTTGGCCACATGGAAAATAAGAGACTGAAGTTCCACAGGATATTGCTAAAGCAAGAGTGCATGTGAATAGTATACAGAGTTATCCACATCAAAAGCCTCAGTCAGGAATAATGTGACGTGTGTATCTGCTTTTCATATGATCCAGGTTCTCATTTTCAGAGGTTCATTACCACCTGTGACAAGAATGCTGTGCGCTTAAGCAAAATCACACACACACATACAATAAGGGGTGACGTATTTTCATTGTGTTGCTTGGGGAAGAAGAGAACTAAACCTCTGACTGAACAAGAGAGGCTAAGAAGGTCATAACCGGTTCATCATAGGTGCCCAGAAGCCTTTCTTCAGAAGGCTATTTTGCTCTGAGTATCATATAAGAGAGAGAGAGAGAGAGCACTATTCTATCTGTTATGTAAATAGAGGTGAAATTATATGTGCAGGTAAATCTACAGTTAAATACATGCTTATGTCTGAGAAGCTCTAAGTAGAAAGTCATTGGTGGAGTGTTAGATAAAATTAGATATATCTAACACACTATAGGTTTGGCAAGCCTCTTTTGGTCTTATCAAATGTGACTGAATTACAGGAAAGACAAACAACATGCAACGTACAGATAATTGTAGATTTCATAATCTGTCTGGAAATATTGGTCAACAGAAGAGTCTCATGTCTGTAGCACAAAGCTAAGGTGAAGATAAATTGTTTTATTTCACACTTTCAGTTGAAACTAGATGTAACTCTCAAAATTATTTGCATATTATCTCTTTCTTCCTTCTGTTAATTTGCCCAGTGAGTTTTATCATTACTGTACAGTTCAATCATAACTGTAAGCAAGTTTGTTCATTAAATTTGCAAGACACCTTATACCAGAGAGCATATAGTTATGTATTTTTAACTGGCATATCTAGCATATTTTTGTTCTTTGATTTTTTTTCTGTGTATTCCCTTTGTTCTCTGCTGCTGAACAAAAAAATGCCTAAGAACCACATCTGAGAGCTGTTATCTGCATTCACTCAAGTTTCTTCTCTATCTCTGCCTGTTTCAGTGCAAAGGAGACTTGAGAAGACTTGGCACATACATGAACATACTAGTAAAAACAAGGAGACCTTCAGAGGGAAGTCTCTCACAATTTGTCCAAAGAGAGGCACAGTTCTTAATCCAAATCTGATGGTTAGAGCCTTTCTGACCTAAAGATTTGATAAGACATCCAGAAATGAGTAAGTACAGGTTTTAGTCTTTATTTTCTTCTTTCAAATTTTTGCACATTTTTCGCACAGGTTATAGAATATGTTCTGGTATAATTTTACTCATTATAAGATGTCTGAATGCTTTCATTTGCTTTCAAAAATTTTAAATTGGCTCAACACATTTCTTGTCAGTGTGATACTATTTCAAATACAACTTAATTACAACTCAATTCTTGTTCTAATACCACCGGTTTGCCTTACTAAACCATACAAATGGAGAATTTAGATAACTATAAATACTGATATATTCCTAAGGTTAAAATATTTTCTATCATCTTGTTTCTGGACCTGGAATTGTTTGAACAATTTCCCAAACACTGTCTCTAAATAATGTTACTTTTCCTGTTTGGAAAACCAAAATAGAGATTTCTGTGTTAATACTGGGACTCATCAGGGATTTTTCAAAAACTGATTATTGAGAAAATAGAAGCAATAAACACTCAGATTGTCTCATGAGATCATTTGAAGATGTTAGTTAACATGTCACCTAGCAGAATGGGGAAGCCATCAAATGCAGCACAGAAAGAGCAAGACTTGAAAACTGATAACCAGGACAGTGATAGTCCATTAAGTCTGTACAGCTCTGACTCTTGGTGGGCTGAGAGAAAACATCACAAGAAGAAAACATTTGTTATACAGTTTGGATCATTTGGATCATCTTTTTAGTCAAGGCATTTGGCATCTTAGAATGAGCTCCAAAAAAAGATACTGGTTTTGTCTATTGATCCTATAACCTGTTTCTCTTCTTTATAGTTATCTTCATTTATTAATGAATTTGTTTCCAGAGAGAGAACATGAGTCAGTCATGACTCAGAATTCATTACATATGCTTTCAATTTATTTTCTGGTTGCAGTTGTCAATGACACTGCAGGTTCATCATTTTCAAGTGATGGTCACCTGTAACTGTTATAAATGACAATGCACCATTTGCATTATCTTTTTCTTTATTAACAGTTAAGGCAATAAAAAGTAAGCAAACAGCGCTGGGTGCGCGGGCAGTCGCTGCTCCACTAACATGCACACCTTCTAATGGCACCGGCGGTCTTTATATTCTCTCCAAATTGTTCATTTCCATGAAGTCTCCTTCTTTTGATTCTCTGTGCTTACGTGGCATCATCTACTGATGCATGCATCTTATGATGTTGGTGGTCTTTATAGTTCCTCTGGTGGTCTTCGGGATGAAGAGTCTCTTCTTCCTCGGTGTCCTCTAAATGTCATTTTCCAGCGCACTGCCGCAGCCTCCCTGCCGCTGCCCACTCATCTTGCATAAGTGATATACGTTAGCCCAGTCTCAAACCCACAGATATCCTGTCTATTGTTCCATGCCTTATGTGGTTTTGTTATTTCACATTATGCCAGTTTCCACAGTTGCACAATATGTGCACTCAAGACGAATCATCTTCTAGTCTATTACCTAACTGAGAGTGCTGCAGGTATGCCTCAGAAATAATTTTATCACAATTAGCATTTTATCAACACAGAAGAGGGACTTATTGCACATGCTTACAAGTGTTATTATGAAGGTGCAGGGGACTACTTCTCATCTGAGCAGACAGGGTCTTATGAAAAATAAGCATGGCATGGATTCTACAAAATCATGGATCAATATTTAAAAAAAGGGGGAAAAGGAAAAAAAGTAGACCTCTATACATTCTATGAAAGAATTACTCTCAGAAGCATCTAGGTTATTGATAGGTTCTTATTATCTAAGATTTGTTTTTGATATTGTCATTGAAATAATTCAATATTTGAGGTAGATAACTCATCAACTGGAAGTTTTTAATTCCTTCTAGTGAACTAGATACACTCCACCCGTCTTTGTGATAAGCATACTTTTGCCACAGCAGCTGTGTTGAGTAATTGTTATAACAACATGTTTTTAAAATCAGTGATTTTTATTATCTTGTATCCTTTTACAGTAGCAATAAACATGAATAGAAAAATCAGTCCTTGACTTGTTAAAAAGAACTTTTCAAAATGGAGATGATAGGAATCGGAAGTACAGGTTATTCTGTCAGTAGCATTTTACTTACTTTGCCTGATTTCATTTTGTATAATTTAACCTAGCTGAACAATTGTCTACAATTTGTCTGTTTGTTTGGTTTTGTTTTGGTATATGTCAATGTATGTGAAAGTGAAAGTGAAAAAGGAATCATTCTTCATAAGAACTGAAAGGCTGCTGGTTTGGGGAATATTAAAGAATAATTCTACACAGTGTGTAAGAGGATTGATGAATATTTTGGCCATGAGCTAATATTAATAATGTCTTATTCCTTATTTCATGTACTACATATGATATTCTGTTTGCAACTTCCAGATAAGAATTCAGTCAAGCAAGGTTATTGTGACAACAGAAATTTAGATTATGTCCTCACTCTGCCTTTATGTTATTTTATGTATGATTTACTGAACAGATATAGTTGAGAATTATTAAAAAAATGGTAAATATTATGTTATTGAAAATATATCCTATATATAGAGCTGTTTTAATAAAAACATCACCATGGAAGCTTTCCTGAGTCCAAGACTAAGTATCTTGTCATGTCTGTATACAAAACCCATGAGAAAAGAACAATGATAAGGAATTGTTTCCAGACTGTAGGAGCTCTAGGAACACATCTCTCTTCCTCTCCTGCCCTCTCACTCTCTGATTTGGTAGATTGAGTTCCCTTAGTTTCTTCTATGCCAGGTAATATTGCTTCCCTACCAGACAGATGAACAACAATTGAGTCTCTAGTATTATTGAGGTGGTACAGATCTTGAAATTTTGTCCATTCAGGAGAAATTTGTTATCCACCTCCACACATGATTAGAGGAATTCTTGCTTTCTTTTCCTTTCTCACCCAAAAAAGTCAACTTTCTTTATATGTTTTCCTCTATAATCATTGCAGTTGAAGTAGATTTTGTCTTTGAAATCGTACAGCTAAGTCCAAAGGTTTAAGTAATTTTATAACAAAATCTAAAAAATTAGTTAAGGGCGCTGAATTTGGTTATTTTATTTTAGATGTTCATCATTGGCATGAAGTGCAGCAGGATTTACTCATCTGTACTCTCTATCAGGAGAAAGCAGTTTTGGTTATACATAAGGAAAGCATGTGTCCAATACTCCAATATTCCTTTAATATCCTGTGTCTGTTTGTTTTTAAAACATCACTACCAGACAAATCCAGTTATTTCCTTAGTAGCCAATGATTTACAAGGTGTCAACCACCTGATGTGAAATGAGCTTCCTTAGGTTTCTTTTTTCTTGCTTTTTTTTCCTCTTTCATCAATTACCTGCTAGTCTTGTCACTATTAATTCACTATTCATAACCTATGAAGGTTCACCAGTGAATTTTCTTATTAAAATATTATTTTTGCCTGATTAGTGTTCCTTCTAAAATTTTGCCAGGGTTCTGTTTTGTGGGTCCTTATCTTTTTCTTCAAGGCATAAATCATAAAACCTCCTACTCTCTTGCATTTCACTTTTTTTTTCAGTACTATTTTATCATAAATCTTCAGTTACTTTAACAACTCTTCATAAAAACACAGACTGATTGATGCATATTGTTGGGTTTTTTAAGAATAGTTTTACTTTTTGTCTCTTGATTCCATAATTTTTTATACGTTTTTAATGTTGTTTCCCCTCAATCCTTCAGCTTATGAAGCCTAAGGCTTCAGGTTAAATTTAAACGTATACTCAGGGCCATTACTGACAGGTCTAGTTTCTCAGATTCAGAAGCTGTGGTTTCTTATGTTTATTCTTAATCCAAATTCTTGTTTATTTTGGCAAAGAAGAAGATAGGGATTTCTAAGAAAATACTTTCTTCAGAATATGGAAATGTATGCTTAAGATATCATCCTTTAGATTTAGAGATGCAGTCACAGATCTTTAAGATATTTAAGTGTACGAGAGTCAGGGGTGACAAGGTGCCAAATGATACTATATTTCACAATATTTATTACAAAGGAGAAATATAACTTCTCAAAGTCTTGCACTACCAAAGTGTTTTAAAAGTGAAGTATTCTGAAAATTTTTTTCCAGAATATGTTTAAGATTTACAGATGACCCTGTATTTGCTTGTTTTTCACTTTCCACATGCTTTATACTCAGCAAGAGGCTTTTATTCAGGAAGAAGGACTCTTGGATTCTTTTTATTTTTTATTTTACTTGTTATTTTTCTGACTTTAAATCGATGTATGTTTGTATCACAGGGTTTTAGAGACAGAAGTATATTTTAAGATTCAGACATCTTGCTATGTACTATTCGGCTATTCTCAGGTCCAGTATTGGCGTTATTTATTTCAGCTGAAGAGCTGAATTATCTTCAAGGTCATCTAATCTTTAAACTTGTAATTTAAGGCAAGTAGCTTTACCTCAAATTCCTTTGATTTTTTTCATTATAGAAAAGGCCTGAGGTGTTCAAAGAGGTTCACAGTCAAAGTGAGAAACAAAAATGTATTCCTTGAAAGATGGGGAAAATGTGGGGTTTTTTCCTTTGAAATTTGATTTTACATTACACGTCAGGCTATTTTATCTTGTTTCCATTGAAGATCTTGGTTAGAAATGATTTGTTCTGCACAGTGTCTGCATTTGACAGTGAAGTTCTACCCTTTAAATTGTTACATGATCTAATGTGATAGAGCACTTTGTTATTTTCCCTTACCATGACTTACTTTTCCTTGCGGTGTTGATGATCTCGTTCTTAAGCATGATTTTCTTTCTTTATATGGTGAAATATTGGTGAGCATTTGGAACAGACCTTACCCCAGTGAGCATAAGTGTTAAGCATTGCAGGGTCATTTATGTGAAATCAATTAACATGTTTGGAGAAAAACAGTGCTGTCACCAATCCTTTGAGATTTAAAAAAAAAAAAAAAGAGACAGAGAAGCAATAAAACCAAAAGCCTTCCTTAGGTTCTTGGTTAATATCAACATTTGAAAGCCAATCCTGAATATTCAGACTTTATTAATAAAATAAATATATTTGAAAAAAAAAAAATCCTGCCTGGTATTTTGTGCATGTCATGGAATGTGTAGATAGCATGTTGTAGCCAAACTGTACTTCCCAACTTCCAAATTTTTTTCTCCCATGGCAGTAGAACTGCAAGGCCTCAAAATTCAGCTATTATTCAGCCATGTGGAAATGCTGAAGTAAAAATTAAAACAGCTTTCACACAGAAATTTTATGCAGCTGCTTGTACGTAGTGCCAGAGGAGAAGCGAGTTGACGAAAAGAACCTCAACTGACGGAAGAACTTCACTTTTGTCATTCAGTTGATGGAAGAACTTCATTGTTTTCATTCAGTTGATCTTTGAAAATGCAAGGTGTAAGGACTGTGAAAGAACCAATGCTCAGCCTACTGAGTGCTTGCACAATGAAACCGCTTCTGTCAAAGTTGTTCCCTAGAAGATTAACAGATGGTGCACAGATAGCCATCATATTATTAGCTGAACAGGAAACAATGATGTACAAACATATTTCACTGAAAAGCAAACAGCAATTGAATGAGCTGATGATTTTCAACGGAAGGACCAATTGAATTTCTAACTTGAAGTTTCTTTCTGCCCTAAAGGTTGCATATCAAACAGTAAAGCATTTTTTTTGTTTTTAATTAACTGAGTTTTAGCTACCAGTGGGATGGGGAGGAGAACGGACAAAAAGTAAAATGCGTGGGTTGAGTTAAAAGCAGTTTAATAAGGCACCAAAGAGAGGAATAATAATAATAACAACAATCATCATCATCATCTTCATCAATATGCAAGCCAAGCAATACACAATATAATTTTTCTCAGTGTCTGACAACTGGTCATGCAGCCAGTCCCTGAGCAGTGATCACAGAACTTGTGGAAACTTGCGGAGTTCATGGATTTCACCGAACTCGCTGAACTCACAGAAAAGTTGAACTCACGGAAAAAGTTCCTGCTCCCCTGCCATTCCCCATTTATATACTGAGCATGATGTCTATGATATGGAATATTTCCTTTGGCCAACGTTAGCTGTTTGGCTATGTTCACTCCCAGCTCGTGCTCACCTGCTCATTTGCCAAGCAGGGGAAACTGAAAAAAGATCCTTGGTTTCTTAGCAACAACTAAAATCTTCAGTGTATTATCAACATTCTCCTCGTACTAAGTCCAAACACAGCAGTTACTGGGAAGAAAATTAACTCCATCCCAGGCAAAACCAGGACAACTTTTGTTCCATTTTCGTATATCTGTGTAGAATCATAGAATCATAGAAAGTTTTGGGTCGGAAGGGACCCCTAGAGGTCATCTAGTCCAACCCCCCCACAGCGAGCAGGGACACCGCTAACTAGATCAGGTTGCTCAGAGCACTGTCCAACCTGGTCTTGAATGTTTCCAGGGATGGGGCCTCCACTACCTCTCTGGGCAATCCGTTCCAGTTTTTCACAACCCTCATTGTAAATAACTTCTTCCTTATATCCAGCCTAAACCTACCCTGTTTTAGTTTAAAACCATTACCCCTCATCCTGTCACTGCTGTCTCTACTAAAAAGATTGTCCCCATCTTTCCTATAGGCTCCCTTTAAGTACTGAAAGG
>Ga0065711_1037371_pt1 | contig 19899 bp, 12 predicted proteins | sample Hoacrofraction12_FD_59098 | JGI IMG/M metagenome (GOLD analysis project Ga0065711, IMG submission 59098) | Hoatzin crop microbial communities from Cojedes, Venezuela - Epithelial fraction 12 v2 (version 2) | ecosystem: Host-associated > Birds > Digestive system > Esophagus > Crop | place... | reverse complement strand
CCCCCCCCCGGAAAGGTAAAACAATATGCTTTTGTATGTATGCTACTTTTTAATACAAAATGGAGCCTAGAAATAAGATACAAATGAAGACATTTCCTATATTTTTTCCTTTGTGTGTGTGTGTATAGATATGCATTTTGTCGCTAAGTAGAAGCGGAATCCAGTCTTTGATACTATTTTCCACAGTTCAATAAGAAGCCTCTAAAACTCCTAGAATACTGGAAGAGGGACAGTGGCCTCGTCTGTCTACAGGAGCATTCAGCAACTGCCCTTAGTCAACAGACAATAGACAAATCGAGTTCTGCTAATCTGAGTGAATAAGAGAAGAGGTTTGCTGCTGGGCAAGAGTTCCTCTGATTGTATTTTTCTATCTTAAATCCAAATGAGTGTAAAGCCACTTAGAGTTCAGAATTGGCAAGTACATTCTGAATACTCGGGTCTAGGTGCATGACTTCAGCTGCTTTGCTTCTAATTCAGAGAAGGGCCTTCTCCCTGAGCTGTTTGTGTTCTGTGACTTACTGTGGTAGAGTGATTTACTCTGAAAGTTTTGCTGTAGAGGGATTTGTGTACTGTTGTACTTTTGTCTGAAGTTTGAGAACTTCGGTCCTAGACTTTCAAAAGATATTTTGTATACTAGCTGCTGTGATGGTCCTCCAAGTGTTGTAGGATCTGATTTAAACAAGGTATTTCTGTTTTGATTGTGGGGGCTAGAGACACTGTAGTAATACTTCCCTTTAGAAGCTGAGATGTGATTTATAAATCAGAGAAAAATCTTGTTGCCACAGCTGTTCACATAATTAAATCGCATCTGAAGTATTCTGTACAGACTTAAGCCAATTATACATAGTAAACAACTTCAGTCATTTTAAGAGACCATAGTTATCAAGCTATATTAGAAAGAGGTTTATCTATTTCCATGGTCAGGTTAAAGTGATTAGTGCAAGCATAGTAATTCCAAACTCTTTTCACTGTGTAACAGAGTTATTGACTGCTTACAATGAGTACAAACGCTAATATGTTAGAGCAAGAACATCAGTAATTCTAATTCTAAAATTTAAAAGCTTACTCTCATCTTGTTTCTGCTTAAGTATTCCAATTTATAAATAAACTAACTGGCAGAAGACAGTTTTCATTTCCGTTTTGTGTACATTATGCTAAAACCACTAACATCAGTATTATCCCTTCAGATCAAAGAATGTGATGACAACCAGCACATTACTTCTCAACTGTTTGTATTTGGGTTAAAGTAAGTTAAGGTTTGAACACACATAGCTTTTGTAGGAATTCACCTGCTTTCATGCTGACTGTTCTTGACTTCCATTCTTGTGGACATAATTATGAAAGATGAAGTGTCTGATTAACTGTGTATTGTAATTGCTAAGTTTGAAAAACAGCATTAACTGTCTTGTTGCTAACCTGTAGCTTTGCTTATTGGTTATAGAGCAGCTTGTTGTGGGATCCTCCAGGCGGCCAGCTGGATCGTGGGAAAAGGATTATGATCCCTTTGTCCTTCCCCTTCTTGAAGACAAGCAACCATGTTATATATTATACAGATTAGATTCTCAGAACGCTCAAGGATATGAGTGGATCTTCATTGCATGGTCCCCTGATCATTCTCCTGTAAGTAATAGTTATCAGAGACTCCATGTTAAGGATTTTTTAACAGTGCCATTTGATGTGAATCCTAGATAGGAAGGAAAAGGATTTGAGCAGTGAAGCATTCCCCAGCCTGAGAACACATCAGTCTTGAAGCTGACCGAGAGCAATATCAGTGGGTCTAGATGGAGTGCAGCTGATCCAGTTTATTTCTAGTCTGACTGGAGGAAACAAGACAATGTTTTTGCTCTGTTTGTTTAAGTGTCTTTCTTTCAATGTTTCGTGGAAGGATATGGGACAGAATCACAGAATGTTCGGGGTTGGAAGAGACCTCTGTGGGTCATCTAGCCCAACCCCCCTGCCAAAGCAGGGTCACCTACGGCAGGCTGCACAGGACCGCGTCCAGGCGGGTCTTGAATATCTCCAGAGAAGGAGACTCCACAACCTCCCTGGGTAACCTGTTCCAGTGCAGAAGTCTCAATGGGTGTTATCATAGAGAGAAGGATTATAGCGTGAGCTCAAGCTGTTGGTTCTGTTTGGCTTGCTGGCTTCCCAGCTGGTACTCGTGAATCTGTGACCTGCCATAGAATATACTGTTTCTTAGTAGCTAGAGAACATGGGAGGGAACTGAGGTTAGAGTTAAGGATTTCTAGGAGAAAGTAGGATACTGTGCACAGGATCTGGGGATGTGAGATACGGGAAAACAGAAAGTAAACTTATTCCAATATTCCTACGGGTTTAACTAGCAGTTAGAAAATAGTAAGGCATAGAGAGTGGCGTGCATAGAAGAGAGTACACGGGAAAGGGGAGGTATTGTGGTGAGGAGGGCACAACAGTGAAATAAGGTGGGAAGATGGGACTGTTGAGAGAGGAATAATCGACTATGTTAGACATGAGTTGATAGGGAGCAAGCGTCATTAGACCTTCTACTGCCAGAAAGTTTCATTTTTCCACTCTGTAGTTGAGCCAAAACTATTTGGAGTCACCATCAAATCAAAAATAATAATGAGTTATTTGCAGTCTGCTTTTTCTCTGTCTGTTATATCCATTAGTACACAGACCAGTGACAAAAGATCTGAACAAGTGTGGGTTTTCCCATTTTAAAATTAGTAAAGATTGTGTTGACTTTTTTTTCCATTTGGAAAAAAGGCTCATACTCTTACTAAAGCTGCAATTTAGTTTCGGAATGACTGTGATAATAATGCATAGTATCGTGCCCTTGAGAATTTAATAGTGTGTGTTAGTATCATGATCCAGTGCTCATTCCATGGAGTTTACTAAGAATTACAACTTCATAATGCAGCTTTGACACTTAAAATATTTGTTCAGGAAAGTTGTTTGTTAGTGGACTTGGTACAGCTAGATTCTCTGTGTACACCGCAGAAAAAAGAAGTGAGCCCAAACCAACACTCTTTTATTATATGCCAGGTTCGTCAAAAAATGTTGTATGCAGCAACCCGAGCAACACTTAAGAAAGAATTTGGAGGTGGTCATATTAAGGATGAAGTGTTTGGAACAGTACAGGTACGTTTTTCTTACTAAAGTCAGCATGTTGACTTTAAATACTAAGCACAGTAGCTGATGTCATTGGTATGAATTTGTGGTGTTTCTGCTCTTTTTTGATTCAGGAAAAAAGAGTTAAAAGTTCTGTGTATTATTGTAGTGTTAAAATGTAATTGCTCTCATTTGAACAAGTAACTAAGTATATTTAACAACTTCAGGCTAAGAAGTCCTTGCTTCAAATGGTTAAAAAAACTAAATAATCTGGGCATAATAGGAGCATCCCTTAATCTCACTGCATGCATGTGAATCCTCCAAAAGCTGTAACACTCTAACTTTCAGGCCGATTGTATACACAAGCCATTTTGGATGTATGGTTCTGAATCAGAAGCAGGCTAGAACAGCTATCTGTAAGCCGTTAACATCTGACAACTGTTTTTATCTTAAACCACGGATATTAAGCTGTCAGTTCTTTAGAATTTGACTTAGAGATCCAAATTATCATTCCCCTTTTCCTTCTTCAGCAAAGACAGAGAGACTGCAGCAGTTACCTTCTGTTTGGCCTGTTAATTACTTCATCATATGCACAATTCAGAACCAAAGCACCACCACTATTGATGCAGGGAGCTGGTGCTGAAGGAAGGGAAGGAGTTGGAAATTTGGGCAGGAAGAGAGGATATTGTACTAGAGAAAATCTGTGGAAGAGACATGAGCTGTTTTGGTGGACACACAAGTCCATAAGGAGGTGATGCTAATAATTCTGCTGCTCACCAAGTAAATAATTTGTTATATTCAGCATTAACCTGTGTTGGAGGCCTCATTATCCTAACAAACATACTAACAAACCTCTCTGGAGAGGCTGTATTCTAGATAAGTAGATAACCAAGTTGCTAAGAGGGTTTGCTGATAAAGGTCATGTTATTTTTTTTTTCCCATTTAATCAACGAATCTCTCACTATCACTTGCACCAAACCATTAGCAGTCTGTGTAATGTGTAAAATTTGTGCCTAGCCGTGCAAGTCGGAGCCCAAGTCTGAGCTTACATCTCAGTTGTAAAGAAGGAGCATTGCATTTGTCTATTACTGTTATTTCAGAATGTGCTTGGGGCACTGAGAGAATGGAGTCAATGTAACTCACTTTTTCCAAGTTCATTATGTTGCAGCTTATTGTATCTCTAAATTGTTGGTTTCAGTGTCTTTATAAGCTTCTTAATTGTAGCTAGCATCTAATGTTCATCTGTGTGAAAATCACAGCTTCTTCGAGGTACTCAGGTCGTCGTGTTTGGCAAGCTATGTCTCTTTCAGAAAGGGGTGAGCTAAGAAGGAGCTTTCTTTTTCTCCTCAGAACTTGAGTATAAAATCACATTTATATGATTACATAAAGTCCTGCCCTTTTCTGAGTGACCACCTTAATAATAAACACACAAGAGTATTTGCCTCTGCTGTCAACCTCTTTGGAGAGGGCCAAAACTGACACTGAGGATTAATGAATTCCCCAGAGTGGTTATCAGAATTCATCACTTCTGTGACGTTGCGTTCTAAACTATTTGCAGTATCATGTGCTTACTTCCTGACCTAAGGTAGCATTTCTATCTCCCATTTTTTATGTAGAAAACTATCAAGAAGTTACCAGTCTGAGCATGCAAATTTTATAAGAAAATAGATTTATTATTATTATTATTATTGGTTATTAGAATTGTGGCAATTCTGTGAGGTTTTGACCAAGAAGGCTGAATAACTTCATGCATACAGTCTTCCTTAATGCTAATTTTTGAATTAGCAAGGTAATTTGGGGCTGATTGTGGAAATGCTGCCCATGGTACAGTCAGGTACAAGAGCAGCCCAGTGGACCCTGCTATACAGGAAGATGAGCTGAATTTGCAAATGCACCTACACTTGCAATCTGTTCAAATAAAATGACCATGACTGTATGGGAGGTAACTGCTTTTTTATGCTGCATCTTTGAAGAAAACTTTTTTTATCAAAAAACTATCAATACTGATATTGTGCTTTCAGGATGATGTTTCATTGAATGGATATAAAAAATATTTGATATCACAGTCCTCCCCTGCGCCTCTGACTGCAGCAGAAGAGGAACTTCGACAAATCAAGATCAATGAGGTACTGATAATGTCTTCAAGCACAGGTGGGAAACTGGGTGCAGAGTTCCAAACGTATTGTAGGGACAAAGTCTTTCTAGGATAGAAAAGGGCAGAACAGAAAATGGAAAGTTTCAGAAGGTTTGAGCAGATGAGAATATAAATTTATTTCTCAGTGAGCTGAGACTGCAGGATGATGATGGCTGGAGTTGAAGAGGCATGATCTTGCTGAGTTTGCAAGGCCTAGCGTCTGAGTCAGAGGCCTCGCAACTGCAGAGCTTTTATTGTTGCAATTTTGGCCCTTAACAGGCTTTTAATATCACTGAATGTGTCTCATTGTGAAGGGCAACCAAGGTTGGTTGGCACAGGTTTCCCAGAGAGGCTGTGGAGTCTCTATCTTGGAGATATTCAAAAGCCACCTGGATGGAGAGCTGGGCGGCTGGCTCGATGTGGCCCTGATTGAGCAGGGGGTTTGGACAAAATGAGCTCCGGAGGTGCCTTCCAGCCTCAACAAGTCTCTGATTGTGCACATACATTTCCCATGGTGGAAAGAATTGTAGACAAAACACAAAATAGTAACCGTTGCAGTGAATGATTGCCAGGAGTATTTCAGCAGCCTTATTCCTAGAGGAAATGTCCTCCAGCGTCAGTGCACTTGTCTTTAAGACTGAGACAAAGTGAATAGAATTCCAACAAAAATAAAATAGAAATCCAAAACAAGAGACTGATTTGCTTTTGCTACGTATATGCTTTATAGAAAAACCTCTAACAAATGCCTTTAACCAAATCATGCGATGATTGCCAGCTAGCTAGTGACTGAGAAGTTTCAGAGGATTCTTTTCTCATGTTTTTCCTTCACTTGATCATTGTTTGTGTTCAGACATGGAGTAAAATGGGTCATAGGCTGATCTTGTTAGTTCTTTCGGTTTGTATTTTACAGCCATGGTACATGTGTTTGAAATACGGTTTGTTTCTGCAGCTGGATACCAGCAAATCATCATCTTAAGAGAAGATACAGAGCTGCATTTATGTTTTCACTCTACTGTGTTTTTGCTGCAACCTTGTTGTTTATTGACTGGGGTTTTTTTCCCAGTGCTGTCTTTTGTTATTTTTTCCATGTCCAATTTTGATTAATCCAGTGTAGAAATGCATTCACCATCGTCAGAGACTGCATTTTATCTGAACAGCTTTAGAAAAACCCAAACACTAGCGAATACAAAACTTCTGTGGTATCAGTGGTCCCTCCTGTTATTGGTATTATCTCTTATGCGCTGTATACGTTGTGTTTAACAGCTGACTCATGCACACTAAAATGTTATGTGCTGTTATAAAACTTCAGCAGCAATAGCTGTGCTTTTCAGAGCTACATAAACGTAGATTGCTGCCATTTCGGCTTTGTTTGAAGCAGCTTGTGACACATTAACTTACATAATTTCTCTCTTCATTGTTTCCGCCATTATGAAGCCTGTAATTAGACTCGGAAAACTAAAAGGTTTCTGATTAAAAAAAAAAAAACAAACCCAACAAAAATACCCAAACAACAACCCAATTTGAGTTTTCCGTGTGTATATTCTTTTATAATTACCCTAAGAAATATTGTCCCTGAGTGAACAACAGCAGAAATCTAGGAAGGGTGAAAGAGCAAGGCAAGGCGGCTATGATAATTCCCTTGAACACTTTTCTGTTGCCTCAGCGTTTGCAGGTGGGGATCTTCCTGAGCAAGCGATGATGTTTTACTATATAGTTGTTCTTAATGGGTTTTTCATCCGTCCTCTAGTCTTGTCATTTTTATACATCCACATAAAGTTTTTGTTGGACACAGACCCTATGGTAGTGTATTCCACAGCTTGACAAAGAACTATGTAAAGAACTACTGCCTGGTATCTACTAGTTTATTCTGATATCCCTACAGATTGTATGGGGAAGGCAGAGAAAAGTCATTAAGTCATTCCTCAGTTTCCCGTCCCCTTTGATCAAGCCAACCGTATCCCAGAAGGCCAGCTGTGTCCTGGGTTGCATCACAAGCCGCTTGGCCAGCAGGTCGAGGGAGGCGATTCTGCCCCTCTGCTCTGGTGAGACCCCACCTGGAGTCCTGCATCCAGCTCTGGAGCCCCCAGCACGGGACAGACACGGACCTGTTGGAGCAGGTCCAGAGGAGGGCCACAAAAATGATCCAAGGGATGAAACACCTCTCCTTTGAGGAAAGGCTGAGAGAGTTGGGGCTGTTCAGCCTGGAGAAGAGAAGGCTGCGGGGAGACCTTATAGCAGCCTTTCAGGACTTAAAGGGGGCTTGTAAGAAAGATAGGGACAGGCTTTTTAGTAGGGCCTGTAGTGATAGGACAAGGGGTAAAGGTTTTAAACTAAAAGAGGGTAGGTTTAGACTGGATATAAGGAAGAAATTGTTTACAATGAGGGTGGTGAAACACTGGAACAGGTTGCCCAGAGAGGTGGTAGATGCCCCATCCCTGGAAACATTCAAGGCCAGACTGGATGAGGCTCTGAGCAGCCTGGTCTAATTGAAGATGTCCCTGCTTGTTGCAGGGGGAATGGGCTAGATGATCTTTAAAGGTCCCCTCTAACCTAAAGTACTTTATAATTCTGTGAAATCAAGCTCTTTCTTCCTGGCTTACTGTATTTTTATACCAGAATTTAACTTAGAGCTTCTTCACTGACATTTGTGCCAGTTTTCCCTCTGATGATTCTGTTGGCTCTGCAAAGCGAGCAGTTTCAGAGATATGAAACTGTTTTTAGGTTAGCAAGCAAACATGACCGGTAATTAAAAAATGCAAATCTGTTGTATATGAGGATGATGGTTTAGGGTAGGTTTTTTCTGGAATAGCTACTGCTAACTCTGTGTGTAACCATATGCAATGCATTGTCAGGGATTGTACGAAACCAAACAAACACTTGCAAAGGTTTCTGCTTATGTCTCAATTGACTTGTGTTCCAGGTGCAGACGGACGTTGGTGTAGATACAAAGCATCAGACATTGCAAGGAGTAGCATTCCCCATCGCTAAAGAAGCTATTCAGGCTTTGGAGAAATTGAAAAATAAGAAACTCAATTATGTACAACTGGCAAGTATAAAATACTTTACCTGTTAGTGAGTATAAAATAGATTACCTGCACATTAAAACCAGTGTGCGTTGATGACATACACTGATAAACTACCATTCTGTATTAGATCAGTTCAGGTTTTTTTCCCTTCCTGTCATGTTCTCTGTTTTGTTTTCTCTGTATTAACTATATTCAGGTTTGCTTTGTTAACAGCAAATTGATATGAAAAACGAAACTATTATTTTGGCCAACACACTTCATACTGAACTTAAGGACTTGCCAAAAAGAATTCCAAAGGATGCTGCGCGTTACCACTTTTTCCTGTATAAGCATGCCCATGAAGGAGACTATTTGGAATCCATAGGTATGAGACAATTTCCCAAGATGAAACTTCATTGGCTTGTTTCAAGTAGTTTAGTAATTTTGAGGCAGAGAGAAAAATGTGTCATAAAAGTAATCTCTCTATTAGCATGATCCTAAATTTCAGAGTCATTTCGTTGTGAAACTGACTTCTGAAGAGTCCTTATGTTTAGAAAGTAGAGAGCTATCCCTTTTGATTATGAACACCCATAAATCAGTCATCGTGAAAACCTGAAGACACTGGCCATTCTCTCATCCCCCATTTGAAATGAACCACTTGCTGAAGCAAAAGAGATCCAGAAGGGTGTTACGTTTTTTCCCTTTCAGACTGCATAATTGGATTTGCAATGCCTCTCTGCTGTAAATGATTTTATGATGCAGGTTTTGATGGAGTGTAGTTATGGTCTGATTTGTGGTTTTGTTTTTTTCTGCAGTTTTCGTCTACTCTATGCCAGGGTATACCTGTAGTATACGAGAACGAATGCTCTACTCTAGTTGCAAAAGTCCCCTGTTAGAAATTGTAGAAAGCCAGCTGTGGATGCAGATAATTAGAAAGGTAAGTACACCGGGTATACCAGTATTTTCTCCATCCCTCTGTTCCCTTATTAATATCTAACTGTAACTGTCTCTGCCACCACTTTCTCTAAGCAATGAAAAGTGTTGTGTAACTATTGAAGTTTGTCCTGGACAAGAAATACTTGTGGATAAAGCTTCAGCTACAAAGTTAAGTCATGCAGGCTTTGCTCTGGTTCATAATTTCTGCATGTTCATAGCTCTAACAAACATCTCCTTGTGCATTGAGGGAGTGTTTGACAGTGCTTTGAAGGACTATTTAGAACTAACATGATTTCTTACTAAAAGGCCTGTCATGTTTCGGACGACAACACATTGCTGTTGTTGAATGCTAAGTTCCTTTAAAGCCAAGGTTATTTAAGGATTTTCAAAATAATTTGAAGCTGCAATTCTGGAACTTAAGACTGCTGTCTTAGGAGGCCTTGATGGGGCAAACAAGGATTTGCAAGTAAGCTGATCTTTTCACACTGTATAGATTTTAACACTATGCAGTAAGTTGCTGCTCACCTCCATAGGAATGGTCCATTTGTGGAAAATGTGACCTATGGTTCCATTATTAACACTTGTGCTGTAAAGTTAGAAAAATTTTGAGGCTTATTTTCTGTGGGTATTATGTCTACCTAAAAGTTAATACTAACTGTTTTTACTGAGGTAAAAACAGGTAGATTATCGCTACATATTTTTATATGTAATTATTGCTCAGAAATTTCCTTTCTATAATGAAATAAATGCACCATGTGACTTCTGAAATTCCCATAAACATATTTCTAAAGCATGTACTTGTAACAGCAATACTGTGGCTGGGAAGTCCGTCAAGTGCTGTGGTTGGCAGGCCACGAAGTGTTGAATGCTCAGCAGAACGGGGCCAAAGCATTTCTCGGGATTCTAAATTCCTGCAATTCCAAACAGTGGGGTTTGGTTCGAGAAAATATTTTCCTTCCATTCAGGCTTATATGCTTAAATTTTAAAAACAAAACCACTCCCCTTTTGTTCATTAAACTTATTTTAGCGTTTCCCTGGCTTGGAAACTTGCTGAGTTGCAGTAGCCAGCTAACTATATATAAGCTGTTTGTTCCCCCCCGTCTGTCTCAAGAGACAACAGTAAGTACGCACATTGCTTTTACAATTAGTGTTTAAAGCATGTTTTTGTGAAAAATTTTAATTCTTAAAACGTGGAGATCACGTTGGGACAGTGAAAAGTTTTTATTTTAGACGGGAGAATAAAGAAAGAGAATTGTAGTTCTGAAAGATCCGCATGCTGCTTTCTTACCTTTTATTAAGGAAGTTGCTTTACAGATGAGTGAAGAAGCACTTGTTTCCACATGGAATGTGCAGTCCTAGTTAGTGTTAACATCCACGCTGTGCTAAAGCTTGGGACAGGTAAATTTTCTTCGTGTATGTACTGTGTAGTTGGGCTTATATTTCAGGAAAAATACTTAAGTCACACAATACTGGGAAGAGTATAGTGGATTCTCAGAAAAACTCTCAAAGAATGCTCAGGGCATTAGGCACGAGTTGGAGAACGATTCATGCTGGACTCTGAACATTATTGCACATATGGTTTTCATATAGTATTTAGAGCTTCAGCAAACTTTCAAAATGTTTTGAAATATGTCTTTAAGATGAATATTATAAATGCTGTGGTTTTTTCCCCAGATTGAAATAGATAATGGTGACGAGTTAACTGCTGACTTTCTTTATGAAGAGGTTCATCCGAAGCAACACGCTCACAAACAGAGTTTTGCTAAACCAAAAGGTCCTGCGGGGAAGAGGGGAATACGACGACTGATTAGAGGTCCAGCAGAGACTGAAACACCTAGTGACTAGAAACTGTGGTGTGCATTTGTTATAAAATATTACAGTAAGAAATGAAATTCAGGCTTTTGGTAATGAACTGAAATCATTCCATTCATAGATGCTAGGAAAAAAAAAAAAGGCTCTTTTTACTCTGCTCTCTTCTGACCTAAACACTTTTTATATTGTTACATGATTATATTTGTTGACCATGTTTCATGACATGTGGAAGAGCTCATTATTTTAAAGCTAGAAGAGGAAAACTAAGTCAGTACCCCTTTATTTTAAATTAGAATCCGTTATTTAATAGCTGTACATGTGATCATAAACTTTGCGGTCATTAAGACTGTTAACCCCATGTATTCTTGGGTAAATTGCAGCTGTACGCCAGGGTAACAAACCTGTACTCTCACGAGTAGCCGATTGAAACCCCTAAGAGTTTCCATGTGAGAAGAGCTGCAGGACTATATAGCGTTAGCCCAGATAAATCTTTATTTTTCCTTGTAGCTCTGAAGTACAACAGGAGGTTTTCTTATTTTCTCTCTTGACATGATGCATTGTTGGGTTTTGTTGTTGTTTTGTTTTGGGTTTTTTGTAATAGAGAAGATAAACTAAAATCAGTTATCCATCAATTAAGTGTTCAGGAATAGCTGGATATTTTCCCATGCAAAAGCATGGTCATTTCAAATTTATAACTAATTTTGTGGACTTGTCTTTTAAAGAAATCTGACATAACACCACTGTAGCTTTTTCAGACTTCTGTACCACTCATAAGCCTTACATAGTGAGTACTGAATGACCAAGTAAAAGGTGATTAAAAGTGCATGAGTTAGTATACTCAATAGTTACAGAGCTGCTTTCAAAGCAATATGCTTAAAGTTTCTACTAAATAATGGATTATGTGTGCACTTGGATCTAAAACTGTGCAAGTTCAGTAAAAATTGAAATAGACTTGCTTCATCATGGCGAGTTATTCTTGAGATCCTAGTGTGTTTGCAGTATCTGCAGTTTTAACTTTCAATGTATTCTGACTTTTCCTAAACGTTTGAACTTCAATAGTAACTTAAATCTGTAACAAAATCTAACTAGGACTTGAATAACTGCTGGCAGCACCTCGTCAGGATTTTGTGGTGTGTTTTTTTTTTTTTTTTTTTTCCTCCTTCTCCAAAATACTAAAATCGCCCAGAATAGCCTAAACTTGATTGAACTATGAGTAATGTGTTTAACAGGGAGAGGAAAGATAGATGATTTTCCTAAGTGGATTAAAGAAGAATAAGATGAGGAAATCAAGTATTGGATGACCTTAAATATTTAAAATTTTGTAATGAGGCAAATGCTAGTGGATAGATTATATTCCCCAGTGAGGACTTGGTTTTTAGCGTCCTGTATGTGAGCTCTGTGGGTTTTGAATTTGTTGTGTTGTTTTGTTGTTTTGTTAAAGCTACATGGGAATTGCAGGTCTTGGTTCACTGTGTGTTATTATAGGTGCTGGGTGTACACATTATATAGCTGAATCATGTGTTCACCTGGTGGAAGATAGATTTTAATCTAGTTTTGTGGGGAAATAATGCTTTAACACTATGAGTTCATGATAAAATTTGGTTTATTTTATATATTATTTTGTTTGGAGATTACTAGCTTGTTACTGACATCTGAGATTGCACTATATAATGTGAAGATTGCAATAGTTGTTGGTTTAACTGTTTTTTTTAATATGCAGTAGAAATTTGCCACCTCAGCTTTTCTCATTTAATCTTACACACTATATCAATCCAGTTTGATAGCTCTTGATCCTCAGCTAATCTCCTGCTTGCCCTTAGCGACTGTGTTCCTACGCTGCCTCTTGCCTTCTCCCTCTAGGGCAGGGAGCTGGGCTTGGAAGTGTCTTCTCTGTGTGCTACCTGTCGGGCTTTGAGCATAGCAGTTAAAACTTATGGCTAGAGGGTTTGGTTTGAATTTAGTATTCCTGCCCACGTGTCAGCCATACCAAGAGTGCACATACATTCTTGCACTTACTTGAGCCAGTAAAGTAGTTCAGCTTTTTAATACCAAATGTTTTAAATAGTGAACGATTTGACCTGATACAGTTACGTGTGTGTTTGTTTGTTTAGGTTTCTTCCTAACCCTGCCCTAGATAGATGAGGATAGGAGGTAGAAAGCTTAATCTGGAGGATGGTGAGAGCTGTTTAAGTGATTATATGTGAGGGCATTTATAATGAGCTGCTTTAGAGTTTGGCCCAAACCAGACTTTGTCATTAGTTACCTTACTTGAAAATATTCTATGTGGGTATACAGCCCCCTGACCAGCCAGCAGCAAGTCACGTCCTGAACACATTTCCCCCTCACCTTTCCCCTAAAAGAGAAATGTCTGAAGTCTTGCACTACCTACTGTCTCCTCAGGCCTCTGGTAGCTGTTCTCACAACAAAGCCGTAAGAAGCATCTGATCTTTTGGTGACATCTGTCACGTTTACATCTGCGTGGTTGCCTCACGTAACACTACTCCTGTTAATGAATGTGCAGAGCCAGCACAGAATGCGGGCATTAATGAAAGTCACTTCTTTACCGCCTCTGATCATTTAATAATTGAAAGTGTCCCTTCAGAATTGTTGTTGGCCTTCATAAAGCCCAAAAGCAATGCAGCTGCTTGCAGTCCATTCACAAGCTATTACATAGTTGTCAATTACCATCACAGGTAATTATTTTTGAAATGTTTATCTTGCAAGGTAGGGAGAATTTGATGTTTTAAAACACTCCTAGCAGAGGTTTGTAAAACTAATCAAGGTAATAATTGCTCTATTACTTGGATAAATATGTCGATAAAGGAAGCTTTTGATTTATGGTGTCTGTGTATTAAATGAAAACCACCTTCAGATGCTAAAATGAACTAGGTTTACCTTATCTATTTTGTAATTTACTTTATAAATAAAGATTGATGCTTTAGTTTGGTGTTGTCTGAATAATAACCTCTGTAACAGACCTGTATTCTAACTTCATGATGTGTAAGTAACAGGCAGTTCCCACAGGACTAGAAGGCAGTATAGTAAAAGGGATCGCGGGGTAAGGCGGGAGGAGGGCAGAAACAGAATTCCTGGCTTTTGCGACTGGAGAACCACTGCTATGTTAGAAACTGCTGCTTTCCTGTTGCCTTACAGAGGCAGCACAGAGGCCCCCATGGCAGGAACCAAGTGCCTTTGTCTCTTGAGGTTTCTATGCTTTCAATAGTAAGACCCTTCAAAAGTTCTGCTGTCCTTTTAAAAGGCTGAAGCGGTTGATGAGTGATTTAACGGTTCTGTTGTTACTTGCTCACACTGAGGCTGTACAGTTAAACTACCCAAATGATGTTGTTCCATTAATGTTTTTTTGTCTAAACTGGAAGTAGTTTTAAGTCTTCCTATTGCTCTCAAAATTCAAGCCAAAAAGAACTTTTAGTGGTTTGGCTTTTCTTTTAACTGTCCTGCCAACACATCCCCGTGGGGAAATTGGCGATACGGCAGTTCTGCAGTGGAAAGAAGGAAACTTGAAGATGTGCTGAACGAGGATTTAAGAATCATTTTAATGCAAAACGCTATGCAGGAAGCAAGCTATTCGTGTCAGAGGAGCAGGAGCAAGGTAAGAGGTGGAACAGGTGAGGCCTCTGTGTGGCCGCGAGTACCAGCAGCAGTTTTGTTTGCCTTGCGGTTGGTGGATGTTGCATAAAACTCTCAGCTGGCCAGCCCAAATAAAAGATGAGGCAGTTCTTCCCACTTCAACAATATGAAATACTATGGCTGGTAAAAGGTGTGTTGGCTCAAAAGGCAACTGGACAAACTGATCAAAGAAAATGTGACAGAAGCTTAATAACCAATGAAGGCCTTGGCATCCTTTTCAAAGTTAATGAGCCGCAAACTGTACAACGCCATCAGATGCCAATGTCATCTCTCTACACACGTGTCCTGTTCCTGCCCTCTTTCCTTAGCAGCCACGAAGGGCTCACTGTGTGCTGGCGCCAGGGCCGTGCAGACCCCTCCGCTCGGACTCTCAGCAGCCTTTCTCTTACCTCCTGCTGTAGCCAAGGGCAGAACTGCTGCCCTTCAGAAGAGTTTTCCTTTACAGCAATTTTCTGTGCCTCATCAGCATTTGTTTTTGTCCTGATGCTTCCTTCTAGTCTTCGTTGGAATTGCAATAAATCACTTCTGCTGGTTTTTTTGTTCATCCTTCCTTTCGGGCATGACTGATCTGCTGAATGTTAACAGTTCTCTACACCCATACCATGCAGCAGGCTGGCTCCTTCACTGGGGACAGTGACCCGCGGATGCCCTCCATGGCACCTTCCCTGCCAAGACGGGACGTAGGCCAGCTGTAAGTAGCCCCACTTTTATCCCCAGAATGTCTCCCATGTGCAGCTCTCCCCACCCACCAGGAACTGTAACGATTTTTCTCTCGCCTCCAGTTCTATGGAACTAGATCATCCTTTTACTCACAAAGAACCTGAATGACTCAAGTTACCGGTTTGTGTCCTGGACAGCTTTACTATAATAAATAATACAAAGAAGTATGAGTCCCAGCATAGTTAAATGCTTTTTGCAGGGAATAAATGAAACAGAAGTCACCTACTCTTCTCCCCTGTCAGTGTCTATAGGTGCTAACTTTACTGTACAAAGACATAAAAAAAATCTGGGGGTGGAGGAGAAAGGGAAGTTCCTTCTTGCATCCCGTCCATTTTTTTTTTTTTTAATTTGCCAGGAGTTAGCTAGCTTTACCTAATTACTTAACACCTCACGTTTTCATTCCTCACTAGAATAATATTAAGGGAGCTCAATAAATTTTTCTCCTTTTGTGAAATGGTAGCTAACATCCTTCATTTTCAGTAAGTGAGGGAAAACTACTGCCAAAACCTAGGTACTGACAGCAGCACTGCAGATAGTGATGGTCTAGTACGGCAGAAGAACAGGAACGCACGTGCTTGTAGCCAGGGCTCTCCTAATACTTGGAGCATCACGGCTGGTGCATGAACAAACTTGTTCCACTGCACGGGAGGTGAACAGCGCTGACTGGGGAGTTACTACAGCAAACGTCCTTCAGGGCAACGCTACGGCTGCATTCCAGCTCCAGGGAGTCGTAAAAAGCAGACGTGATCTAATCAAATATCCACACAACAGCTGGAGGAGATGTTTAAAACTGAAGAATGGCTTAAGCAGATCTTATTCTAATTTAGCTTTACAGCAGCTTATTTTCTCCACAAGCCCAGGCTGAGAGCTGTACAGCTTTATTCCATGCAGTGAGGTTAGCATAACGGTATTATCAGAAATGGCAAGCAACGGAAAATGACTATGGTTCCCAAGGCTCAAAGTTTTAACAGTAGAAATAATCATCTGCAATGATAATGCAGAGTTTTTATTTATGTTAACAGCTTTTTACAATTTATGCTCAATAAAACTAGAAGCTGTTTAGGTGGATACCTTTTTCTAAATTAAACTATCAGTTTTAAAAGGCAATACAGAATGAGTTAATAGCCACAGCTCTAACGATATAAATACAAGTGTTAGAAATCACGTGCTTTCTACAAAGACATATAGATCTGTGAATGCAGTCCGATCATTTCTCACCGTTTCCTCTTTCTTTGATAATCACGGAATTTCAAATTTAGCTGTAAGCCAGACTATTTTCCTACCCCTAAGCTGTCAAGAAAAAGTTCACGAGGTGCAAAAAAGTGCTACATGAAAATAACCCCTTTCATTTACAATGGTAGAGTTTTCATACCTACTTAGTCCAAGGTACCTGGAATCTTACTAGTCACTTTCATTCCATTTTTAGTCTGCTTTGATCTGTCAATGTATCTATTTTAAAAAGCATTCCACATTGCTTTTTTAAAAGCATATTTATTAATACACATACTTTTTTGTTGTTTTTAAAATGAGCTTCCTTATTTGACTACAGAAAATGCAGAATTGGTCTTAGAATTATTATTCTGGCCCCATTAATAAAACATACCATCTGTATTTATAATCCATACGGAATCTTCTAAAATGTAAAACATTAAAAGTACCTACGAATCTTCCCGTGAACAAAAACTAAATGGTTTCTCATCATACAGAGTTCACTGGAAGAAAGCTGTATGTGTTTTTGCATTTGCACTGCCAAATAATTATTTTGCTTGTGAATCCCTGAAAGCAAAAAACAACCTAGAATGTGTCTTCCAGCATTTATTTGACTAGAACTAATCCCAAGATGACTTTCTGAAAAATAGTCACAAACATGACCAGTCCATTCACACCAATATGAACTCTCAAGTTAGAATGCTATCTATTCAATGTTGTCTTCAACAGAAAAAGGTCTAGTACAACTGAGCAAGAAAGCAGTTTGCAGAAAAAAACATTCTACCCTGTTACTGTCACATGCCTTTGCAGCAGATACACTTCATACTAGGAAATCAAAAGAATCAAGTAGATTCCAATATGGCAATGCGTTTAGAATGCTGTGCAGTAGATGTACCACCACTGCAATTTGTTAACACAAAAAAAGTTTTCCCGTGTTGAGATAAGGATATGTGAAAAGGCTGCTCAGTGAACAAAACCAGCACAATGGTGACAGGCTAGCAGCACACCTTATATGCAGACCAGAAAGTTCTGGAAAGCAGAAAAGCTGACAATGTTGCACTAAATACTAATAAAATACTTGCTACTGGTGTCTATTTCATTTCAAAAACATTTGTGCATCAGAAGACAGACATATCAAGTTTTTATCTCTTGTAAATGCTGTTGGACCTGCAGGAGAAGAGACAGAAATATGAATAACTGATACTGTAACCACACACCCACGCACACTCAAAATAAGCCTTCTATCTGAAACACTACGTACCCTCTTAATGTCTGGCCTTCTGGTTTTTTTCTCATTCAGACACTGATTTGCAACTGAATACATTTTATGAACTGAAGGTGCATCCCAGTCGCTCATCTTTTCATCAACATAATCCTCAATAGTTGCTTCCTCATCCTCGATTTCATCTTTGATACTTAACTACGAGAGAGTTTGAACCATGAGCAGATAACATTGCAAGCATCTGAACACGATGTATTCCACGCTCTCACGCTTTGAAAACTGGCTTCTGAGTGCTTGCTTCTTTTCTCAACCACTTTTCTAGACAGAGTGATGACAATGGTTCAGCAGCATAATTATTTATCAACATCTGCAGAAACAGCCTATGATACTATCAATGACTATACATTTTTATTAGTAATAATTTCTAATTGCATTAACACAAAATTGTAAAGCAATTTTCTTTAAGCTGCATCATACAGCTTCTAAGCTTCTCCCAGTTCAAGGCTTAGTTTCGTACTTTAGTCTCCTTTGTAAGAGAAGCAGCATGATCAACATAAAGTACTTATTTTTACTAAATAACCCATAAATACGCAAGCTTAAGTGTGAACAATTTCTTTTTTTGTCAACTTTATAAAGCTGCCTCCTGTAAACTAATGCCTTCTGTCACCAGCCTTGGTGGCTGCTATATCTATTCTGAAGAAATTCCTAGTCTGAAACAAATTTTAAAATCTGTTTTAGTCCAAAGCTCTCCAGCTCCAACACACTTGAAACGCATTGTCTGTCATCACAAATACTGTTCGAGCAATACCTCAGACAAGTCAGCATGCTAAATGAAGTAAGAAATAAAAAGTCAGCGAGCAAAGGCAGGTCTTCTGCCTTCCCCTATGGGTCAGTCTGAAATTGCTGACTAATGTTCAACTACCTCAAAATTTTCAAAGCTAAGGACACCACATTATCTTGAACTGACCATTCGCTTTACGCTTCCAAAAGTACATTTCAAAGATAAACTATACCAGTCAAATCATACTTTATATTCCTTTTTATATCCTATCTCTGAAAAAACCCGCTTCAAAAAAACCACAAAACCTCAGGATTCATTTTGACAGGGACTGAGTTCTCCAAGGTCTTTGCAGAGCTCAACAGGGTAAGCATTACGCACTCCAGAAGATACAGCTTAGAGGAAAAAAATTCTATCAATAGTACACAGGTATTCCTAGCGCTATGAAAGACAAGTGATCTGCTATCAAAACTTATGGAACAAAAGCAACCCAAACCTCAATGCTATTTCCTACTTAGTAAATAAGTAAGTTTTTTATGTAAAAAATATTCTAGGAAAACCTTGGACTAAGTAGTTCAGACTTTAATGTTAAGCTAAATGAAAGGCTAAATTAAAAAGCAGCCTTGTAAGATTTTTAGTTCAAGAGAGTGAACTCCACGACATTAGTTACCTTATTAGTAGACTAAATTACTCATAGAGTAGTCAAAAAGAAATAAAAATTCAACCCACTCCTCACCCTGAAAAAAAAGCCCTTATATACCTAAACTTTATACCTAAACTTCCTTTGGGTTAAAAACACAAGGTATTTGCAAATTATTAGTAAAGTTGAAGAGGATGAAAATTGATGCAGGAATGGTAAGAATTATAAAGAATCACAAAGAAACCACCGAGAAGAGTACTTTAAGATGTTCTGATAACTTAGGAACTGTCAGGGTAGCTGGGTATAACAGGAGTACGTTGACAAAGCATAATGGTATTACAATAAGAAGCAGTAGCAAACCAAAGAGAATTACACTATCAAATGGGAAGATGACCTTGGAGACTGAACAATCTTTTACCAGCCAAGAGACAAAAGTTTCAGCCTCACCTCTAAGGCAAACACTGACACAAGAGCTGTTTTTGTAACTATGTATTTTGATGACTAATTTGATTGTCATGGAACCTATTAACTGATCATGATTTCATACACAGTGATCCTGGAGCAGGGGGAGGGGAGGGGAGGGGAGGAGAAAGCAAAAGGAACGTACCAGTAACTGTGGGTCCCGCTTTTCATCTACTGGAGGAAGACCTGTTATTACTTCTAGTAAGACCTAGGAGAAAAAAAAAAAAAAAAAAAAAAAAAAAA
>Ga0065711_1005751_pt1 | contig 19899 bp, 12 predicted proteins | sample Hoacrofraction12_FD_59098 | JGI IMG/M metagenome (GOLD analysis project Ga0065711, IMG submission 59098) | Hoatzin crop microbial communities from Cojedes, Venezuela - Epithelial fraction 12 v2 (version 2) | ecosystem: Host-associated > Birds > Digestive system > Esophagus > Crop | place... | reverse complement strand
TCCAGCCTGTCGAGGTCACGCTGAATGGCAGCACAGCCTTCTGGTGTATCTACCACACCTCCCAGTTTGGTGTCATCAGCAAACTTGCTGAGGGTACATTCTAACTCTTCGTCCAGGTTGTTGATGAAGAAGTTAAACAAGACTGGGCCCAGTACTGACTACACAGGGAAAGAACACATCTCTGGTACCAAATATCCCACAATTTTTAAACTACTGCTGTTGGTATTAAGAATAACAACATTGACTATTGCAAATGATTCTGCAGATGATTCTGGCTTTTTCCTTTCCATTCAATTAAAAATACTCAGTAACATTCTGAGAAGCCATGAAATCTGCACTGCTTTTTAACCTGCAATTTATGTTTTGCATCTGAAATCTGTTTTCAAAGCATCATGTATTCAGGTAGACAGAAATATTCATTTTGTAGGCCATTCCCTTATTCAGGTTGCTCATATCAGCACAGTTGTCCGTGTGTCACTGTACAAAAATGTTTAGGACATTTCCTGTAATTTCATACTCAGGGCTGGTTTTGAGAACCCAACTTATTTTAACCGTTCTTTCTCCTTTGTGAACAGTGAAATAAGAAGTTATTGGTGTAATAGCAGAAATTGTAAGTTTGCCAAGTCTCTTCCTTTGGGCAAAAGGGGGAAAAAAACCTATTGCCTCAAAAAGGCGGGCTATTTCAAGCTTGCGGTGTCCTCACTTCCCTAAATAGCTTGCTCTCTTCTTTGATGTTCTTCTGTTAGCACACACTATTAGGTTTTATTGAATTTATTAAATAATCAACTGGGAGCAGCTACTGATATAAAATGAATATAGCAAACCTTATATGAGACTGTATAGAAGGGGAAGGTGATTTTATTTCAAGCAAAACTGACTTCAGTCGCTCATGCTCATTCTCCCATAGATTTCATTCAGTCAGTCTTTCATATTTGTTTTCCATACCCACGTTTTAACAAGGACCAAGACATGTATGTCTGGCTAGCCCAACTAGGAATATTTGCGGTGAAACAAGAGGACAAAGGATACCAGATTTGGAGTCATCATCATGTTTCCTGGGTTCTTTTTCCTGGGTGACCATGTGCTCATTTTGGAAATGCCTTTTGTAACCTTCAGGGACCCAGGTCCGTGAGTCATTAAGTAATGTTGTTGCTTGACTGCCTGTCCTTTTGTCTCCTGTTCTATGATGAGTCTATCTTTAGTTTTAGGCTGTCCTTTGTCTTCCCAGTCTGTGTGTTTCAAGACTCTGACCATGATCTCAATGACCAGCGGGTGCTGTCAAGTCACGCCATTCTTTTGTCCCTTCTTTTCTTGTCATTTTTTCTGGTGCTTTCATACATATGTTTCTGTGTGTAACTTATTAATTTCAACCTTAATGTTTCTATTACAAAGCTCTGCATTACGGAAGTACATCAGGTCACACAAATGAGCTAGAAAAGGGAAGTATAGTGTCTCAAACAGGTGACAAGCTATAGAGAGGATCCTGGGCTAAGTACTGTACCTGTCTCACTGAAATTACATTTGGAGGCACCTTTGCACTGGTCATTCTGACAGAATAGCATTCATTACCAATGAAAGTCCATCAGTGTAAACTAGCTCGCTCACTTGTTAAGGCATGAAAAGTGCTTGGGATTTTCGGTGACTTTTTAGTCCCCAGACTCAATGCTATGAACACTTTTGGAAGGAGGACAGTGAGAAGAACCCTCTGGAATGACTAAATATATCAGTGTTCTTTCATATACTATTGCTCCATTAAGTGTTACCCAATAATAACAGTAGTGCTATACAGGCCATTGTAAGATGAGTTCCTCAGTTTAGGTACTGGTAGCTTTGTTTGAGAGGGTCTACACTGTTCTTTCACCTATGGGTCTGGTTTTGGTTGAATAATGGCCTACGGTTCCTGGAAGCTCATTAAATGTCATCCGTCTTGTAGGTAGTTACAGACAGAGAGAACTAGGGGTTAAGCATGTTTATATGAGGGTTTGAGGGAGAATACTGAACGGTAGAATAATATTAAACCAGAATAAAAACAATGTTTTATGGAAGATGTTGCAGCTGACTATAAGATGGTGCTCCTATCTGTCTAATAACCAGAGGTTAACCGCTGTATTTAATGTTTCCAAAATTTTAACCCTGTAATGCATGATGGTGAGTGATGTATTAGGACCTTTCCTTTGAGGGAAACAGAACAAAACCAGAAAAACAAATCACCAGCATGCTAAAGAAAAAACAACATGCATAAATTTAATAGCATCTCAGTTAAAATGAAATGTAAAGTTCATTTCTTTGTTACAGAGATGGAGCCAAGGACAGCAAATGTTAAAAGATAACAGACAGAAGATCTGTGAATGGGTTTAGCAGACCCCTGGTGTCACCAGAAGCTCCTACAGAAGGAAGAGTTCCAGCTTGATTAACCTGGTTAACTCACCAACATGTACTGCAAAGTCTGTATATGTAACACGAAGTATGATACATACACATACATTTGTGTGTGATGAAGCATTATCTTTTAAAAGCTACAAGGCACCAAGTTATTATCCTAGGTAGATGGTTGTCAAGTGACCGAGGCTATGGAAGAGGAAGTGGGTGAACTACCTAAATTAAAAAGTTAAGAGATCAATTTCGGTAAGGCTCAATTAGTGTTACCTCAGGAATTGTAACTAGGGAAACGGGAAGACAGATAGATAGAAGAAAGATTAAAACTTTATGTGGATTAAAAACTGCTTCTTCTCAACTCCAATTTAAAGCAGCTTTAGGAGAATTAAATTTTTCACAGCAGTGCAAGGTAACTTTGCTGGTATCAGCAGACCGCAATGTAAATTACTGGAAAGGATTGGAATGGAGCCGGAACAAGCAATGTGCTTCTGCTTTCACTGAATTTAAATAAGCAGTTGTAAAAATCCCCACCTTACAATTCCTAAGACAAGGAAAGCCTTTCACAATAAGGATTTTCACATTTACTGATAGTATGGGAGCAGCGCTGTTACAAAGTAAAAGCGAGTGAAAGCAAGTACCAATAGCACTGGAACTGTGTTACTTTGGGGTTGGATCAAAACTTCGCCCACTCTGAGACAGACTGTTTAGCAGGAGTCTGGACTATAGCAGTCTTTCACCCTCGATAGCCGGGTTGCAATCCAGTCTGCTTAGACCCTCCTGAAGTACCTAATTTCAGAGAAATGAGTAGGCAGCAAGGTACCATCCACCCAAGTAGCACAGTGAGCGCTAGTATTAACACATAGAGATTACTGAACAGGCGATAAGAAGTGGATCATCTCGCTTGTGCACTAACTGAATGACAGGCAGAGCACAGTTATGTCCAATATGTGGACACAAAGTTCTGGAAAAATCAACCTCTAAAAGCTTCTTAGCCTAACATAACTGGGCCTCTTTCTTTCCTATGGGAAGCCCAAATATCATCCTATTCTACCCCTAAAAGGGGTGAACGGGAGGTGTACATGTGGCTTGTATACTCTCATTTACCTTGCTTATGCATATTAGATTGGTCTACACGATTATATACGAACTTTATTTTTTCATGTTTTTCTGCAGAACATTGATCTTTGCTTCCTTTATGTTTCTGTAGGGTGATGGATTTGCTACACCTCCATCAAGAAGCGCTGCCTGACAAACATAATGCTGTAACAGAGAGGCTGAGTTGAGATTGAGGAGTTGAGATATGTGCAAGAATATTGCTTAGGAGCAGTTGCTAGCCTCGTTGGACCGATAGGCACTGGTGAGTACAGCTGATTTTGGCTGACTTGAACAGGTTTATTGCAGTTGCAGAAATTTGTAGTCTGCCTTTAACATCCTACAGTAATAGTATATATGTGTTTATAAACTGCGTTGACCCTAGAACATTAGGGAATGACCACACAGTACCACAAAGTTCAAACGTCCACCAACCCCTAAACTCAACCAGCCTTGCCCCAAAGCTTCCACCTGTCCCCATATGCTATCCAAATCCTGCCCCAAAGTTCTCGTCAACCTGAAAACACGCCAAAGCCTGCCTCGAGAGTCTCTAAAGCTCCCAGTGGCCACCTAACAATCCCCAAGCCTTGTCTCAAAGCTCCCACCAGCCCTTGATTACCCCAGACCCTGCCTCAGGGCCGGCACCTGCAGGTGACAGACAGGATAGCTGGGGTCACCCCAGGACACAGGGAAAGCCCAAAGGGACTTCGGACACTGCACACTTCCCCTCAGCCTGGCCCGAATGCCCTCTGCCCTCTCCGTCCCTCAGTGGCCAACCCGTGAGCGGTTGCGAGCAGACCAATTAAAAGCTCATGCAGAGGTCTCAAGGAGGTGCAGTGCGGCCGACCGTGCTACACTGCTGCCACCTCTCGACTACGGTCCGGTACTGCACGTGCTCTGCACACACATATGGGCACAGAAGCCTACCATGCTTCCAGCTAGCCTCTCTTGAACGTCCTATAGTACTGCAGCCAGTTGCGCAACGCCTGCACGCTGCAGCGCACGGTGCTCCCTGCTGCCCCCCGTTGATTTCAACCCAGTGGTGCAGACAACCACCTCACACAAGCACAGTTTGAAAGGGGATGCTCTCTATTGCCTTTTCCTGAGTCCAAGGCAGCATTGCAGCCAGCAGGTTTACACATGCGCAATGCGTCCTGCTGTGCACAGCACTGCCCTCTCCCCATTACGCTCCAGTGCTACAGCCAGCCAACTGACACATGCACGCTGCTTCCTGCTGTGCTCATTGGTGTCCTCCCTCGATCACTCTTCAGTACTGCAGCCATCAGGCTCACGCATGTGCACTGCATCCCACAGGCTCACGAAGGCACCATTCGGTGCAGTTCAGTGGAGTTCTGGCTAATGGCTGTGCTTGCTGCCCTTTTCTGGGGATCACAGGCCATCAGTGCAGCCGGTGCCTGATTGCTGCTGCTCCACAGTGCTGACCCAATGGCACTGCGTCTTCCTGTTGCTGCTGATACCTGCTCAGGTCTCTGGAACAGGCCAAAATGTTGCAGTGCAAACATTGTTGCATGTCATCCTGGGGAGCTGGGCTTGTTTAGCCTGAAGAGAAGGCTGAGAGGAGACCCTATAAATACCTTAAGGGTGGGTGTCAAGAGGATGGGGCCAGACTCTTTTCAGTGGTGCCCACCAACAGCACAAGGGGCAATGGGCACAAACTGAATCATAGGAAGTTGTAGCTGAACATGAGGAAGAACTTCTTCCCTCTGAGGGTGACGGAGCACTGGAACAGGCTGCCCAGGGAGGTTGTGGATTCTCCTTCTCTGGAGATATTCAGACCCCTCCTGGACGAGGTCCTGTGCAACCTGCTCTGGGTGACATTGCTTTGGCGGGGGGGTGGACTAGATGATCCCCAGAGGTCCCTTCCAACTGCTACCATTCTGTGATTCTGTGTGAGCAGCATGCTCTGGAGTATGTGTGTGTGAGCTGGCCCCTGCTCACCAGGGGCAGTGGTGCAGCAGCTGCGGTAGAACTGCACGTGAGCATGTGGGGTGTTTGTGTCGGAGAGGCCTTTTGGAGTCTGTGTTGTCCCTTTCCTCTCCTGCACCATAGCTGTAGTAATGGCTGGCATGTGCATGGTGCCCAGGAGTAGCATGGTGCCAAGGTGGGGAAGGTTGCTCCTCCTGAAGGTGGTTGAGGGCCAGGCTGGCGGGTGTCAAGTGCCCAGGGGTCCTTGTGAGGTAAGTGCAGCCATTCAGGTGGCTGAAGGCAATGTGTAACACACAAACTCGCACACCATTTCCCTTGGACTTTGCTGCAGGGACCCTCACGCAGGTGGTAACAGGGAGGAAAACACATCCTGGGGTCAGGAGGGGAAAGCATGAGAACTGCAGTGCAAGGGCCACTGGCTTCCCCCACGGCCACATCTCCTGCTGCCCCCGGGAGCAGGGCCCTGCTCGCAGGGACTCCATCCTCTCCTGCCAGCCGCAGCCTACTCCCTGTTTTGAAGGCAAGGTGCATCATGTCTCTGTGGTCTCTCACTTTGAGCAGCTGGGTGCCTGAGGACAGCAGGCCTGTGGGTACACCTGGGGGGCCCTGTGCTGTCACCCCCCCCAACATCCTGCCTCATCCCATCTGTGTTAGAGGAGTGGGCTGGGGCCAGGCACGGTGGCAGTGTCCCTGCTCTGCTGGGAAAGGGCTTGGGCAAGTGGGAGGGAGACACTGGCGGCACTGGGTGTCCGGCAGCCCCTTGGGGCAGAAATGGGGCTGCTTGGGGTGGTAGCTGCAATGATGGGTATGGCCAAAGGATGGGGGTTGCTGGTGGGTCCAGACCCACTGCTGGAGCTAAGGGTGCACTACATCAGGGTGCTTGGAGCAAACCCTGCTGGGTGCTCAGCCCTGCTGCTTTGGGAGGGTGCACCCAGGGCACTGTGCAGAGGGGACCAGGGTATGGTGGAGCAGCAGGGTCTGGCCCTCCCCACTGTGCTGGACATGCTGCAAAGGAGACAATAGTACTTTGCTTTTCCCATTCCGCTTCAGCACCCTCCTCAGGCACTGAGCCTCCTGTACCGTGCCGTTGTAAGCCCCACTGGCTTTGGCAGCTCCTGGTCCCTCAACATGGCTGAGGGTGGCTGCAGAGAAATCATCTCTTTGCAGCATGACTCAGAGGCATGAGACCCCAGGGAAAACATAGCAGCTGGTCTGTGTCCCATCACACAAAGCTCACGCATGGGGGAGACAATGCAGCCTCATGAGCCACAGTGCTGCAGACATAGGTTAAAGCAAAGGGCTGGAGACACTTTGTCAGAGGGAGCCAAGCTCGTGGTTTTGCTAGCTTGTTGCTGCTTTCTCAAACCTTATGTGCTGAGCTTGGGGCTCTCTTTCCAGACTCGTGTGAAGCATACCTTCACTCCTCCTTTCTTCTGGTTTATTAATCTTGCCCCAGCCCCCAGATGCTCTTAATGAAGACAATTAGTGCATTTATTTAAAGAGCCAAAGTGGCCCCCCTCCTGGGCTGTGTTAGGCAAAGCATTGCTGGAAAGCAGGCAATCCTGACTTTTCTTTCCCCTAGTCTGTCTTATAGTCTATCCCTGGTGTGTTTTTTTTTTTTTTCCTTTGTCTCTGTGTCCCTCAGTCCATTTCCCAATCCCTGTTCTTGAATTCCTCTCTCTTCCCCGGAGCTGTTTTTTTTCCATTCTCCATCACACTCTGTCTGGTCTCCTGTTGCTATTTATCTATTTCTTCCTCTCTGCCCTCTGGCCCATCACTTTTTCTCATTTTATTTCTGCCCTTCCCTCTGTCTGACTCCCTGTGCCTGGTTTTTAAATTCCTCCCTGTTGCCTGTGCCATCTTTTGCCTTTCTCGGTCTCTCTTGGGCTGGCTCTCTGTCCCTATTCATGGATTCTTCCCTCTCCACCTCGTAGCCTGTTGCTTTTGTCCTTTCTCCATCTCGGAGAGGCTGCTCAAGTAGTAGTTGAACAGATTGAATCACAAATGTATTAAGGCTTGTACCTGTAGGGCTTACAATTGGATTTTTTATTTTTTTTTTTTGATGGCAGACTGTAGTTGGACTCTAGATGGTATTAAATATTTGTTTTGTTTCTTTAGCGACGTCGCTTTTTAAGTTTTCTTTCCCAGGCTTTTTCAGTTTGCTGCCTCTATTTTTTAGTTTTTCCCTTTATATTCTTAATGCCCCTCGTATCCGAGTATTCTACGTCTGCTTTTTTCCCTTCGATGTCTTTATTTTTAATTATTCATCCTCTTTCCTTAGCGTCTTTTCCTTTTAGATTTTCTACATCTCTGTTTTAGTTTGCTTTCCGTAATTTTTAATTTTTTCCCCTTTATTTCCCTCATCTCTGTCATTTTTTAAATTTTGTACTTTTCTCTCATTGGCCACCTTTACATTTTAATTACGTTTTCTCAGGTTTCCTTAGCGGCATTGCTTTTTAGATTTTCTTTCTTTTTACATCTCGGTATAATTTCTCATCACTCTTTTAATTTTGGCTTATTTCCTTAATTTCTTTTATAATGTTCTGTATACTTTTATCCCGGTTGCTGTATTTATCTCCCTGTCCTCATATTTTATTAATTATTTCCTGTGTTTCCTTAGCACCCTCGCTTTGTAAGTTTTCTTTCTCCGTTTCTTTTAGTTTGCTGTTCTATTTGTTCATTTTTCCTTTTTATTTCCCTTATCCCATCACTTTTTAAATTTTCTTTTTACACCAGCTTTTATTCCTTTTGCTTTTCTTTAAAATTATTTCTTGTCCTTCCTTTGTGCTATCGGTTTTTTAATTTTCTTTCTGAGTCTCCTTTTTAGTTTGCTAACTCTATTTCATAATTACTTCCTTTGCTTTCCTAATGCCTATCATTTTTAAAATGTTCTTCATACACCTGCTTTTGTCGCTTCGATGTCTTGAGTTTTAGCTATTTCGTCTCTTTCTTTAGTGCCCACGCTTTTTAGATTTTCTTTCTGTGTCTGCATTTTAGTTCACTGTCCCAATTTTTCAGGTTTTTTTTCCTCCCTTTTTTTCCAAGGTGGCTGCAGAGGGGTCGGGGGCAATGTGCTGTGGGGCTGGAGCCAAGGCCCCTGTTCATTCAGGATGGGCTCCAGCTGTGGGCCAGGACAGCCCAGGTGGGATCCATGAGGTAAGAATGGGGTTGGGCCAAGGTGTTAAAAAGGATGTGGACAGGGATGGGCTGTGGCAGCCCCTGGTGCAGCTGAGGATGGGGCTGGCCCTGCTGTGCCAAGGGGCTCCTGCCGGGAAGGGGTCTGCCCAGGCATGCCTGCGTGCAGAAGCTGGCCGAGGAGCAAATTGAAGGGCGTTCCGCAGGCAGCTGCCTCCAGCAAGAAACAGCCAGACCCGCAGCGAGGAAGGATTGCTTGGAGCCATCCCCGACACGGCGCACTGCCGGCACATGGCTCCGGGAGCTCACTGCTTCTGTCGGCTGCATGTGTGAGACGCCATGCGTCTGGGAAGCCTCGTGGGACAGAAGCGTCAAGGCTAGGATTGGGCAGCTGGCACTGCGGAAGAGGAAGGTGGCAGAGACGGAGAGAGAAGCGTCAGGGTAGCAAAGGTCTCTTGCTGGGAGCTGCGGTGAGTCAGGAGTCCAGGCCCATCCCCACTGTGCTTCTCCAGATCTCTGGCTGCCTCCCTCTCCTTTTCGGGCTGTCTGGCTCCCCAGAACCTTACGTTCTTCTGCCAACACCGCCCTGTATCTTGTCACCTTCTACTTTTCCTTCCTACGTCTCTCCCGTTCTGGCTGCCCAGCTGTTATTATTTCATTCTTCTCCCACTGCTTTCTTCCCTCTTTCTTGGGAGAAATTGCGGTTCTAGGTCTCCCTCTACCCAGCGACCTACATCTGTTTTCAGCGACCCCTTCTGCTCTGCTCCCTGTCACTCTTCCGATGTCCTTTCCCTGGGACCGTCTATCAGGTTCCCTCTCCCGCTGTTTAACTTCTTGCCCATATGGCCAGTACCCTGTTGCTTTCTAAATTTGCTCCTTGTGTCTACGTTTAACCGGTTCCCTGTCCGTGTGTTTTATTTCTTCCTACCTGTCCTCTACTTCATCGCTTTTTGAATTTCGTTTCATTTATTTAGTTTGCCGAGCCAGTTTTTAGGTATTTTTCCTCTCTGTTCTTACTCCATTTGCTTTTTAAATTTTCTTAATATGTCAACTTTTATCCAGTTTGTTGTCCTTATTTTTCAATTTTTTTCCTGTCTGTCCTTTACCGTGTCTCGCTTTCGAAATTCTCTTTCTGCATCTACTTTTATGAAGCTGCCCATCCCTGTTTTTAATTGTTCTTTGTCGGTCGTGTAGCCCCTCGCTTTTACTATCATTATGAAGTTCGTTATCCCTATATTTAATTTTTTTCTTTAATTCCCTAATTGCTGTTGCTTTTTAAAGATTCTCCCTGTCTACTTTTATCCCGTGTGCTGTGTGCGTGTTAATTTTTTTCTTCTCTCCTTAGCACCGTCGCTTTTTAAATTTTCTTTCGGCGTCTCGGTTTTACTTCGTGATCCCTATTTTTGAATGTTTTTTCCTTCTTTTCCTTAGTCCCCTTCGCTTCTGAAATCTTCTTTCCTCGTACCTTTTTCCCAATTGTTGTCAAAGATAATTTCTTCTCAGCGCCGTCACTTTTTAAATTTTCCGTGTCTGCGTTTTAGTTTGCCATTGCTGTTTTTCAGTTCTTCCTCTTCCTTTTTTAATAGTTTTGTCTTCTTTTTTCCTCAGTGCCGTCGCTCTTTACATTTTCCTTCTGCGTCACCGTTTTAGTTCGCTGTAGCTAATTCTTAATTATTTCTTTGTTTCCGTAATCGCCATTGGTTTTAAAATTGTCCGTCTGCTTTTATTTCATTTGCTGTCTCTTCATCTACATGTCGTTTTTTCCTTAGCACCCTCATGTTTTACAATTTTTTTCTACTTCTTTCAGTTCAAAGTTGCTACAATTTAATTTCTACATTTTTCCTTGATCCTATTTGCTTCTAAAATTTTTTCTCCTTTTATTCCATTCCCTGTCTTTGTTTTTAATTATTTCTCTTCTTCTGTTAGTGCTGACGCTCTTTAGATTTTCTTCCTACGTTTCCATTTTAGTTTGTTGTCCCTATTTTTGATTGTTCCCTTTATTTCCCTAAAAAGGCTCACTTGCAAAATTTTCTTTCTATGACTAATTTTATTCCCTTTCCCATTTTTCCAAAAATTATTGCTTTTCTTTCCTTAGTGCAGATGCTTTTTAAATTTGTTTCTATGTCTCTGATTTAGTTCTCATTCTCTTTTAAAATTTGTTCCTTGTTTCATTAGTCCCTGTGGCTTCTAAAATTTTTTGTCTTCTTTTAGCCCATCCGCTGTCTTTACTTTTATTTCTTCTCTTTCCTTATCGCACTCGCTTTTAAGATTTTCTTTCTATGTCTCTGTTTTAGTTCACCATTTTTCCATTTACTTGCCTAATCTCCTTTGCCTTTAGACTTATCTACTTCTGTCCCATTTGCTGTCTTTATATCACTGTTTTTTTTAATTATTTCTTGCGTTTTCTTAGCGACATCACTTTTTACGTGTTCTTTCTACATCTGTTTTAGTTTGCTGTCCTTATTCTTTCATTTTTGCCTTCATTTCCCTAACGCCCGTTGCTTTTTCAATGTTCTTTCTATGCCCAGTTTTTCCCCTGCGATGTCTTTACTTCTGGACTTTTAATAGCGTTCTTGCTTTTAAAATTGTCTTTCTATATCTCCTTACAGTTTGCCATGGCCATTGTAAAGTTTTTTCCTTCCTTCCTTAATCGCCGCTGGTTTTAAATGTTTCCATCTACTTTTGCACCTTCTGCCATCTTTATTTTTTCTTTCTTGTCTTTCCTTAGCGCTGTCGTGTTTTCAATTTTCTCTTTAAGTCTCTGTTTTAGTACGTTTTCCGTATTTCATAATTTTCTCCTTCCCTGACAGCCATGGCTTTTAAAATGTTCTTTCTATATCTACTTTCGTTGCTTTTGCTGCCTTTTAAAAATTGTTTCTTGTCTTTCTTTAGCTCTGTTGCTTTTTAAATCTTCTTTCTGTGCCTGTTTTTATCCTGTTCGCTGTTTTTTTATTTCGCTATTTGTTAAATAATTTCTTATCTTTCCTTAGCCCCCTCGCTTTTAAAATTTTCTTTCTGCATCTACGCTTTTGTATGCCGTCGCTTCTTTTTTTGCCATTTATTTCCTTAATCCCCATCGCTTTTTAAATTTTATATCTGTATCCCAGTTCGTGGTCTTTATTTCACCCTTAGTGCTTTTGAATATTTCTTGCGTTTCCTTAGCTCCGTCACTTTTTAGGTTTTCTTTCTATACCCGTTTAAGTTTGTTGTCCCTATTTTTCAGTTTTTCTGTTTACTCCCTTAACACCCGTCCGTCGCTTTGAAAATGTTCTTACTGTATACTTTTTCCCCTTCGGTGCCTTTGTTTTTTGTTCTGTCTTCTGTTTCCGTAGTCCTCCGGCTTTTTAACTTTTCTTTCTGTCTCTGTTTTAGTTGTCTGTCCTTCATTTTTAATTTATCCCTTTATTTTTCTAACCTTTGTTGTTTTTTAAATTTTCTACTTCTATGTCATTCGCCACCTTTATTTTTTAATTAACTTTTCTCAGTTTTTCCTTAGTGCTGTCGAGCTTTACATGTTATTTCTACATCTCTGTTTTAGTTTGCTTTTGCCACTTCTTAGTATATTTCTGTAATCCTCATTTCCTTTAAAAAGTCTGTCTACTTTTATCCTATGTTCCGCCTTTATATTTAAATTATTTCTCGTCTTTCCTTAGAGCCCTCGCTTTTTACGTTTTCTTTCTACACCTGTTTCGGTTTGCCGTCACTATTGGTGATTTTTTCACTTTATTTCCTTAACCCCCGTCATTTTTTTCAGTTTCATTCGTTTACCCTATTCGCTGTTTTTCTGTTGCTGTTATTTAAGTATTTGTCTTGCCTTAGCGCTCTCGCTTTTAAAATTTTCTTTCTACCTCTTAGTTTGCTGTTCCTATTTTTTTAGCTTTTCCCTTCATTTTCCTAAGCCCGCTCGCTATTGTAATGTTCTTTCTACGCTAGCGTGTTTTTGTTTTTGATGTCTTTGTTTTAGTTATGTCTCGTCTTTCCGTAGCGTCCTCGCTTTTTAGGCCTTCTAAGTCTCCGTTACAGTTTGCTGTCCCTATATCTTTTTTTCCTCTTTATTTGCCTAATCCCCCTCACTTTCAAATTTTTTTGTCTACGCCTGCTTTTATTCCCTTTGCTTTTTTTTAAAAATTATTTCTCGTCTTTCCTTAGTGCCGTAGATTTATAAATTTTCTTCTAAATCTCCATTTCTGTTTGCCATCTCTGTTTTTAAATATTTTCCTTATTTCTTTAATCCCCGTAGCTTTTAAAATTTTCTGTCTACTTTTATCCTGTTTGTATTCTTTATTTGTCTGCCTTTAATTTATTTCTTGTCCTTCCTCAGCACCGCCGCTTTTTAGCTTTTCTTTCTAGACCTCTGTTTCAGTTTGCTGTACTTTTTTTTTTGCCATAATTTTTTTCCTTTATTTCCCTAATGCTCATCGGCCTCTAAATCATCCTTTCCCTTCACTGTCTTTTTTTAATCGTTTCTTCTCTCGCTTCTACGCCGTCGCTGTTTAGATGTTCATCCTACCTTTTTTAGGGTGTCATCTTTGCTTTGTAGTTTTTCCTTATTGCCTTATTCATCGTTGTTTTTAAAAACTCTTCCTACTTGTATCCCATTCTCCGTCTTTATTTCAGTGTCTAAATTTTGACATTATTTCTCGTCTTTCTTTAGTGCCCTCTCCTTTTACGTATTTTTTCTACAGATTAGTTTTTTTTTACTGTCCCTATTTCGTATTTTTGCCCTTTACTTCTTAATCCTCCTCGCTTTTTAGAAGTTCTTTCTACACCTACTTATTTTTCTATTCATTGGCTTTTAAAAATTATTTCTTGTCTTGCTCTTCTGCTATCTTTTTTTAGATTTTCTTTCTACATTTCTGTTTTAATTGCCCATTGCTATTTTGAATTTTTTTCCTTATTTCTTTAATCCTCATCGCTTTTAAAATTTTCTGTCTCCTTTTATCCCATTTGCGGTCTGTATTTGATAACCTTTATTTCTTAATTCTTTCTCATCTCTTCTCGGCGCTGTTGCTTTTTGATTTTTCTTTCTGCAATTCTCTCTTGGTTTTCAGACCCTCTTTCACAATTTTTTGCTTTATTTGTGTAACACTGGTAGCTCTTGAAGTTTTCGTTCTATGCCTACTTTTTCCCTTCGCTGCATTTTTTATTTCTTCTCTTTCTTCTATGCCATCCCTTTTAGATTTTCTTTCTACATTTCCATTTTAGTTTTCCATCGTGACTTTTAGATTTTTTACTTCTTTCTGTAATCACAATAACTTTTAAAATTTTCAAATTTTATCCCATTTCACCATCTCTGTTTTTGTTTCTTGTTTTTCCTTAGCGCGCTCGCTTTTTAAATTTTCTTTCTCCATGTCTTAATTTGCTGTCCCTATGTTTTATTTTTTCCCTTTATTCCCCTCATCCTCCTCGCTTTTTCAATTTTCTTTCTGCACCTGCTTTTATTCCCTTTTTTTTTTTTCTTAATAATTTGTTCTCTTTCCATGGTGCCTGCACCTTTTAGACATTCTTTCTAATTGACATGTGGAAACAAAGTCCACAACTCGCAGAGAGTTATAAAGCAGGTATGTTTGTTGCGGCGCCAGGGGGATCGCTCCTCCTAACTTGCACACCGAGTCACAAAGCACGCACCTATATTACAAAGCTTATCTAAGTAAGCTGGATTATTGTAACTATTTCTAGGAAGAGGCGTGATAATGATAAATGATTTCTAGGAATTCATTATCGTGCTCTGCCCCTCTTTAGCTCTTGCGTAGCATTGTCCGGTGGTCGTCTGTGGGGGTCTTCTGGATGAAGGCTCGTAGTCCTCCTTGCCACGCGCTTTCACCTTAGGCTCACAAATTCCCGAGTCGTCTGTGCTGGCCGAGTCCCGAACCGTAGAACTGGTTTCAGCTAGAGAGTTGCTTCTTACAGACGATAAAGTTCTGGTTATCGGTCCTTGTTTCTCTTTGTTTGTCTCGCAAGCGGTCCTCATTAGCAACATTTGAGCTCACAGCAGTCCTTGTTAGCAAGGTTACAAAGAACAGAACTAAACTAAATGTCAGCGGTTAACTCTCACCTTAACATAGCTGCAAAACTATAGAACAAAATTAAACCGAAGCTGTAACAAAATCGAACTCAATGTCGATTTTCCACATCATAAGTCTCCATTTTATTTGGCTACCCCTTTTTAAAAAATTTTTCCCGCTATTTCTCTAATCCCCTCGTTTTTTGGAAGATTTTTTTTGTAGGCTATGACTGCGTTGTCCCCCGACCCGACCCGTAACCCCGTTGAAGTGACAAGCACAAGCGGAGGTTGCGACAGATGCATCTGGTCAAAGCGGATTCGGGGCAGACCGATAACAGCGCAATACGCCCACCCAACCGTGGTGCCGGTCACTGTCCGACTCGAGCAAAATTGGGAAGCTGCCATCGGTATGCAGATATGACCGAGTCAATTGTCTTATAAAGCGAGCAGTCCGAGCCCTTTGAGCTCTCCTGCACAGCACCGGGCCGCGCACAGGGTTCTCCCCCTGAGTTAGGGACACCGCTCGTGATTACTCCTCGAGGTCAAGAAATTCCTCGCCACAACAGATGCTCTTTAAGTGACTAATAAGCGTGCGGAATACTCGAAAATCTTAGCTAAGTGATGTAAAGGATGGATTGCGCGCGTATAATCCTTTAGATGTAAACCTTTTACCGAGTTTGGGGCTAAGCTTGGATCCAGCCGCACCTAGACTCCTCTCTGAGAAGCAGTTTAGAAAGCAAGGGGGTCCATTCTGAACCTCACGGCTCCACGGGAGGCTATCCGTGACTGTTTCGTCCCATCCCGTCTTCTATGCGGTAAATAATCCAGCATACCTCACCATCGAATCTTGTTCATCTACTGTCACATTTACTATCCAATTTTGTAGAATTGCTGTTTTAGATCAATAAACATGTCATCGCTTCTCTTACGAATGAAGCGCACCGCTCCATCCGTGATGTGCACCTCCTTTTTTTGCCTTTGCTCTCTTTATTTCTTCTCTCACTTCTTTGCCGTCGCCTGTTAGATTTTCCTTTCTCTGTTTTAGTTTGCTGTCGCTATTAGTAATCTATTCTTGTTTCCCTCATCGCTGTCGCTTTTAAGATTTTTTTGTCTACTTTTATCTCATTTGCTGTCTTCTCGTTCAATTAGTTGCCTGTCCTCAGCGCCGCCGCTTTTTCTATTGTCTTTCTATGTTTCCGTTTCAGTTTGCTGTCTCCATTTTTTAAGTTGTTCCTTGTTTCATTAATCGCCGTTGCTTTTAAGATTTTCCGTCTATTTTTACCCCGTTTGCTGTCTTTATTTTTATTTATTTCTTCTCTCCTTAGCGCCCTCGCATTTTAGATATTATTTCTACCTCTCTTATGTTTGCTGTTCCCATTTTTTATTTTTTCCTTTCGTTTCCGTACTCCCTTTGTTTTGTAGATTTTTCTATGTCTACTTTTTTCCCTTTGCCGCCTCTTAAAAATTATTTCTTCTCTTGCTTTTTAGCCATCATTTTTTAGATTTTTCTTTCTACATTTCTTTTATTTTGCTGTCGCTATGTTTAAATTTTTTTGCCTTATTTCCTTAAAAACACCGCCGCTTAAAAAATTTCCTGTCTAGTGCTATTCCATTGACGGTCTGTATTTGTTTACCTTTTTTTCCGTCTTTGTGCTCTCGCTTTTTAGATTTTCCTACTACATTTGTCTTTTAGTTTGCTGTGCTGTTTTTTCATTTTTTGCTTTATTTCCCTGACACCCGTTGGTGTCTCAGTTTTCTTTCTAGGGCTATTTTCTTTGTCTCTGCCGTCTTTTTAAAAATACGTCTTCTGTTCCTTCTATGCCGTCGCTTTTTAGATTTTCTTTCAACGTTTCCTTTTTAGTTTGCTATCGTGACTTTTTAACTGTTTCTTTACGTCCTTACTCGCTATCACTTTTAAAATTTTTGTCTACTTTTATCCCGATCGATAACTTTATTTCACCATCCTTGCGTTTTTAATTATTTCTTCTCCTTTCTTAGCGCTCCCGCTTTTCAAATTTTCTTTCTCCGTCTCTTTCAGCTCGCAGTCCCTACTTTTTCCCTTTATTTCCATAATCTCCGTCTCTTCAATGCTCTTTGTTGCCCTTGTGCCTGTCGCTTTTTACAAGTTATTTCTGTGGTTTCTTTGTTTAAAATATTCCTTCTATGTCCAATTGTATTCCGTTTGCTGTCTTTTTTTTTAGATTATTGCTCATCTTTCCCTAGCGCTCTGGCTTTTTAAGTTTTCTGTGTGCATCTCTCTTCTTTGGCTGTCTCTATATTTTATTTTTTCCCCCTTTATTTCCTCAATCTCTGTTGTTTGTTCAATGATGTTTCTACCTCCGCTTTTACTCCCTTTGCTGTTTTTAAAAAATTGTTTCTTGTCTTTCCTTAATGACGTCGATTTTAAATTTTTTCCTACATCTTCTTTAGTTTGCCGTTCCCGTTTCTTAGTGTTTTCCTTTTATTTCCCTAAATCCCATCGCTGTTCGATTTTGCTACATTTATCCGCTTTGCCTTCTTTAATTTGCCCTCTTTTAATTGTTTGTCTTTCCCTAGCGCTGTCGCTTTTAAGTTTGTTTTCTACGTGTGTTTTTGTTCACTGACCCTTTTATAAAGTTTGTATCTTCCTTTCCTGGTTTCGATGTCCCTGTTGTAATATTTTCCCTTTATTTCCCTATCGAATAGCACTTTCAAAAGATTCTTTCCACACCTACATTTTTTCATTTTGCTGTCTTTATAAAATTATTTTTCACCTTTCCTTAACGCCCTCGCTTTTTAATTTTTCTGTCTATGTCTTTATTTAGTTTTCTCTGCCTATTTTTTAAATTCTTTCCTCCCTTAATGCCTTGGATTTTTGAATTGGATTTCTATGTCTACTGTTACCCAGCTCCCCATCCCTACATCTTATTTCTCTTCCGTGCATCATGTACCCTTTCCCTTTTATCGTATACTTGCCGTGAGTCTTTTTATTCATCATGTCATCTTTATTTTGTAATATTTTCTCTTAATCCCATGGTTTTAACATTTTTAAATGTCTACTTTTATTTAGTTTTCAGTTTCCTCTTTTTAATCTTTTGCTCTCTTAATTCCCATAGCTTTTGAAATTTACTTACTATGTGTGTTTTATTTCGTTTGCTGTCCTTATTTTTTAATTTTTCCCTTTATTTCCATAATCCCCATCGCTTCTAGGATTTCATATGTCTTCCTTTATCCAGTTCACGGTCTGTATTTTGCAACATTTTTCTTGTCCGTCCTTTTCACTTTTGCTTTTTACATCGTCTTCCTTTCAGTGTGTTTTTCATTTTATTTCCTTCCTTATTCTTTTTGTCTTTTTTTTCAAATGCCCTATCCGTGTCTTATCCCATTTGCTGTATTTTTTTTATTAGTTCATTGTCTTTCCTTAGCGTCGTCGCCTTTAACATTTTTGCTACATCGACTTTTGTCAAGCTCCCGTCCCTGGTTTTAATTCTTTCTCATGTGTCATGTACCCTGGCAGTTTTTAGATTTTTGTTTTTTTTAGATGTCTCCATTTTAGTTAGGTGTCACTATTCTTATTTTTTTAAAAATTTTCTTAATCCAGTCGCTTTTAAAATGGTCTTTCTCAGTCTACTTTTATCCAGTGCTGGTTACTAGTTTTCAGGTGTTTTCTGTCTTTCACAAACCGTATTGCTTTTAAAATTGTCTGTGTCTACTTTTATCTGGTTTGCTGTCCCTATTTTTTGGTTTTTTACTCTCATCATTATTTTAATTTTGAAATTTTGTTACTCGGTGTGCTTTTATCTCATTTTCTGTCCCTAATTGTTAATGTTATCTGTATCCTGTAGCTTTACACATTTTTGTTCTACTTTTGTTACAATGTCTCTAACTGGTTTGTATTTGTTTCCTGTGTATTGTGTACCCCGTGGCTTTTAGACTTTCTTTTCTTGTCTATTTTTACCTAGTTGCGCCATCTTTATTTTTTATTTCATTCTCATCTGTTCCATACCCGGTTGCTATTAAAATTTTCTTTCTGCGTCTCTTGCCCATTTACATTTTTCTGCTATTTTAATTTTTTTGCTCGTCCTAATGTGTTCCCTTTAGAATTTTATGTTTTCATGTTCAGGTTCATGTATTTTTGTCATTCTATTATTTACTTTTTTCCCACCTGTGCTCTACGCGGTCACTTTAAAAATTTTCTTTCTATGTCTGCTTTCATCGATACTCCTAACCCCATTTTTTATTCTCTCCCGTCTGTTGCACGTCATGTCGCTTTTAAATTTCTTTCTATATTGTCATGTTTTAACCTGCCAGCCTGTGACTAAGCTCTAGACGGCCGCTCGCTTATGCCTCCCCTTCCCCGTAGCGGGGCAGGAAAGAGAAACGGACAAAAGGGAAAACTCGTGGGTTGAGATAAGGGCAGTTTAATAACACAATACAGTAAAAACTAATACCACTAATAATGATAACAAAGAATATGCAAACCGAGCTATATACCATACAGGTTTTCAAACCACCTGACGACCGATCTGCAGCCGGTCCCCGAGCAGCGGCACAGCGTGCCTAACTCGCAAATTTTGCAACTTTGACAAAAATCCCGAGAAAGACCGAACTCCCAGAAAGAGTTCAAACTCCCAGAAATGAGAAAGCAGATAGCTTCCCGACTCCCGACCAATTCCCATTCATTAATGGAAAACGATCACTATCGTATGGAATATTTCCATCGGGTGGCTCGGCTGTCTGTCTGGCTACGCTCCCTCTCGGCTCCCGCACGCCTGACCGTTAGCTGTGTATCAGAAACTGGAAAAAGCCCTCAATTTCATAGCAACAACTAAAACAGTCAGCATTATCAACATTTTTCTCCTACTAAATCCGAAACACAGCAGCTACCAGGAGGGAAATTAACTCTATCCTGGTCAAAACTGGGACACGTATCTACTTTTATCCAGTTTGCTGCCTTTATTTTTTATTTCGCACTGGTCTGTGCTGTGCCGTGTCGCTTTTGAAATTTTGTTTCTGTATCTTTGTGTACTTAATTTGATGTTCCTGGTTTGTTTTTTTTCCTTTATTCCCTTAATCCTGTTGCTTTTTACAGTTTCTTTGTACTTCTGCTTTCATCTAGTTCCTATCTCTACGTTTTGATTCATTGTCGTCTGTCGCGTACTCTTTGCATTTATCAATTTCCTTTCTGTGTCTCCATTTAGTTTGTCATCCCTATTTTTAGGGTTTTTTCTCCTTGAAAGACTTTATCTTTTTTTCCCGCGTCTACTTTTACATAATTTTCTGTCCCTACGTTTTAGCTTTTTTCTCCTCTGCCTTGTACTCGTTTGCTATTTAAATTTGATTTCTACATTTCCTGTTATCAAGCC
>Ga0065711_1006921_pt1 | contig 19900 bp, 8 predicted proteins | sample Hoacrofraction12_FD_59098 | JGI IMG/M metagenome (GOLD analysis project Ga0065711, IMG submission 59098) | Hoatzin crop microbial communities from Cojedes, Venezuela - Epithelial fraction 12 v2 (version 2) | ecosystem: Host-associated > Birds > Digestive system > Esophagus > Crop | place... | reverse complement strand
TGGACAAGGTCCTCTACAGCCTGCTGTAGGTGACCCTGCTTCGGCAGGAGGGTTGGACTAGATGACCCACAGAGGTCCCTTCCAACCCCTACCACTCTGTGATTCTGTGATTCCACGGGGCAGAGGTCTGAGACCCTGGGTGTGCCGGTGCCCCTCACCCGCCCCACTGCCTGCGCTTCCTGCTGAGGCACGCTGCAGCCCATGGCCACTAGCCAGAGGATGGGAACAGCGCAGCGGCCATGCCACTCCTCAGAGACACCCTGTACTTACTCAGCGGGTCTGTCCGTACTGGGGACCGAACAAGGGCTGCAGAGCCTGGCCCTTCGGTCTCTCATACCCTGCCTGAAGGAGACCGCAGCCCGGCAGGTGACACCAGCCCTGGTGACGGCACTGGTTTCTGGACCTGGAGGCAAGGGGCATCCCTTTTTTTCCTGGAAAATGTTTCAGGTGGCTGTTTAACTAATACTGCTCACAGTAATGGCTGGTGATGGGCCACCATTAAGCTGTTTAGTGAGGGATTCGTCACGATCAGGCATTTTTCCTTTATCAGATGTATGCCTGAGAAGAGCTGAAGAAATGCTTGGCTGCTGTCAGAAAACCTCAAGTGTGGAACACCCCATCCTTAGGAAGGACAGGCTGTCATAAAAGCACCATTTTTGCAGCCAGTTTCCCAGGGAAAAATTTCCTTAATCGATTGCCCGTCTTCAGGGTCAGGTCAATTTGAGAGCATTCTACACATCTTACGTGACAGGGCATTCAAGAAGCAGGTCCGTGCCATGCCGTGCCGTGCCAGCACGCTGCTCCCAGCCCAGCAACCAGCCGAGCTCCACACCAAGCGCATCCACCCACGGCCACCACAGTAAGGATTTCAGGATTCCACCCCTGGTGGGGATCTCCCCTCCAGAGCCTGGGGCCACGCCGGAGGGGGTCCCTCGCTGAAAAGCAGAGCGGGTGCTCCAGCCCCAAGCCCCGCTGTGGGAAGGTGGAGGAGGGCAGCTGCCGTGGGGTGTGGGTGCCATTCACACGGGAGGTTTCGGGCTGGATGGTCGCTGGCATGGGACCACTGCGAGGGGGCAACGCTGCCAGCGGGGCTTGCCCCCAGAAGTGGAAATGGCTTTTCGATTCCCTTCCTCTTGCACAGTTCAGTGGCACTACACGATGCTCCGCCACAACGTATAATTCAGAACATTTATTTCCAGCTTCATTTAAACTTGAGTGATGGTGACGTGTCTCAGGGCTCTGCTGTTTGAGGGAACCCAGTGACATTGGACCATGGAGGAGAGAGGTGGGAGACGGGGCAGCGCTGCCCACTGCCAGCTCCAAGTAATTGGGGGCTTCCTCAAGAGGGATTGTGGGGTGGCGGGTCCTGCCATGACCCCCAGCAGCTCACCCCACCCCTGCTGAGACCTGTGAGCTGCAGCTGATGGTGCCTGCAAGGAGCTCTGTGCCTCTTCTGACCTTCCAGGTGCTGCTGGCAGGAACCCCAAGGAGGGAGTTTGGATGCTTGGGCTGGGGGCAAGCCTGAAAAATGGCCCCCCCCTTCCCACTGCCTGTGCCCCCAGAAGACCCCCTTGCAGACCTCCATCCCACGGGAAGGAGCGGGGGCAAACCACAACCCCCAGCCCCTTCCCGAGCTCGCAGTGGGGAGAGAAGCAGTGACCTGGCCAGGGAATGCCAAACCTTGAGACGAAGAAAGGATGGAGAAGTCCCTGGTGTCAGATACCGCACGCTCGCTTTACTCCGCTCTGCGGAGGAATTCGTGCAGAGTCAGTACATGGAAAAAGGCCTGAACTGAAGCTTCAAGCAACAGGGAGGTCTGTGGCTTGTCACCAAACCTACCTGATTACACGAACTGAAAAATAACCATTCCAGGGATTAAGCAGTTTCTCAGAAATGGACGTTACATAAAATAGTTCAATGGCTTCTCAATGCGCATCATCCCACACATATTTTTCTGTAAGCACGTTATTACATGCAAGAAATGACCACAGAAGTCAATCCAGTGTCTGGCTGCCACTCTGAATGTCCGTGTCTGATACTGACTATTACTTGTTGCTACGTGCCGTTTGGGGCTCACGTTCTGCCTTTAAACTTTTATCTGCTCTGGGATTTTCCAGCTCATTTGCAGAAAATGCATTCCGACAGGCAATGAAATGAGAAAATTTTCTTCTCTTATATGAAACAAAAACTCTCCAGGCTGATCTTTCTTCTCCGAACTACCGGGACAGAAGCGATTGGTTTTGCTCAGCACTGTACAGGTGCCAAACTAGGCATTTGCACAAGAAATGGTCCCAGGAAATGCTTAGCTATGGATTTACATAATACACCAGAATGGCTCCAAAAGAAGCAAATAATACAAATCTTACAAACCACCTGAATACACATTTCCAAGACAAGCCTTAGCACACACTCCGAAGCCTTAACGAGAGACTGTTTAAACTAACATTTAGGAAAAAAAAAAAAGTTTAAAAGAACGAGACCAAACCGCGGGGAAAATTCACGTACTGTAAACTGCCTCAGCAAAACATCGGCGTGGGAGTCTCGGGCTGCAGAAGCACAGGGAAAAAGCTGCAGTTTCTCCTGTGGGATGCTCCTCCATCCCACAATTCGCTGCTCCCGGGGCACTAAACCTGTTCGCTTTGCCTCCCTTCACTTCCAGTGAAGAGCAGGAGTCCTAGGACACACTCTACAGCTTTTACACCCATGGCTGCAGCAAGTGGATTGCATTAGGATGAATATTTAATTTCATTTTTCCCCCAAACATACTGCAGAGTTTTGCGTCTCGGTGGTTTGCTGCTGTGGGAGGAGGACCAGCCACCCCTGCCGTGACGCCAAGGAAAGCGCGAAGGAGCAGGTGAAGTCGAGCAGCAGCCCTGCTTCGGAGGAAGAGTAGCAGTGCGAGCAGGCGTCGCGACAGACAGCCCGCAGGGTCACCTCTGCCCACAAGCATCAGAGTGAGCCAAGCTCACTCCGCGTGCATCAGCACCGTGACAAGATGGTCCCTCTGAAGTCCTCCTTCAGCTTGCTGTGTGGGGCAGGCTGGCAGCTGGGGGTCTGCCACCCGTGCCGTTTTGGAAAGATGCAGCTCTCAATGCGACAGCACGCACTCAGCAATCAGACAGCTGAAGTTATCACACGGTGCCTTATCCAACATTTTCTGCCTTTACACCCTAGACGTACCCGGAGCCTGAACTGGTTTATGCTCTTCTAGCTAATCAGCGTTATACACATAAAATGCAATACTGTGGCTGTGTGTAAGCTCCAAACACCCACAGACCAGGCAGACGTCATACTTGGACGCAGAGATGAGCTTTCTAGTTACGCCCAGAGACTGCTTTGTGCTTACGGAGCCCGTGAGGAGATGCAGCCCTTGACTTGGTCTGGCATAGCACGCAGGATCGGCCTTAAATCTGAGTCGGAGCCCACCAGACCGGCGGGCAGGAGGTGCTTTACCCCTCTGCAGCAGCAGTGGCTGAAGCCTGTGGGAGCAACCGGTGGCACGGCACGGGCAGAGCACCGGGGCAAGGTCAGGCCACCGCAGAGCAGAGGGGTGACTCCTCTGCAGCGGTGCTCAACGCAGAAGGAACGGGGAGCTCGCCATCTCTTCCCCATGAGGGGACACATCAGTAGCTCTGCCGGACACTGGAGGGATGCAGGAGCTTCGCAGCACGCTGATGAAGTGAGCAGCAGCATGTTACCAGACAGTATTTGCTCAAGAATCCAAAAAGCCCCAAAATGAAATGGGGGATTCCTAATCATAGAATCGTAGAATGATAAGGGTTGGAAGGAACCTTAAATATCATGTGGTTCCAACCCCCCCGCCATCAGCAGGGACATCTTCCACCAGACCAGGCTGCTCAGAGCTCCATCCAGCCTGGCCTTGAACACTGCCAGGGAGGGGGCAGCCACAGCATCTCTGGGCAACCTGGGCCAGGGCCTCACCACCCTCACGGTGAAGAATTTCTTCCTAATCTCTAATCTAAATCTGCCCTCTTTTAGTTTACAGCCATTCCCCCTTGTCCTATCACTACACACCCTTGTGAAAAGATGGGGATCTAACAGGGATCTGTAACTCTGTCCTTAAAACTGCCTTCCTGCCCAAAGCAAGTATCACACCGATTCTTCAGATCTGATTAGCATCATGACTGTGGCTGGCCTTCCATTTTGAAGATGACCATTGCTCGCTAAAGACTGCACCGCATCACCTCTTCCTCCTCGGAGCAACCGAGTGCCAATGAATTCAGACCTTCCTGAGGACCTCCTGTGGCTCCGCTCAGGTAGAAGTAGCTGGAGGCTGCCAGGGCTCCAGAGGGCCCGCTCCCCCGGAGGCTCTCACTCCAGAATTTCATCACATGCAGCCAAAATTAAAAAACCCTGCAGGGCTCAGCTCCTGTGCTGCTGGCAGAGCTTTCCCCCAGGCAGGGAGCCGCACAATGCAGCCCTGCTTTGGGCCAGGGCCAGCATTGCACCAGCCATCCCATCACTGGATGGGGGGCTGCACCTCCACTTTTGGGATGCGCACCCCAGCTTTTGGGATCATAGAATCATTGGACCTCTAAGATCATCAAGTGCAACCATCAACCCATCACCACCATGCCTGCTAAACCATGTCCAAAAGTGCCACATCTACATGTTTTTTGAGCATCTCCAGGGATGGGGACTTCACCACTGCCCTGGGCAGCCTGGTCCAGTGCCTGACCACTCTTTCAGTGAAGACATTTTTCCTAATATCCAATCTGAACCTCCCCTGACGCAACTTGAGGCCATTTCCTCTCATTCTATTGCGGGTTACTTGGGAGATGGGCATCCCAGTTGTCAGACGAGCTGCTTCAGGGCTCCTCTCCTTGCCCAGCACAGCTGGGCGCTGGGCTGAGGAGCAGGGTCTGCATCCAGAGGAGATGCACCGGCACCAAAGTTACACCTAACTTGTGTCCTGCATGGCCCAGGTTGTTGTATGAACGTGTTCGCTAATGTTGGCCTTTAAAAGGTGAGTTAATCAAAATTTTTTGGGAAAAAAATCCAAAACCACACACCCATATTGTTTTTAATGTTACCTACGCAGATTAGGCAATTCCCTGCAGCTCCAAGCAGTGTGGAGAGGCACCTCAAGCAATGTCACAACACTTCAGCTGCTGAAAAGATGAGAAGTCGCCCAGGGAAAGGGCACTGGGAGCCTGAATTTGAGGTCCATAGTGGCAGTCTATCATAAATTCCCCGTGCGAGGGTGGCCGAGTCATGCAGCCAGCCTGTCCCCCTCGGCCCAGCGGCGGGGTGTGAGGGTACAGGCTCGCTGTTATTTCCCAGGGCTGTGTGGAGGTTTGTGCGGCATTCGGCGTGTGGTGAGGGACAGCTTACACAAACTAAGGCAGAGAAAACCTAAACATTCGGCTCTCAAGGCTTTCACTGCCGGAGTCAACATCGTCACTGCTCTCCGTCATCACCCAAAATTTCCATTGACGTCAGTGGATGTTCTGGCTGTGAAAGGCCCGCAGAGTCTGAGACTGTGCAGTGATCGCTTGTGGATATCTTAAGCTTGGCCTGATGTGGTTTATATCCAGCCTGTACTCTTCAGCTGTGACCTGAACCACTTACTACTTTTTGGAACAGTCAAAATGTTCCCTTTGAGGAGAAGCTGGCCAGCTGGATTTTTGTAGTGGTTGGTATAGGCAGACAAAAAAGCATGCAAGAATAAAATGCTTTTATAATAGCTGATGTCTTGGCTTCTGGGAATGGAGGGGTTTCGGATCTCCTGATTTAGCAGCACAGTGCTGACAGGAGGGGAAACAGTGCTGCAGAGCCTTGGGGAGAGGGAAGGAGCAGGACCAGGGGCAACACGAGGAGAGAAATGTCTCAGTGCTAACACTGGCTACACAAACACCCCGAGACTGCTATTACTGAAACCCATATATATATGTTGGAACATATATAGAGAGAATACACACGCACACATACGTACACTCACATGCACGTTTACTTCAGACCTTTACGCCTGTGGATTGTCAGCAAGGCTCTGCATGGAGATACGGTACCAGCTGGGCAAAGCCCTGCCCGCCCCCGATGCCAGCCTTAGGATGTGTGCCAAAACTATTGGCTCGGTAAATCCTCACTCCAGAGCAGCATCACGCTGTTTAATACAGAAAATGAGGGAAATAAATCAACCTTGCAGCCCAAGTACTAATTGTTCAGCACCGTGACAGGATACTGGGACAGCTGGAACAGGAAGGCGCGTGAGTCAGGAGATACCAAAAGAGACACCATCAGCTTGGCAGCTAGTCAACGAGAAGAAAGTTCTACAAAAAAGAAAGCTGAGAGCTCACTGACATAACAGAGAAGCTGACATTTACGACACACAAACTGCCCCTAGACGCATTAAGTAAACCAGGATATAGAAAGGAAATAACCTTTTCTAAATACTTGTATTTGTGGTCATTTTTAAAGTACTCTGTATCAAGAACAGGTGAATCTTTTCTGTCTGAAGTTTGTTTGGCTTTTTGATTGCACTGCTGATGTCCGTTTCACACAAAACCAGAGCACCCTCTGCCCCGTGCTCCCTTGCTGTCTGTCCTTCAGCAGTGGCACCCCAATCCCATGGGCAGCAGGGAGGGGAGCGAGTCCGGAACTTCCCATGGAAGCGGAGTGAGGAGGTCTCAAGCCACTGTGATGGCATCTACCCTCATCCCAGAGCCTGATTTAACAGCACGCTTCAGAGCGCACCGATCTTCGAAAGCAGCCTGTGAGAGACCGAGAAACTCGGCAGCCTTACGTCCCAAGAAGTGGAGGAGTACGGCTGGTGAGCTTGGTGCCAAAAGGGTGGTCTTACAAAACACAATGTACGGCACTTCTGAGATTCATATTTCCAAACAGCTTTACTTGTTCTGACCTATCTCCCAACAGGCCAGTCCTGCAGAAAACATGTTCTACGATACGTTGCTGTTGCTGGCTGCATTAATTTAGTGTAAGACCTCAGTATAAATGATAAAAACCGAGTGATATTATGGAACACTTAGGTCTTTCAGGTGGCATACAATAACTGAGAAAGGCTTGGAAATCAGTTACCTGTTGTCCAAGAGAAATATGTAATTTTTGGCTCCCCATGTGAGCACTTTCTTGTCTGAACAGTAAACAGGCAAAGTAAAAAACACCCGTTCCCACTGTGTTTTCATAGAAGGATTGGATATCACAGAAATGGGGCCATAGCAGCTGAAACTTCAAGAGACTGTGCTCATGAAGAGTTAGGTAGCTGTAGCTCCAGTGAAGAGCTCTGGGAACTCGTGTGGTTTGGATCTTTGAGGACACGTTCTACAAATGTTGGTCAAAAAGTTGTAAATTTTTATTTTCATTCAATTTGCAGTGAAACAAAATGCTCATTCACTGAGACAGAAGCTTGTGAAGAAGGGTACAGGTTAAAAAAAACTGAAAAAAATTACTGAAAGAGGTTTTGAAATTGTTCCATTTTAACATTTTAAGTTAAATCTGCCTTTGTAATTCCAAATGATTACTCACTAAATCTATAGTGGAAAATAATGGAAGTGATCAGAATCAGCAGAAAAATATTAAAAAAGAACAGGTAAGAATGCATTTTAGTTGAAAGGTCATTTTATTTTCATTTCTCATCTGTGGATGCTCTTGGATTTCACCTTTCATCCATCTGCAAAAAGATTTCTATTGAAATTTCAAAATGCCTCCTGGAAAAAGAAAACAATTGCCTCCCCAGTCTGTTAATGACCTTAACAACTCTTCAGTGTGACTGCGTAAAAGGCACTGCTGACCCAAGCTTCACAGCCCAGAAAGAGCTGTGTCTTGAGGTAGGGGAGTTTTCCCTCCATAGCCTTACAATACAGTTTATAGTTATCTTCATAAATAAGACCCACAGGAGGAAATATTAAAAGAAACCATAAACCTGACCCTGCTAGAGAGATAATAAACATCACTTCAGGAGCTTTGCCTCTAGGGAATTTTCTCCTCCAAACTTTTCAGAGCTACAAAGAAGTCTGTAAAATTATGGGTAGTATGACACGAGGATCCTCTGTAAAAGCAAAACTTTCTCTGAAGACTCTTCTCAAGACAGAGAGCACAGAGCATCAGCTTAATTTTCTTTCTGAGCATCAGAGGCAGGTCCAGAGGATGGATGCAAGCCACATTTATGTTTCAGTCTTCTTGCACTCTGAGGGGTCTGCATCCTTGTAGCTCTTCTGCCAAGCTCTTTTTATGCCCAAGGATTGATGGGCCACTCACCCTTACATGGTTCAGAGGCTGAATCTCAGTTACATGCTCCATCATTCTTCTGCAGGCCATCAGCTTTCCTCCTTTATACACTCCAAAGAAGAGAGGAGGACAAATGAGTTTCATGCTGGCTCCTTCCTCCAGAGAGGAAGCTGAGTTATCACAGAGTAGCTCTTCGAACATGCTTTGTCTCTGCTCTTGCAGCTCAGGAAATTTCCAGCTCCTTCCATCAGCTCCTTGCAACTTCCCAGACACTCCAGGTGGAAACTCCTTGGCATTTCAGAATTCTGGAAGATGATGACCCTTGCCTCTCCTCTGCTGAAGCCAGCAGTCCTTGTTTCCATAGGAGCTACAGCCCCTTCTCTCCCTGAAAGCTGTGTCATTTCCAGGGGAGAAAGTGCTGCCTATGGGCTGGACACATGCAGGGAGTAAAAAGGTGTCTGCAGAGGTCTGCCATGAGCAGCCACATGCCCGTACGCATCTTCTCTGGGATGTGGCCAGCAAGAGAGGAGAGCTATGAAGCAGTTCCCTTAGAGGGTGACAGATGCAGATGACCCTAGTTGTGGCAGGAATGACAAACTCCAGCAGAGCCTTGCTGCCAATGCTGATGTGAACTTGGGCTCCAGAAGCAGGAGAAACAGCGAACAAATACCCCAGACTGGCAGAGCTACAATGACCCCGTTATGCATATTGTTGTACTGGACACATCAGGTCTTTAAATCAGGTGTCAGCTGCCGAGGCTATTAAATGTTCGGTTGAATTCCAGAACGGTGTAGCTTTGTGTGCCTCCCCGGTTTCTATGGGAAGCGTGGAGTGGCACGGGCGTGGGTCACCCTTGTGCCCCTGCTGTTGGCTACCAGAGCAGCCACATTTGGCACTGGCTTTTCTTCCAGCTGCTGTCAGTGTCCCGCTCTGGACTTTTCAGCCAACATCTTGATTAGAGAAAAAATAAGAGCATAAATACCTAATGGGGTTATTAGCCCTCGACTGCTTCATTCAGAACTCAGTAAAGCAAGCGTGACATTAAAAAGAACAGAGAAGAAATATAAGGGGGGAGAGAGAGAGATCAGATAGAAATTAATTCATTCTACAAGTAAACAAAGAGATTACAGCGCTGAGGTGATTCCGCTGCTTAGAGGCTATAGGAAAATGAGGTCTATTTGTAGTCCCTGGAAAGACCAGAAATGAGAAGAGTGGTGAGGGTTACGCAGGAGTCTGAAGGAAGCAGAGCTTAAGGAGGTTTCAGATTTGCCCAATTTAGAAACCAGACTCAAAGTTGAGATGTTGGAGCAAAACAGTGCCTGCGATGAAAACCTACTGGAAGTCGTGAGTGCCCGTCTGAAGGGGACGCCAGCCATTATCATTTCTGAGTTTGGGTGGGATACATAGCTGTTCTCCAGAGGCCAGGAAGAACCTTGCTTTGAATCTGAAGCCTTCCACAGATACTGTGCTTCAGAGGGCTGATCTGTGTGTTTTAAAAATGTTAAATAATTTATATGACATATTTCATATTTTTAAGGTTTTACTGTTACACAATAAGAGATGGTGGAGCATCAAAAGTCCCTGGCCGGCGTCTGGTGCCACAGAAGTAGGAAAATACAAAGCAGTAGGGCCTTGTCATTACCGTGCATGTGCAGGGGGAATGTCAGCCTGGTTTGGATCAGGCTGTTGCAGCACACACTGCTCTCCTTCCTAGCGACATCTTTTATGTGCTTGTTCTTTTTCTTCTATATTTTTGTTGCCTACCGAATGGTTTCTTTTGGCTCTGCTTTGTGTGCTCCTCAGTGCAAAGAAAACAGTTCTGTTCAGAGAAGCACTTTGAAAACTGCCCTGATGAGGAGCGAGCTGGTGCCCCGCTAGCATCTAATGCACTATCCTGATCTTGGCTGTGAATCAAAAAAAATCAGGATTTCAACCCAGTCATCAATGAAGGTACTGAGTTACTTTGTGAAAGACTGTAAACCAGAAAGGAACCCTTATCTGCAACAGTAATAACACAGGAACGTTTTGGAACAAAATGCAGAACTCCTGAGTTAACGACTTGGAAAACCCATCTGCCAGTCCAAATGCTGTACGCAGGTCTCCAGCATCACAATTACTGAAATAATAATAATACAGCACAAGCCTTGCCCTCTGCCCGCTCTGTGTCAGTGATGCATTCACTCAGAGGTGCCTGCGAAGGGATCGACGGGGACCACACAGGAATGGCCAGTCTGGGTCCAGCCAGGCCCCGTCCTGCCTCCAGCAGCTGCCAGTGAGACACGGCATGCATGAAGAAATCCTTCCCCTGGCACACCCTGCCACTTTCTTGTCTGTCTCTTCCTGCTCTTCCACTTCATCCCCCTTGGACGCGTTAGCAGTGCACCGTCACTCAGCCTGCAAGACAAACGTAGCTCCCTGCAGTTCAGGGGCAGCGAGAATAAATCACCATTTCATTAATTAAAGTGCTCTGAACCGCTTAGGTGCAAGTGCAGAGCCCAAGGACAGCTCTATTGTCATTGACAGGATGACACGAACCACAAGATAAGCTCCTGACGATTTGCTCAGCTCAGCCTGGCCTTTGCCAGCCTTGGGGAGCGTGCCCTGCCAGGTTGGGGAGCTCTTCCCATGACAAGGAACCATCCATACTGGGAGCCAGAATGGTACTGGGATTCACTGGGACTGCATCACTGGAGAGAAAACAATACCACTACTTCCTGGGAATTAATGTAGCAGATGGAGGAAGAATCAGGATCACCCAGAGTGGAGATGCACTGCCTAGCGAGAGCACCTGGAAGACTTCTAAGAAGAGCCCTCTGATGCTGAAGTGGCAGAGACTGACTGCTGTCAGCAAACTCAGGAACACGTCTCAGAAATGTGACTCTGCCATTTGAAACTGCCGATGAAAATGACAGCTTTTAGCCTGGATTGCCCTTAATCGGAACAGATCGTGCATTTCATGCTAGAAATATTCTGACCATTATCTGCTTCTGTGTTTATTACATTTTGATGTGCCTCTGGTAATGGCTTTAATAAAGTATCTGGAATGGAGCCTGTTAAGGAGTTTTCTGACATTTAGATGCTCAGATACCATGGGATTGACTGTAGCGCAGCTGAACATCCTTTAATGACAGAGGATTTCTAAAATAAAACACAAGAATATCAGGAAAGACCCTCGCCTACTATAACCTGATTTAGAGTCACAAAAGTAATTTCTGTTCTTTGTCTATTTTTGACTACAGGAATTAAGCTCATTTTAATTTACATCAGCAAAGCGTGCAGCACATCCATTTTTACAGCACTCACTTTTGGCTAAAATGAAATAGCTCCGTGACATACGGCTGCAGTTTATGGCATCTTCCTGGGTTTAATGGGTAGAGGGAATTACCAGGAGTGTGGGACACTGATTTTCTGAGCGAGACGGTCAGGGCTGTGCAATGAGCCTCCCTCCTTCTTGCTGGTTCTGAAAGCCGATCTGCAGTGAGGAGAGCCGAGTATTTGCCAGATTCTCAGCTTCATTTGTCTTCCCACCTTCCACTCCTGTGACATGCTTATTCCTTCCTTCACTTTGGAAAATGACCTTGTGATCCCTACATCCAGGATCACGCTCTGCTTCCAGAGCAGCTGCGCAGACGGCGGTGGAAAAAAAATCTGCTCCCTGCTATTACACAGCAAATGGACCATTAGGGCAAAAAAGCATGGGGTGTCCTTGGAGCAGGGGTGAGCTCCTGCTGAAACTCTGCAGCGTGCCACCTAGGAGAGGAGCAGACTTTACCTAGCTGTGATTAATGCCTGCTTTGTGGGCACACCTGCTCTGCCTTTTTTTTTTTTTTTTTTAATAACGGATTTATAAAGCCCATGACTTAGACTGTAATTGTAAAATGGCTTCTCTGGCCCTCTCCCAGATCTGCGGCTCCAGAGGGCAATATCAGAATGCGCGACGTAATTTGGATCGGACACCCTTTGGTTGCAGTTATGGTCAGCGCAATTGCAGCCACGTGCAATGGATTGCCTGGGGAATGCAAACGGCTGGGTTTATAGCAGAAAGCATGCAGGGAGGAGGCACAGGGCTGTTCTGAGAGCGGTTAAAAGCAGAGGAGAGGAGCGTAGTTAGTTGGCCTGTTTTGGTGTGCCTGCAAATCCTTACACATGCACAGCAGGGGGTGTTGAAAAAATTAACAGAATTACTGCTGGGGATGTATCACAGCCTACATATTCTGTAAGCATTTATGTCCGTTTAAGTTCAGACACAGATTAATTTAACCAGATAACTTGTTGGCGTTATCTGGAAAACCAGGTTTACATCTTTCTAAGACTCTAAGATTTCTTTTGACCTTGGATTTGACAAACGTCTTCTGGTTAAGCCCAGCCCAGCCATGCTGGGCTCAGTGCCGCAAGCTTTCCGGGGGAGCTTCGCAGCACGACTTGCCATTTGCCTGCATCTCACATAGGGCTTCCTCCTTCACTGCCATGGCTCTGGACATCTTACGTTATGCTCTGACATGAACAGGGTGAGACTGCAGCATTCTGTTGGCAGAAAGCGGATCTCAGGCAGGAGAAGAAACAGGCCTTTTGAAAATCCTGGGTTTATCCTCATCTACAAAGAAATTTTTAATTATTTCCCTTCCTGTTCATCTGCTGGGTTGTGCTACTGCATCACACGCTGTGTTTCTTAGGTTCACGGTGAGGTCCATGACGAGGTGAGAAAAGCATCCCCCCCCCCGATGCCCTCACGCTTCTGCCTGACCCTCCCTCGGCCGGTACCGTGGGACCACAGCCCCCTCCACAGCAGCTGCAGAAGTCAGCACTCGTCACCAGCTAGACGAAAACCAGCAGATTGTAGCAGAGACGTGCCTCAACCTCCACTGCAGGCTCTGGCACAGGCGCTGTGTTTGTGTCCCTGTTGGGAAAGCACCTGGCGCAAGCCGCTGGTGTGGACCAGGATTTGCTGGATGCTAATTTCATACAAATATTAAGCAATAATTATACTTACACGGCTGTGTGAGCTGGGCAAAGGAGACACAGGCTTAGATAATGGAGATTTAATCTAGCATGCACTCTAGGAGAGGAAGGGAATTAGAAGTCAATAAATAGAGAACAAAAATACACGAATGAACAGTTCAGCAAGGAAAATGTGTATGGGCTGGAGTCAGGCCAGTGCCAAGCCTGGGAGAAAGAAGAAGACAAAGAAGAAGATCAAGGCTAAGTCTCCTTATTGCTCATGGCATCTGAAGAACGTGTAAGATGATGGATGCGTTAATTAGCTCACTGCATCTCAGTAGCTGAAATAGCTGGTAGGTGGGCTGAGCCATAAACCAAAATATTCTCAGCATGTGAGAGAGGCTGAGCAGGCAGCTTCAGGATTACAGGGGAGAAGCGAGCAAACAATGTCAGCTGCCCAACAGGGAAACACGGAATCGTACCTTGAAGATAAACAGTGGGAAAAAAATCTATCTAATAATTCTTGCTCTTTGGTTTTGATGTGAATTTTAATTTATTGCTATGCTCGCTCAATAACAATATATTTAACCGTTTCCCTTCAGGATCAACAGTGCATGTAACAACATGGACAAACATACTAAGCCTAGGGTACACAGTCAATGCGTTCTTAAAATTCAGGACATGGTTTAGCAGGCATGGTGGTGCTGGGTGGATGCTTGGACTCGATGATCTTAGAGGTCTTTTCCAACCTCTGATTCTATGATTCTATGAAAAGAGAGTTTTCCCTAATTACAGAGTATAATTCGTGAAATAACAAATAAACTATTATTTTACTAACTCCCTGTATCCATGTTTACTCATGTGCACTGCCAGAATGGGGTAATTGTGTTTCATGTGAGGCTGTTATTAAAACTTAGAGCATCCCCAGAGATCTCCTAAAACTGAGGTTTACATGTGTAGGGAAACGGCTCGCAATCACATTTGATGTATACATAAATCATCCTAGAAAGTAAACCAGCAGAGAGAAATGATTTGGTGTTGATGAGATTAATTACATTTCTCACGGAGACAATAGAAAAAGAATTTGAAAAATAATCCATAGACAGCACAAATGAGCAAGCTGCAGGGAATTACTGGATTTCTCCACCTTCAGACTGAAGTCCTTGGAGGATCATACTAAATTAAAACCATAAATTCATATTCAGGTACCTAATGCACTGACTTTTCCAGTGGGCTGAAGACTGTCATCACCCACTGATTTCAAGAGGAATTATGGGTCATCAAAATCAGATTTAAAAATAGAAGTAGGAAGGTTAAGCATGGTGTCTCTCGCACAGGGCATCAGCCACGGTGGGATTCCAGCCCAGGAGAGCTGAAACGCCCTGCTCGATCCCCCCACAGAGCCAGCGCTGTGCTGGGCTGAGGGCAGCCTGGAGGGCAGTGGGGATGGCGGTGGGGGTCTGATGGCGAGCCCACCGGGGCCACCCTGCTGCAGGCACCACCGTGCTTGCGGGCAGGCGAGCGCTGGGGACCCTCGTCCCCTCTCCTGGGGCTCCAGCTCTGCTCGTCGGGGTGGAAGGGATTGTCGGAGCAGCACCGGGCAGCGCTAGAGTTAGAAAAGCACAAGAGCTGTGGCTTCATTTTCCTTTCTTTTTCAACAGTCTGTATTTTACAGGAGAGCTCCTGCTCTGCAGGACACTGTAGGCAGAGTGTCAGAGGCAAACCAGCCTGCTGCCCCTCTGGGATACCACTGCTCTCGCAGGGTGAAGGGCCTCAGCATGTGCATTCAAATGCTGCATCTACACATGTGCACACATACCTACACACATGCAGACATATGCACGTATACACACACACACATAGGTACACAACCGTAAGAATCATAGAATCACTAATGTTGGAAAAGACCTCTAAGCACCTGAAGTCCAACCATCCACCCAACACCACTGTGCCTGCTAAACCATGCCCTGAAGTACTGCGTCTACACGTTTTTTGAACCCCTCCAGAGATGGTGACTCCACCACCTCCCTGGGCAGTCTGGTCCAATGCCTGACCACTCTTTCAGTGAAGAAATTTTTCCTAATATCCAATCTAAACCTCCCCTGATGCAACTTGAGGCCATTGCCTCTCGTCCTATCGCTGGTTACTTTGGAGAAGAGACATCTCCAACAGCTTTCATTACTGGCTCACCACTCCTTCCAACCAAGTCATTACAGTTTCACCACAGCCTTCGGTAAGAGTAGAGAATCCAGCAGCAGGACCTCAAAAATGCTACCCAGAATACCCTGACACCTCACTGAGTCTGACTAACAGAGTGGTGCAGAGTCACAGTGCCCCGTGATACCCCTGTCCAACCCGCTCGATGTACACAGTGCAAAATCCGGCCTGTTTTACTGCAACCGTGCACTGGGGAAGCTGGGTTAAATTCGGCTCTGTCAATACCGCCCCTACACAGCTAGAACAAAACACTTCAGCAGCTGGGCTCAGCCCTTTCTCAAAACTTAATGCTCTGTGCCGAAACTAAGAGAAAGAGAGGGTACCCAACAAGCTTCAGCCCTTTAGAGAGAGAAAAATGTACTGCACAATAGTTCATACTGTGACTAATTTTATTTCAGCAATAAAATAAATCGCTAATTTTTTTTTCGCAGTCTGTTTTGCTACCCTCCCTTGTTCTGGATCCCTGGCAGCGAGCGTGCCGCTCCTCCCCCTGAGCACCGTTACCGCGGCGAAGGGATCTGAAGAACCTCACGGGCGCAGGTACGCAAAGCACCTCCGGCTCTGGGTGGCTGGCGATGCCGCCTTCGTTATCTCCTAGGGTCGCTGGCTGCTTTCCCAGTGCTGGAGAGCTAGTCAGCTTTGCCATAGCCATGCTGGGGCTACCCAGGTGGTACAGCCTGCCGAGATCTCACTGCGGCACCAAGGATTTACGAGCTGAAGAGCCGCAGGCTGAGCTGACCATAGGGCAGGGAGGNGGCTCTTTTGCTGAAGGGATCCCACAGCAGGAACCGCAGCTCCTCCGTTCACGCAGAAAGACCAGTGGCACGCAGTGGCAGAAAGCAGGGGAACCCGTAAACTAGCTGGAAACCTTTTCCATCCCACTGTAAATCACCCATGCTCGTTCATTTAGTAGTGCTGGGCTGGAATGAGCCGCTCTGGTCGCTGCATGAGAGCACGGGAGAGGCACGAAGACGCGTGGCAAAGACTGTAAGGCAGCCATTAGGATTCAGTCAGGCATACTGAGATTGACAAGGGACATCAGCATGATTTGCATCAAGTCTAATGGAAAAATCAATTAATTCATTCTCAGAGAAGCACAGGATAACAAAGTTGAATCAACAAATCTTGCCTGGTCAGTGCTGTTTGCAACTTTAATGGCCAGGAGAAGGGAGCGCACCAGAACACGGGAGCGGTTACAGCCCGCATCCCTGGGGAGCAGGGGTGGACCAGGTAAGCAGGCACTCAAACCAGGACGCGTCTTTCAGCTGTCTGCATGGAGGGACTGTGTTCAAAGCCGTGGGTAAGCTGAGTCCGTGCTAATGAGCCTATCGGCAGGAGCAGGTTAGATCAGCCATGATAAACCTAATTAAGATGCAAGAGGCTCCCGAGGAAGGGTAGCGTCTGCTGGAAACCACACATTGCTTGCAGGATGGGACACTTGTCTCAGCCCTGTTGTGGATCTGACCCCATGACAAGCCCTGCCCCCTCCCCTCAACGGAAATCAGTACCACCACTCCTAAACTCCAGTAATTAAGCTAAATTAAATATCAAAGATCCAGAAAATAACACTAGCAAGGCATCAGGGAGGCTTGCTGATTACTCTCTTTCAGTTTGGTTCATAAACGTCGCTGGGCAGCCGGGAGCCAGTTTCAGGTGACTTACACTAGTGCGGAGTCCCATCTTCACTGACCCCAGAGCTGTGCCGACACGAGATATTTTTGGTCTGAAAAGAGCGTAAATGAATTGAGGGTTTGGCTCATGGGGTGAGGACTGGATAACATGATGACAGAAGGGCTTTATAAACTTTTATTATTCAAAACCTCTTCTGCAAAGGCGAATACGCCTAGGCAATTATCTCACTTTAGCTGCAGATGGGCAATTCTGATGCAATTATTATGCACCTTCAGTACTACAAAGCTTTCAGTGCCATTCCTTTGGAAAACGTCTGAATTAAACAGAATGACAAAACTAACGAACTATTGCATCTTTTTCCTGTCAGCTGCACAACATCTCATAGGTGCCATCAGTGGGGGAGCCGCGTGGTCACGGCTGCCAGCCCCAAGGCACGCAAACGCCAAACGCCCGCTGATGGCAAACCCACCTGCAGCCTTCGGTAGCTGAGGTACTTGAGGAAGGAGAACTCACCGTTGCACATTCAGATCATGACATTGGATTGACTCCAGGATGCTGTTTGTCATCTCTCTTTCAAATTTCCCTAATGAGATGTTTCTACGCGTGCCTAAAATCCATGGTTATTTACTGTTCAGCACTAGGCAAAGGCTTTTTGGGTAATGAGACTCCAGATACCCACAGTGTGACAGCGGAAAGTGTCTGAAGCCACCCTGACGAAGAGAACAGTTCGTTTTTAGCACCATTGCTACGGACGAAACACACTTGTCTCCAGTTTCTCGAAACTACTTGTCTCTGGCTTCTCGCACCAAACATATCCGGGAAGCCAGCTGTTGGTTTTTTGTTTTTTTTTTAATCCTTAAAACAACACCAAGTTCAAGAAATATAAAGCAGCAGACAACATTTTGCAACTTGCCAGCCAAAAGTAAGGTCCACAATTAACTGTACATACAACCGGTCCTCACTATGATTCCTGTTTACCTGAAAATAAAGCCAATTCGATGCTCACATTTGAAAAGATCCCAAGAAAATATTTTTAGCAGTCTGATAAATTTTATTTGTACATTCGTTCATGTTAAGAAACAAATCTGTTGACACATGAAATAGCTGTTGCTGGTATGAGTAAATCTTCCCTAGATACTCCCGTGTGACTTGTCTGGACCCCTGTAACTTGGATGGCTCTGTGGCTGCTCAGCTCTGCAATATCCCACGCTAAGAACCTACAGCCAGCCCCAGGACTCAACACACCAGCAACGCTATGCTAAGCACACTGTCCATTAAAATAATGTCGGATTTACTGACCCAGCTTAGCTCACAGCAGAGCTCAAAGAACTCTGCTGTTCACGCAAGCATCACGTTTTAGCAGAGCTCACGCAGAGTGCCCCCACAGCAGGCCACCTTTCCCCCACCACCTCCCATCCCCAAGCGGGCACTAACCACTCTTTCGGGGTCCTCTTGCTTTTCAGATTCCTGACAGCTCAGCTGCACACTGTCAAAAAGCTCCTGCCTTGTTCCAAACACCTCGCTCACGCTGTCTGATGCCCCCGAGCAATTTCCTCGCCTTCTCCAATCCATATGTGATCTAGCTGACCTTTATCACATCCCCCTGCAGTTATCCCTTTTATGTGATGGAGAGTACTAAAAAAGCCACGTGGAACTTGGTAAGGCAGAAAGTAACAGCATCATAGGAATTGCCTGGAACTACAGAAGAGCACGGTTGTTGAAGTTGTTTGAAAAATCTATGAAATCGAAAAAGCTCTTTCTTAAATGCTGTAAGACTTTCAGAGGGTTGGCCTTCATCGCTAAAAATTTCATGAGCAAGTGCAGGACTGCAGGTATGTTAATGGAAGGCAGCTGATCATTTGGCTGTATGTCACTGTATCCTCTTCTGGGATACAACTTTTTAACGTTAAGTTTTTCTACTTCAGTTCTCCAGAACCAAAAGACACTTATTAAAAAATAATTTGGGGGAGTAGGGTGAATTTCAGCCTGGTCAAAGTCTGAGTTCCCCTGTGAAAGAAGCAAAGACAAAACATATCTTAAACAGCTATTAACTTGATATTTTTAATCTTCACTGAGCCAGACCCTTCTCTGATAGAAATCAGCATGCTGTCATGGGACTCAAAGGAGCTGTGCCAACTAGGGTCAAGTGCTGGCAGGACCCATCACATTTAATATAGAGAGCTTCGTGAAATACTGAAAATGCTAGGTGAAAATTTGAGTGATTATTAAAAATAAGCTAAGCAGAAACACTTTATAGTGGGTTAATACAGGTTTGGGTTTTTTTTTTTTAATTTCAAGGTTAATAAAAATTAAATCAAATCCTCAGGGTTTGAATAAACATGTCCTTACCTGAGGACAGACAAATATGTAAGGTGGCCCTGGCAAAAAGGGGCAAGCAGCAGCAGAATGGGTACCATTCATGCCAACACATTCTGGTATGCGTAATTCTGGGGTATCTAGAGACAGGATATTAAAAGATGCAATCAAGTACACACACATTTAAATAATGATAGTTATGTTTCATTCAGGGTCTGCAGATAACTAACCATTAACACAATAAAAAAGTAGACTTGATACCAGGCAACTTCAGCTATCAATACAGGCTGAGGGATGAAGTGATGGAGAGCAGCCCTGCTGAGAAGGACTTGGGGTACTGGTGGATGAAAAGCTGGACATGACCCGGCAGTGTGCACCGGCAGCCCAGGAGGCCAACCGTGCCCTGGGCTGCATCCCCAGCAGCGTGGGCACAGGGCGAGGGAGGGGATTCTGCCCCTCTGCCCCGCTCTGCTGAGACTCCCCCCAGGAGTCCTGCGTCCACCTCTGGAGCCCTCAGCACAGGACAGAGCTGGAGCTGTGGGAGCGGGGCCAGAGGAGGCCCCAGCAATGATCCGAGGGCTGGAACCCCTCT
>Ga0065711_1010763_pt1 | contig 19901 bp, 10 predicted proteins | sample Hoacrofraction12_FD_59098 | JGI IMG/M metagenome (GOLD analysis project Ga0065711, IMG submission 59098) | Hoatzin crop microbial communities from Cojedes, Venezuela - Epithelial fraction 12 v2 (version 2) | ecosystem: Host-associated > Birds > Digestive system > Esophagus > Crop | place... | reverse complement strand
CCTGGGCCAGGGCTCCGTCACCCTCAGAGGGAAGAAGTTCTTCCTCATGTTCAGCTGGAATTTCCTCTGCTTCAGTTTGTGCCCGGTGCCCCTTGCCCTGTTGCTGGGCACTACTGGAAAGAGTCTGGCCCCATCCTCCTGACACCCACCCTGCAGATATTTTCAGCCATTTCTAAGGTCCCCTCTCAGCCTTCTCTTCTCCAGGCTGAACAAGCCCAGCTCCCTCAGCCTCTCCTCATAGGGGAGATGCTCCAGTCCTCCTTGTAGACCTCCGCTGGACTCTCTCCAGTAGCTCCTCATCTTTCTTCTTACTGATTCTCTGTAGGCTTCCCTTATTGCCCCTCCATTATGCTAGAATAGCTATATACACTTACTTGCCCTTAAAATTAGAAATACACAGTGCAACAAGCTGTTTGAAGTTCACTATCCACCTGAGCACTTTACTGAATTGTCCTAACTATGAGCCAGAATTTTATTCATTATTATTGCTTTTATTCAGATTTATAATGAATTTTATTCGTAATTATTAAGCATTATTATTGCTTTCCCACAGCTGTACCCTTTTGCTAACTGGTAGTGCATACGATAAAAGTCAAATGGTCTTAACTGGCAGCTAAATGAGCACAAAAATGCTTTATTCAGAGCAGAAGACACTGTTTGGTTTATATGGCACAAACTACCCGTAACATGTAAATTTTCTATGATATTTGGCCTAGGTCAACGCATATCCCAAACAACTGATCAAGTCTACCACCAACGCATACGAAAAGCTGCAGCCTCCAGTGACAGGAAACGCAGCACATGACAGCTATACATACATATATACACGCTATCTATACACGCTCAAAGTTCCAGTTTCAAAGATGCAGAGATTTTTAGCCTCTTGGGTTGGAAAGGATGTCAGCGCAGACATTTAGCCTGACATGGCCATAAAATAAAGGCTTGCTGCTCTGTGACAAGGGCTGGCCAATTCTTTCGCTATTTATTTTTATTGCTGCATTCTGGAGTCAAACAAAACAATGGAGCAATCTGAGCCTAAACTCTCCCCTGTTGGCATCTAACAGAGGCAGGCAGTGTGGGGTTTCTCTGTTGTTTTCTTTTTTTCCTCCACATTTTGCAACCACCCAGCAATTTAGATAGCTGAGCTTGAAGATAAAATAAGGAATGCTGTGCTGGATTCTTTCTTGGCACAATAAGATTTCTCGCAATTCGCTAGCAGTCACATTTGGAGGGAGACACTCTGACTAGAATGGAATCACACATGTTCAAGAAAAACTAAAGCTACAGCTTTCTGATTTTTTTACATACCAGAGGCTAGACTGGGCTTTCCGAGAAGAGCAGAGATTTGCTGAAAAGTTTGGAGAAGTCTAATATGGGCCATACTATAATTCTTGCACTGAAATACTGCGAAGGCTTGCAGCTATTTCTGGTTCCTAGTCTTCAGTGCAGTATTATTGCTTTAGCACTAGTAGTTTCTATCTCACTTGCTTTGAGATGTTGATTTAATGTTAAACCTGAGACTTCAATTGAAAATACACAAGCAGAAATGAAAAGTCCACAAAACAAAAAAAAAAATTACTTTCATATAATTGCAGGAGTGCATATCTGATTCTAAAAAGATGCCTTTTTTGTGCGTACAAATGCTCTTATATGCCTTGTTTCTGTGCAGTCTGGCTTTGGCCAATTTTGCTTGGAGAAATACTATCAAGAAAAATTGAGTATTTTAAAAAGAGATAAAGTCCACCTCCAGCAAATTGTGGATACTAGTTCAGTGTTGTATGTCCTGTGTTCCCCGTACCAGTAGACACACTTAGAAGAGGGAACGACATACCACAAAAAATATTCCAAACATACTTAAAACTTTACCCACCCCCATTAAATACCTACTAGAAAGCATAATGAGGAGTCAACTCCTCCTGCTTTCAGAGACTACGTAAATTATCACTTCTTAATGTAGATACCTTTCATTCACCAAGATGCTGAATATTTTGTTTCTCAAATTAACACTTCTACTACAGTGGCTTGATACATAACAGCTTGACACATAACATACATGAAGACTCAAAACCAAAATGGTGTTGGGGGCTGAAAAGTGTTTGTATCAGGATTGCCAGCATTACAGTCTGGAAACCTGCAGTCATCCTACAGACTAAACACAGTGTTTAGAGTGAGAAAACACATCTGAAAAAGGAGGAGGCAGCTCCTAGCTAAAAGTATTTTACGATAAAAATCTGCCCTAATATAAAAACCTGCCCTAAAATCCATTTTTTCCCAGAAGGTTTATTTTCAGAAAAACCCAAACTGATACCACCTCTCAATAAATTCTCATTTTAAATATACTTTTTCCCAAATAACAAAAAAACTTTGCATCCCTCCCTTTTCATCCTTTTTGCTTTATCCACATAAAAGATGAAGAAAAAATGAAAGGGAAAGAAAAAAAGGGAGAGGTGTGGACAAGTGAAAACTGTTCTGCTTTCAAACTGCGGACCGTGCAAGCTCTCAGTGTACGTTCAGGATTATTTTATGGTCTGACACCTCGGTCCAGTCCCACTTCCATTCATTTCAGTTAGGAAAACAAGCAAACCTACTCGCTACATCTTTTTCTCTCTCTCCTAATGAAAGATCTGGGGAGCATGCTCTGCCTCCCAAATGCTGCCCACAGGGGACTGCCAAGGGAATGGCTAAGCCAAGGACCCTGCCCACGTGCCAACCCAAGGGACGTGCTCGGGCGCTGAGAGCACACGTCGAGCTCGCCCCTGGCTCGAAGGTAAACCTGAGCTTGAGGGCAGCCTCCTTGGGAATACAGGATAAGCTGTGCACACAGAAACCATGTCCAGCATTTCCAACTCAGTTCTTTAGCTCAGAGACAACAGTAAAGTTTCCCGAAAGGATGCTTAGATTCATGAATTATGGGACTAAGCTTAACTTACGAGCCCAAAACAACTCCTGCCCAGCAATGTCCACCTTTCTCTTCACAAAGGGAAAATTGTATCAGCATGTTTCTCCAAGATCAGGCAGGTACCTTAATTCATATACTTTCAAATCATTCAAACATGTCCTTAACTCATTCATTAACTCATTGTGCTAATAATCCAAATGAGGGAAACTTCTCACTATTGCTGAAAGCTCCATTTTAAGGAAACAAATGCTGAGCGTTTCTGTCTTTAAGGAAAGTAAATAGCAAATAGTAAAATACTTCTTTATGGGAAATTCCCCTCATCTTTTGATGTGCTTCAGTTCTGTACATGAATGAAGATAGTACCTTTTGTTATGTCTATGATAGTCCATAAAAGAATGGTATTTTTAAACAGCCAGGCTCTTTAAGATACTATAAAAGAATTAAGCTAAACATGAGATATCTAAGGTTTCCAACACAGGAAGGGGATCTGCACAGCTATAGAATAACAATGACACTACTGTGTGTGATGGCTCTCCTTGATGTGCTCACGAAGCAGCAAGGTCCTGCCGAGGCCACCTCTGCCAACACTGAATAACATACTCTGAGCATTAGCCAGCTTAAATGCCAAGCCTCTCATGACTTAAAGATCGCCCTGTGTAGAGCTCCTTACGTTGCCATTTTGAGTACAGATTGCTCTGAGATGTCTCCCAAGTCGAGTTGCACAGCTCACTGTAAATTCAGGTTGCTGCTACATGCTGACAGTGAAGCAGGGAAACGTGATGCGAGTTGGCAGTTGAAATTTTACAGTGATCAACAATTTGTATCAAACCTCCAGCCATTAAAGAAGTCTTATTTTAGTGAAATATTGATAAACAAGCCACGAAATCCAAGCACCTCAGCTGGGATCTTTCAAGAACTCTATGTTAGGGCAGAGGTACACTGGCAGGACTGTACAAGTAAACTTGTTTTTTCCATTGATCACAATGTCAGAATGCCAAATTTTATTACTGAGCCACTTGCTTAATACTTTCAGAATGTTAGTTTCCAGTGCCCCAGTTATGGGCCTGGTACATTCACTTAAAAACAAACAGAGAAAGGGAACAAGTATTCTTACTGTTATTTAAGGAACAAGATGAGAAAAAGAAGAAAAGAAAAAGAAAGGTATTTTTGAGTGCATGATGCTTGCAGGCCTCTTTCAGGACAAACTGCAGTTAAATCAACAGGAGTTCCTCTTTGCTAAATCTAAGAGGGACACCTCCATGGGAGACAGAGGCTTTGTAGTTCAGGAGAAACATGGCCAGTAGGTACAGGCACCCACAATGCAGCCACAGGCATGGCACGTGCTCCTCAGCTTCGTCCTCACAAGTTGCCTAAATTTCAGCAAACATTCCTATAAAGTTCTTGAATGCTGAAATCAAGTTCAAACTCTCCCAAATGAACAACTGTGCCACTCGCTCCCGTTCTCCCTTTCACCATCATCAACGCTGCGAACTGAACTGCTGCTGGCACCTACTCACTGTCCGCTTAATGGTCCATCAGAGGGAAAAACCGTGCTCCCTCTGCTAGACACTCCTGCTACAGACGCTGCTGGCTTTGAACAAGATATTTATAATGTAAAATTTTCATGATAATAGAAAATTTGAATATTCTTTGTATCATGCCACTCTACAGCGAGAAGACTAAATTTTACAGAGCAATTGTGAACACTTCTAGGAGAAAAAAACAAAACCAAAAAAACCCAAATATACCAAACTGCTTTATACAGGATGTACAAGATGCACTATGAAAAAAACATATCAATTCGTTTCAGGTAGTCTCATCTATCACGATCCACGACAGACATTCAGCCTTACATTTGTAACATTAAGAAGGAGGTCTTCATCCAGCAATGCTGCTCCCATTTCTGCTGGGGAAGATGCTTTTAGCTAATGTTTTGTGCATTCCAGTTTCCACACAAGCACAGCCTTTTGGAGAAGCCGATACCATGTTCCAAATCATGTAAAATCCCCAGTAAATGTAAACCTGTAGCTACTGGTCCTACAGGAGACTGCAGCACTGGGCAACACTCCCTACACATAATGGCATCTGCATTGTTCAGGGATATAAACTTAAGGGTGTTTCTCCTCTTTTTTTTTTTTTTCTTTTTTTTTCCCAAAAGCAGTCATATTGCCTTTCCACTTGTATGTTTTGTTTCTTTCGCTATGCTGCGCCAGATTTACTGTGCGGCATTTGCACGTGTGTGTAGTGGATCCCACTCACAGGTGACACCTTAACAGTCCCCCTAACACAAATAATATTCCTCAGCTGTCAACATACATTTATTTATTAGATTCACCATCTTGTTGCACAGTAAATGTCTGTGTCAAGTAAGTGGCAGATGTCCAGAACTTCACAGTTTAGGTTTTGTTTGAAAAAGTATCCAAAAAATGTGCATGTGGATCTACAGCGTAGGCAGATTATTTGCGACCTTTGAAATTTTGCAAGACTGTATCTACTTCTAGCATTTCCGAGCTTAGCAATGGATTCCAGCACTGCCTGGAAGTGGACTGCAAAAAAGTAGGGAGAATTATTATAAAACTTTACAAGGTCTTCCAAAAAGCCCACTATCAGGACAGTCTGTTTTGATGCTTATTTTGTCAGAGACGAGTTGTTTTTCAGAACTGAGGGGAAGGTTCGGGGTTCATTCATTTTCAGGTTTGGTTAAGCTGTTCCAGTCTCTGCGACAGCCGTCAGGAACTAGGACAGGAGTGCGAGAAAACAAAAACGTCTAAATGCTGCCACTGTTTTTGGTCATTTAGCTTTAAGATCCAGGCTCTAAAAATGGTTTCTTTTGCAATACTAAAGAATTACCTGAGCCTACCACTCTGGCTGTGAATGAACTCTGAATTAAGACAGGAAAGGAAACATATTTAAACCAAACTATCACTTTAATTGTAGATTTAGATGATCAACAGCAAATAGAACCACCAAATGTTGAGAAAAGGTGAAGAGGAGAAAAGACAGTCAATATAAATATGGCTTTTGTAAGAAAAAATACACAGAGAAAGCAGGCATCAGTCTGATGGTGGTTTAAACTCCCTCATGGCTGTAAAAACAAATCACAGTTCTAAATGTATGAACAAGAAATGATGGACATGAAATTATTCCAAAGGGTTATGGACATCAACCATCAAGGTGTTTAGATTCCTAGAAAATAGACTGAACCAAACAAAATGCTGGTCACAGTATTTTCAACTCACTAAAACGGTATCTGGAAGTATTTCATTTTCAGACGTGACTTTTGTTGGGTGAACAGGGATTTTTACCTCAGAAGACAGGAGGTAGTAGACATGGACTGAAGGCTGCCTTTTCTGATCAGTGCTGGGGGAATAGCCAGCACAGATTTAAAGCTATGAATTCTATACCAGGGATCATCTCTCCTCTCCCTTCCCAACTTCCCCATGCAAACATGCATATTTCTTTCCCTTCTTCCTGCATTAGCAACCTCAAAACTTGCTTCAAAACCAACGCTTTAACGTGTCACTGTTTTCCTGTTTTTATTAGGGGCACAGATGAACACTTCCATAAGGATTTTCTTTCATTGCAACATGGAATGAAAACATATTCTGAAACCCTGAAAGTTGCCCTGAAACGGAACCATCGCTTTTTGGTTAGCCCTACCAAAGCAACCCTTTGCTCTTTGGTCAAGCATCACCTGCAACAACAAATTTCACCACTCAAAAGCAACTGGTTCAAAAGAGGTCTTCATCTGAGGACTTCCTTGGCTCTTTCCGAAGAGTGTTTGATGGGATTATCAAAAGTAGCTTTAGCAATGTTAAAACTGAAACTGCAGCCAGGCAAACGAATCATCTTTTTCTTCTCTAAAACTTGTTTTTACAGCTTGAAATATTTCTGATGATTGCAGCCATGCGTCAGAATAAAGACACGGGTCACTTCAAAATTTAAGACTGCTTTCACTGAATAAGAAATACCATGAAAATCTGAAATTAAAAGAGCACTGGTCTCTTGCTGATATTGACCAAGTATATTATAGGCAACGATGTCTATTTCCTTGTCAAATGAAAAAATAAACATTAGAGTGACGTTTCATTCATGTAATTGGAAAATTAAAAGCATCTGATTGATGAGAGCATGATGTGCACTTGCTATTAGCAATACTTAAGCTTCCTCAGGTGTCTAATTCCATGTCTACAATTGTACTGACATGCTACACATTAATAAATAAACAGCAAACGAGCACTTCTCCAAATAGTACTTGCTGACTACAGAAAAAATTGCCAGCATTGCTAGGGACACCTTTGGTAGGGCAATTCAACGCACCTTTACGGAAAAAATTTCTTTCAGGTGACATTGTCAATACGGTAAAAGGACAAAACAATACAGAAAATATTCTGTAAAAGCGATTTCCATAAAAGTGTCTAATGTTGTAACGTATAAAATGAACAAATACAAAGTGCACCGTAATTCTCTCTGTCATTCATGAGTGTAACAAAAGCTTTGGCTCAGGTAGCTTCATTATGTTCTCCTTGCTGGCGAAAGTAAATAGATCCATCAGCTAATACAATGGCTTACTATGCAGGGGCTGAAGGAGGAGCATAGTGTTTCATCTAGGCAGAAGATGAGACAGAATGTCTCTTTGAAGCAGTCTTGATGCTTCAGAGGTTTTCTGGAGCTAATGGAGAGAGACGATGTGGAAAATTGCCTCCTGGAGGTTGAATTGGTGTGGTCCCTGGGGTTTTCTTCCCCCCGGCCCCTCTTTTGGACAAAGAGAAAGGGAAAGCAAATCTTTATGACCGCTGCTATTCTTATATTTTAGAAAGCAGATCATTGTGTTGGGAATCACCCTACACTTCAGGAAGGAGCTGCGTTCACTAGCACCAGGCTCCTCTACAAGCGAAAGACTTAACTGAACACTTTGTAAGTACTGGAACTCCGGTGCTGGGGTTGTACGTCGCACAGCTCCTCTAAACAGAGGTCAGAAGTAAAAGCGTGGATGACGTAGGTAGGAATGGCCTGTGAGGGCTCTAAGCATTACAAGCCATGTCACAGGATTTCAGAATTGCACTATTTGAGGGTAAAACTGAAAGTTATGTAAGCTTTTCAGTACGTAAAAAAAAAAAAAAAAGGATCAATTTCTGCATACTCACGTTGGGGAATTACACCTAAGAAAACCCAAAACAACAGTAACTAGTTAGTTTTTTCTTTTTTCTGTTTTGGTGTTTTGTTTTTTTTTCTTTTTTTCCCCCCTCTCTAACTGAAGGATTGCAGTGGGGAAACACAAGACTGAACTTGGTCATCTCTACCTCAAAATACTAAACTGCAGGAGACAAGAAACCGAAGGGAGACAACCTTGAGAGTTACTGAGTCTGCTGATGATATGGTCCTTCAGAACAAGGACCTAACCTTACCATTTCCTTAATATTGATTTATTACAGTCTAAGTGGGAGCAGGAGTCATATTTTTGCTGATGGATAAAGATTAGTTTATGTAGCATATTCTTCTAGAATTAACCGAATGGATTTCAACCTGCTTGCTTTTAGACAACTTATCAAGTATAGCACTTCTTATTTTCAATACACAGACATTTTCAAAGACTATTTAAAGTCTATTAGTTTTCATTATGGTCAAGATAAACTTTGATTTGCTCACCTTTGCAGTTGCCCCGGTAGGCTATTTCCAGCTGAGGGTCTTTGCATTTTGCTCGCTGAAATTCACACCGGGACAGAAAAGTTCTTCCATCAGACGCACAGAGTGATTTCTGAGGAGAACCTGCGCAGTCCAGACTGCATTCTCTGTCTTTGTCTTGGTCCACTCTCAAAAACTAGAAGAAATAAATGAATGCTGTAGGAATGCTATTCCCATATGAAACTGGCTCTGTGATCCCCTTCCCGTGGGAAGAGACATGAATATCACCCAAAACTGAAAAGAAAACTTTGTCTTTTTTGCCTATTCAAGTAATCGCTGATTCCTTCTCTCTGGGGCTATTCAGCTGCCGCTGTGAAACGGCAGTGGGTGCGACAGCGCTGTAACATACACTGAATCCGCTATCACAATTAGGAAATCTCCGAATCTCCTTCAGCCATTATGAAGCGGAAAACAGAGGTTTGGAGTCTTTAGAGCAAAACTAATGATGGCAGAAGCATTCCTCACAACAAAAATGTGACAGCAATGGAAACGCCTATTTTATTAGCTATGCATTAACTAGTCTATAGTAACAAGCCAAAAAGTTTGTTCTAAGATCCAACCAAGACTTTTAACATCAATAGCCACAGAATCACAAAATGTTAGGGGTTGGAAGGGACCTCAGTGGGTCACCTAGTCCAATCGCCTGTCGAAGCAGGGTCACCCAGAACAGGTTGCACAGGACCACGGCCAGGCAGGGCTTGAATATCTCTGGAGAAGGAGACTCCACAGCCTCCCTGGGCAGCCTGTTCCAGGGCTCCGTCACCCTCAGAGAGAAGAAGTTCTTCCTCCTGTTCAACTGGAACTTCCCAGGCTTCAGTTTGTGCCCATTGCCCCTTGTCCTGTCGCTGGGCACCACTGAAAAGAGTCTGGCACCATCCTCCTGACACCCACCCTGCAGATATTTAGAGGCATTTCTAAGGTCCCCTCTCAGCCTTCTCTTCTCCAGGCTGAACAAGCCCAGCTCCCTCAGCTTCTCCTAGTAGGAGAGATGTTCCAGTCCCCTCATCATCCTCGTAGCCCTCCGCTGGACTCTCTCCAGTAGCTCCTCATCGTTCTTGAACTGGGGTGCCCAGNNCTGGACACAGTACTCCAGATGGGGCCTAACTAGGGCAGAGTAGAGGGGGAGGAGAACCTCCCTCGACCTACTAAAATTATATCCATAATATGTCCAATAGCCACAGTGCAAGAGGCCTGAAGAGAAAATGAGTGACGTAGGAGAACCTTATGAAGCATCTTAGGAAACATAACAGATCATTTATTCTTCCAATGCCCATGTTCAAAATCGAAGGACTCCTCAACAACGCAGAAATTTCAGACTTATTTTATAGAAATATTTGTATTTGTGCATATGCTTGCGTATAAAACACATGCCAAGATGGAAGAGGGACATGTTACAGCTTGCAGTATTTCCACAGACATCACTCTTACAACATGCGTGACAGAGTCTCAGCTGCCATTCCAAAGTGCCCCACCACGGGCAAGCAGAAAGGACAAAACCTCAACCTCTGTGCAAAACAGCCTAGAGTCAAACTGTTTATTTAAACTGTTACCAACCAACAGAAACTTCTGACTGCTGTTTTGAGCATGTTCTGAGTCCTGGCACAGGTTGCCCATAACTGCAAACCCTCAGAGGTTTCCCTGCCCCAGCATGGGTTGCCCATGGTTCATGGTCTCTGGGGGCTGTCCTTGCACAGTGTGGGTTACCTGTGAGCTACAGCATTTTTTTATCTGGATTGACACAGGGCAGCTGGTATCCTCCTCTCACACAGGAGAGCCCTGCAAGGCCCCTGTTACTCAAGCGCTGTCAGTTCTGCCCACTGGACCACACACTCTCCCTTTATCAGAAATTCAACCTTATCTCCTCCAGAAGACAGTGAGTGGGTGTAGGCGTAGACTGACTGAAGTAATTTAGTTTGTTCCCATTATGAATTTTAGCATATGCTCCCCTTTCTAGTTTCCTCACGAAGCCACGCTGAACCTGGTCTAACTGTTCATCCCTCCACCTCACGACTGCAGGCATAGCCCGAGAGTGTGGCATCGTCCTTGGCACCGTGAAAAGCAGGAGCTGCTCACCCTGAAACATGCTGCCAAAAAACTAATTTGTTCTGATGCCGCTGCATGGCAGCCAAAACCAAAGATAATACCTTATCTTCTGAGCTCCTGAAAAGTAGAGACTAGGGAGGAGGTGAACTCAGTCCTCAGATTAATTTCTCTATCACTTTGCTGTTTCTGAATAAGCACAAAATTAAGCAAGGCATAGAGCTACCAGGAGACAATCATTCCCCTAAGCATTAGGAGGCACCTGAGGAAAGGTCTTCACCCAGCTTAAGCACTGGTTTCATTGGTGTTACTTCATCATCATAAACTTCAGGCACAGAAAATTTTGATCTTCAGAAACTGAGACTACTAGGAGAAAAATTTCAAGCAAAAAGAGGACAAAGATTATTTGAGCAGGAAAGAGTACTAAAAGCAAAAAAATTCAGAAAGCATTTGCTACGTATAGTTTCCCTGCATTTTATTACAGAAAAAGAATGTAGAAAGAGTCTCATAAATCTCCATAATTTTCATACTTAAAATGTGGTCTATTTGCATTTCCTGTCACTTCATGTGAGGAAACACAGATGCCTTTCTGGAGAGTATGCCTGAAAATGGTAAGACAATCTCAGGGGTATCACTTTAAAATAATAGTCATGTGGTTGGATTTTGACCAGAATATTTATGTTTTAGTGGCACAGTAACGTAAAAAAGAAAGTTTACTTTTCCCAAAGTTTTGGAGCAACTTTTCATTTTTGACCATAATTACCTTCAGAAGAAAATTTCTCACAAATTACACACAAATCCCAAACCTTGATTCCTGGAGTTTAGCTATAGGGCTCCAGAAGATCAGAAAAGATGTTCCTTCTCCCTCTCCCTTCAGTGCTATTTTGCAGATCTCTTTTGCTGACAGAAATTAATAATTAGCTGAGTTGAGTGAGAAGGTGGGATAACTGCACTCATCTGCCTTTACCTGCAAGATGAGCAATAGTGAAGATAGATAGGCTTCCATGACTCTGACCAGTCTCCAAACTGTGCTGGTCTCCAGGGCTTGACCATGCGTCCTGATGAGCTGCAGCACGAGGAAATGCTGCTGAGGTCCTCCAAGCCTCCCTTTCTTGCCTGGGAGGCATCTGCAGGACTCCGGGTTTAGGGCTAGCTAGGACATTTCAAGGAAAAATGGACCACATGAGGCCAAGAATTGGCCCCAGTCCCCTGCTCTGCCTCAGAATTTCCCTGTGGATTTGGTGGTTGCAAGTCAAGGGATCTCCATCTTCCTACTTTGTGAAGTAAGGATATGAGCACAGCCTTGCTATGCGTGTAAGACTACCCCTCTGTAATGGCTCGGCACTTTGCCACCCTTAATTTATCCTCAGCAACATCCCTGTTGAGCATAGAATTATTTTTCAAAAGCACCGGAAGGCTTTGTGACCCACAGAAAACCATGTGGTAGATCAGGGAACTGAACCCAGGCATCAGAAAAAAATCACCCAGAGCAACAGTCTAGCCCCTGTTCCATTTTTCTCCCAGACTTTCCTCATCTTTTCTGTTTTGAGTTGTTAAAGGAGTGCAGATGGGTATGCCTGATCGCAGTGGACAAACCGCAGTAACACAGCGGACAGAAAATCCCCTTAATCATCTGAGGAAAAAAATCCACTCCCTCGAGAGCACGATAGCTCACAGATAAAGCTGTATTTTAAAGGGCATTTATCCAAAGAGTTTTCTTTAAGTATTTTTATTATTTCAAAGCCTTAGAGGAGATTAGAGTAAGTTATGGGTTCAAGGATATTCAAGTAACCTGGAAAAGCAGAGGATGAAGACATACCCGGGAGACAAAACCACTTGAATGGCTTGTTGGTTAGCCAAACCTCGCTGGAGAATTTGGGTTGTACATTTGAACAATTTCCACCAAACTAGTGTAACTGAGGGATTTAAGAGCAGGAAGGACAAAAAGGCAAGCAACTGTGAGAAAAGACAGCATAAAAGAGAGACCAGCAAAGCTACTGATAAAAAAAAAAAAAAGACAGAAATTATGTGATGGACATTTGGAAAGTACTCCGTTGTCATGTTTACAACAGCAGCATAAGATGAGACAAGTCCAGACCTGCACTGCTCACTCACATGCAGCCAAAGGAATCGACAAATATGCCAAAACTAATAAAAATGCTGAAATAAGCAAGAGCTACAGGATTTCTTATGGGATTTGGTATTTGTTTAAACAGGAACAAGCGGAGTCAGTGACACAAAACCTGGAATCCTACTGATGCACATCTTTGAGTTGTACTTTCCCGTGAAAATATTCCTTTTGATTAAAAATGGACAATTTAGAGAGAGAAAGATGGTTCTAGATGGACCAGGAGGTGATTCACCCTGAATACTGGCTCATCTATTCTGCCTTTTGTTCATTTAACAAACAAATGTTATTGTAAAAACATGTGATTCACAAAGACAAGCTGAAAGCAGCATTTTTGTTGAATGTTGGTAGCAACGAAGACGAAGCCAACACTAGTTGACCAACCTGAGGTGGAACTATTTTGAACAACCAGCCAAAACTGGACTATTATGGTTAAACCCTATTAAACAGCAAACCACTTCTAACGGCGAGGTGTTCCTGCCCCTAATAACACAGAAACCAGCCTAGTCAAGTTTCAGAAAATTGTTTTCAACTACAAATTTGAGCTTATGCTACAGGTCAACAGGCATGACTCCCCAACCGGCGTTGCTTTAACTTCTCTTCGGCTTTACATTTTAGTATCATAAAAAAAATTTACAGCCTTCAATTTATTTCAGCCTTTCCAAAGGATTATATTTTACAACACCCAATTTCCAGAGGGCCTACTATTCTATACTAGGCACTCTTTTAAATTCTCATGTAGTATTTCTGAGACGGAAGAACGATAATGGGACTATATCTGAAAAAAGCCCTTGATTATTGAGTTTACCTCAGTTAATAAAACCAAAAGTCACTATAAACTGCACGTACCCGCTTGACAAATATAGGCATTGATAAAATAGCATTTACTGTCATGTGTTTCAGGCATCACAGAGTTCCAGTACTTTCCCTCACTGTCTCACACACCAAGGGCTCTTAACACTGGCTGAAATGTGCCCCCCTGTAGCACCAGCAGTCCCAGTGATCTTCAGTCCCTCTGTTACTGGAGTTTGGTAATGCTAGAATTGTCAGAGCATGAAGTAGTAGATACCTGAAACCTTGCTTGTATTAAAAATGATTTCTAGTCTGTTTTCTGCTCTGCTTTATCCTTCGTCTTTGTTCTTGTCACTGGTCCCACGTCTGTGCTGTGAATGCTCAGGGAACTGATTTCCTCAACTGCAAGCAACATGCTGCAGTTCACAAGAAAGTTTTTCCAGTACCTCAAGAATAGGCACTCGATGGTTTCTTTATCATGCTATTAAATCATTTATCCAGATAATACGTCCACAAACTTGTTCGCTGCTGTGGCATAACATGTATCTTCTCTTTACCTTATGCTGCCCAATCTTATGCAGGGATTCAGCGTCATTCCCTCTGGTCTACGTCCTGCTGCCGCATCACTGCTAGGGCAGCAAAGGTCTTCAGACGAAACCAAGTCATAGAATCATAGGTTGGAAAAGACCTCTAAGGTCATCAAGTCCAACGCACATTTGGGCATTTCCAATGCACAAATCTATGATCCCATCGTCTACAGATCAGAGCAACTCTCTTTCCACCTAAGCAGGTCACAGAGCATACTGGGAGAAAATGGTGCCTGGCCAGGGAGTCAACAGCTGGGTACATCTACCAGCCAAATTGCCAGTGCCAAAAAGCAGGAGAATTGGGACCAATGTTCCAGCCTGGTCATAGAATCATAGAAAGTTTTGGGTCAGAAGGGACCCCTAGAGGTCATCTAGTCCAAGTCCCCGCAGCGAGCAGGGACACTGCTAACTAGATCAGTCACGGCCGATTGTCTTTGGTCAGAGGCCATCGATTAACACGAGCAAGGCAGGGGAGTGTTCCCCAACTTCTTTTTTTTATTTTTTTTTTTTTTATGTGGGCCAGCTTAACTCTAAGTTTACTTGCAGTCCTGTAGAGACATCCTTAACACAAACAGGCTGCACACAAAGCATAAGCCATAACTATGTTAAACCTAATTTTACTTTGCCCTAATGTAAGTTTTCCTACTGCAGCTTCTCTTCCGTCTGTGGAGAGAAACTCCATTCTCTTCTGTGAGATCAGATTGGAGTCCATGCATTAGGAAAAAAGAAAAAAAGACCTTCAAGTTGATGGATTTGGATCGTTCATCAGAGGTTTTTCAACCTTTCTTCAGTTTATAGACCCCTTCATCTTCCACTGGACCTATACACTCTCCAGTGACAGTAGGTATTTAAACAATCTGACAACCGGTTTTTATTCTGTTACTTTTTGTGGATCCCTTATAACTGATCTACAGACTTTCCCTCTGACCAAGTGAAAACTACTGGTTCAAAATTTAAAATGAAGTTCAATCCTGCTTGCAAAACAGGAGAAGAACACTTCGTTATGGAGGGCTGAGGGTCAAAAAGGCCTGAAAAACAAGCAGAAGAGAAAAGATGGATGCTAGACACCACTGTTTTTCTTGGAAAAGCCTAGTGCAGACTCCAGCCTTGAAAGGCAATTTCTTTATCCTGCATCTGGTTACTGTAAGATGTCGAATAGAACAGTCTGACTTCCCCGCTGCTGGCATGGGAGGTCCGCGAACAAGCTATGGAGCAGCGCACTCTAAAGCGGCTCTGTGCTTCGCGTTTTCTGCTGTTGAAAAATGTGCTGATTTCCAGAGATTTATGCAGCCATGCTGTTTCTGCCCAATAGCTGCCTCAAGGGCAGATGTGGAAATCTCCAAGCTAGGACTATTTCGCTCCCTTCAGGCTCTGCTACAATGGCAAAACGAGTTAGACAATAGTGACACATGTGCGTGTGTACGTATATATGTGCTTGTGTATCATAGAATCACAGCATGTTTGGGGTTGGAAGGGACCTCTGTGGGTCACCCAGTCCAACCCCCTGCCAAAGCAGGGTCACCCAGAGCAGGCTGCACAGCACCGTGTCCAGGCAGGTCTTGAATATCTCCAGAGAAGGAGACTCTACAGCCCCTCTGGGCAGCCTGTTCCAGTGCTCCGTCACCCTCAGAGGGAAAAAATTCTTCCTCATGTTCAGACATCTATACATATCTATACACATCTATACACACACCATTGTGTATATATCCACACACAGAGGCTGTAAATGTGTAAAGTCATATTCCCACGTGTATTTCAGACAAAGGCAGTGATGTTTAAATATCAGCATGCTGTAGTCTGCCTTAGAGAGCACTCTAACCAGCTAGCCTGCCTCAATTAATCAGCTTTATTTAAACACCACTCATTTTTTCAGTATTTATTTCATCACTCTTCTGCCAAGGAGTGAAGCAGAAGGTACATTCACAGCACAAACCTTACTCTCATCCCAGTGTCACAGCAACGCATTCAACCCTAACACTGAAACGTATGGAAAACCTAAATTCTTCTTATCCTTATTCTTGAGTTATTTAGGACAGTACCAGAAGAAACCTTCAAAATGACAACCCTGTATAACTGCTGTACTTAACCTATTTTTAAGCAATTAGTTCACCTTGCACTGTCCCACTGCAGCAAAACAGTCCTTGACGGTTCCAGGACAAGCCCAGAGCTGCCTACTTCAGACTGGGACCTCCATTGTCCAGACATACAGGACATCACCATGAAGGTTAAGCTTGCACGGAAGGATTTACACAGAAAGCCATCACACACAGGACTAAGCAGAAACTATTCTGATGAGCTAGAATGTGCCCGTTCCAGCTGTTATAGTCTGAACAACTAGCTGCCCTGTAAATGGCTGAAGTCCTACGACATTCACCCAGCCCATAGCATCAAAGAAAAACAAAGGGGGAGAAACTTTCCAAGTCCCAGGTTCCAAACAACTGAAACAGAGGTGAGCTCTAGGTTTTCAAAAGAATTTCATCAAAGGTCTCTAGTGGGTGTCTGTGCATCTGCAGGGGGACACGAGAGGGAGAACTGTCTCTAATGGCAGCTGAGACATTGTTTAATTGATAAGGACCCTGTTAAACCTCTGAACATAGACACACACTTAAATTTGCCTCATTGTATTTCCCAGAACTCCTGATGTGTAACTTACAACATCAGACCTCTTTCCATGTAAACTTCAGCAAGGATGGTTGAAGGAAACAGCTAAAGGATGCAACTGCCATGAGTGGGAAGGTGGGCTTTGGGTTTGTTGGGGTTTTTTGATCACTTTTGTTGCTGTGGTAGTGGTGTGTGGGTTTTTGTTACTCACTCTTGGGTCAGTACCCAAAGTCAACTCCAAATTACCTGTGAATTAGGACAGTGTTGTGCTTTACTCCTTCAGCGTCCAGAGTGCAGTGGAGCTCTTGGAGACTCACTGCCAAAACTACAGTATCATCTTGTTACAACCAGCACAGAAAAATGACTTTTAAACAGGGTTGTGCCTTGACTGGTGTGTTTTGCTTTTGCATGTTATTTTTAAAGTGTTTATTGCTTTAACAGGGTTTTTTTTTGTGAGCTCTACTTTGCTGTATTGATGGAGGGATGGCAGGCCTCAATGTCAGCACATCCATCACTTCTTTTTACTGCTGCCTCACAAACAACTAAAAAAGGCAAACCATCTCAGTTGTGCAACCATGTAAACTAGGTAGGACTGAGCTGAAATTCAAGCACATTGAGTGACACGCATTCTTTCCCGCTTTGAAGAAAGGATGGATGCCAAATTATTACACATTCAATCCCAAGTTTCATCATTATCGTTTCACAAAAAAGTTCCTCCCAACAGCTCACCAACTTAAAGAGACTTCAGGTGATTTGGTGGCTCAACAATATTTCAGTATTTCTTATCTGCTATGGATGAATTTTTTGGGGGCAGCAGGGAACAACAACCAATTTAGAGAAGGTTTGGGACGCAGAGAGCAAATGGACTCTGTAAGGGGTTTGAAAGTGCCAGTTGAGCAGATTTTTCTTCTATTTATTTTAGTTTTGTTCAAAAGTGACCTGAATTTCTTTAGTCTCTGGAGGCAGAGAGGAAATTACAGCAAAAGAGCATTCTGTGCTGTTTAAGCATTCTGAGTACAGTATACCAGGAAATCTGATGAAACACTACAAGAACAACAGGTCCAAATCTTATCTTTTTCTCTCCATTTGGCTTTGTCTTGAAAAGAAACTTCAAGGTAGTGCAATCATACCTCTTGAAGGGCCATTCTCTTGAATAGCTTAATTCTAGGATCTGATTCCATCCCTACTAATGTAAATACACAGACTTCAATAGGAGCAGGTTTGGGCTCCCATTGAGTAGCACTCAGCCCTGGTGAGCTACCTTTACAGAAGGACCTTTCACTGGTTCATCTGAATGCCCTTACAATATAGTCTTTGGAAGCACAAAGCACTCGGTCCAAATGAGTCATGCCAGAAGCCGCAAAGTCAAAGCATCAGAAACAACGTATGAACAGTTAGTTGGCTTGGAGTCCATATAGCCAAAAGTGAACTAATGGTCTTCATTTTCAAGACAGGATAAACACTGTCAGTGACACTAAAATACCCATTATCTGACTACATCCATTCACTTCCAAGATTAGGAGTTCTCCATATCTCACGAAACCACTCATTTTTGCAAACTGAGCCTAGAGTATTCACTATAGATAAAAACAGCCCACGCATTTAATACTGTAGATATTTAGAAGTAATAAAAGTGCAGCATAGCAGGGACAAACAGACTGCAACTTTTTTTCTTCCTTCCAAAAAACAGTTTGCCTGGCTATTCAGGGATCAAAAAAAATCTTCCTGTGATTTTTATTATAGTTATTTTGAACTCCATTTTAACACAAACAGCTGGTTTCTTTCATTTTGCACCAACAAGTTAAATGGTATCCAAACTTACGGTATCAGCTTGCTGTATGTGTTGCCTGAAAACTGAGCTGTAGACTGGGATGGAAAGCATGACAGTCTGAGGTACAAGCAGCAGTTAAATGTGGTAAAGAAAAAAGACAGTTCTTATCAGGAAGGTGGTGTCCTTCACCCGTATGTACAACCGCTAATTAGAGAGATGTCAGCCTCCATTTCTTCAGTAAACACGTAGTTTTTCCTTCTCTGTGTCCAGTGGCATTACTTCATTTGGTTTCAGAGCATTACCAGCAAATTATAGGGCTTCACCAGAGTCAAAAAACACCTATAGATAAACAGACCTTGGGACACCAGAGACAAACAAGTCTACCATAAATTTACACTGAAACTCAAATTGAGAGGGTTTCCAAACTGAAGGTATTCTGTTCTCCAAGTACTGCAATCCACCAGTTTCTAGATGCGTCATGTGTCCAGTGTTCTGCATTTTTCCCAAGTCATTGGTAACTTTATGCCCTTCATTCCTGTGGTATTGTTATTCATAATCTTTTCTTTGGCGGGGTACCGTCATTTATAGCATTTCCTCTCAGTTGTCAGAAGTCACACAGGGAGAAAATAAACAGAGAAACAGTGGGATGCATTGTCTATCTATTGAATTATCCTCTAGTTTACTTAAGCTTTTCATGAGTTCTGACCCAACTTTCAGAATACAAGTGGGCCAGCACAACTGTCATGTTAGCCAGTTTCCCCACACACAACTAATCTGCCTGGTTGGTGTCTTTCATAACCGTAGCTACAACTTGGGAAAACAGACACATTTTGCTTTTTAATCTTTTTCAAAGGCTGCTCACAGGAAAAATCTTTTGATTTCTAAAATGTTGAAAAGCTATTTCAAAATGCAAATGAAATCTAAGCCAGATCAACGTTTCTATATTTGAGGGTTTTATTTTAGGATTAAAGAATATTACCACACATCCTTAAAATGTCTGAGGTAGCTTAAAACAATAAAACTAAGTGCAATGACCTGTAACTCAAAATAAGAAGCATTAGGCTGGACCTCTGTCAAAGGCCAGAAACCTCTTCATCCACTGATACAGAACATGTGATGTTCAAAACCCTGAAAATGAGCTTCTAGATGGTCTTGAAACAGTTGCCTCCAGGGTGAGGTATTGCCGTCGTCATTGTTCCCCAGAAGCACAACAGGGAGACCTCCTTCCAGCTCACCTCTGCTCTCTTCCCACCACACCCCAAGCAGCCAGCAGATCTCCATGCCAGTCCAGCAGCCCTTATAGTGGGGGATGTCAAAAAGACAACTTCATAAGAAGCCCTTACCTCAGTGAAAAGGAAATCATTTGTTTAAGGAATATGGGGAGCCCCTCAAAAGATC
>Ga0065711_1037370_pt1 | contig 19902 bp, 13 predicted proteins | sample Hoacrofraction12_FD_59098 | JGI IMG/M metagenome (GOLD analysis project Ga0065711, IMG submission 59098) | Hoatzin crop microbial communities from Cojedes, Venezuela - Epithelial fraction 12 v2 (version 2) | ecosystem: Host-associated > Birds > Digestive system > Esophagus > Crop | place... | reverse complement strand
CGCTGGCGGGTCGGCCGGGCGCGGCGGCGAGGGTCCCCGTCCCCACCTCCCTGCCCCAGGGTCTGGCCCGGGAGGGGCGCTCGGTACGACGGGACCCCCACCCCCGCTTCCCCGGGCTGCGGTTAGGTAACCTGGGAGAATTTCCCCTGGAAGCTCGGTGGCCCGGCTCCAGGCACCGTGGGCGGGGGGGGCCGGGCTGCGGCGGGCCCGCCTGAGCCGCGCTCTGCTCCGCAGGCCCCGGGACGATGACTGTCCAGTGGACCGCGGTTGCCGCCTTCCTGTACGGCGAAATCGGAGTGATCCTGGTGCTCTGCCTGCCGTTTATTTCTCCGCTGAGGTAGGGCTTCAGCGGGCTGCGCCACCCCCGCTCCGTCTTCCCGCCGGTTTGTCTTTATTTTACATTTTTGTTGTTACGCACCGAGTTCTGCTGCATCTTAAACTAGCGGTGAGCTAAGCTGGAGGGATGCTGTTCGGGGCTCGAGCGTCAGGGTTTTCACCGCAAGCCCCTGCTAAGAGCCGCCCGCTTGCTGTGCGCACACTGCTGATTCATCCCGGCGGCAGCCGGGGTCCCCACGACGAGCCCCGTCGCTTGGCTTCAGCGAGCGGGACGACACGGGCCGTCGCCTGCGGTCATCTCTCGAGTGCTTGGAGCAGCCAGCGTACGGGAGGGCATCTGGCTGTCCCGGGTGTCAGCTCAGCAAGGAACGAGAGGATGGGGCGGCCTGTTGGGGAGTTGTTTGTCAGCAGCCCTGCGATGTCTGGGTGTGCGCTGGGCATTGTGGGTGCTGAGCAGAGAAGAGAGATCTCGTACCCAAAGCTAACGGCGTGCAGCCGGGGTACGGGCTGTGAGAAACTGCTGATCGTTGGTTTGGAAGAGATGCGGACTTGAGCTTGATGCAAAGGTTCAGGACTACTGAAATCTAGGCCTCTATAAGCTTATACATAGATTAACAATGATACTTCTGGAACACAACACAAACATTAAGAAGAGCAATTCATTTGTGTAAAATAAATGCTCTTAGTGAGGGAAAGAAACAAAATGTGTTAATTACTCTTACTGTATGCAAAGGCCTGGCTTACAGCATTATTTTAAGATTGTTTCCTGTAAGTAGCTCTTCAAATTCGGTAATGTTATTTTTATATCTTTATAGGAAGTAAAGCTAGCTTCTCTACAGGAGGCAAGAGAAACAGAGTTATGATTTCTTTCTAGAATATCAATAATTCTTAAACCCCAAAACTCCCAAGCAGGATGAAACCTTAAAGCTTTTCAAAATAATTGCTGTGGTCTCAGTGTGTTACATGTTTGATTTCTGCATCTTTGGATATATTTAGAATGAAGAATATAGCTTTTACTGTAATATCATAAGCAACAAAACCTAAAACAAAACCCTGTTAAATTTAACTACTTAAACCTGGAGGGGAGTCTTGAAAGTGGTTGGATTCTCCACAGCCGGTATCAATGATTATTAGCGAGGTTTCCTCAACTTCAGAAGGTGAAACTATTCTAAAATATAATTTAAACTCTTGATTTTTAGAAGCTGGCTTGTGAGGAGTTCAGCATTTCAATGTAGATTATTGACTTCTCGTATTTTCTGTTGTTTTCTATCAGAAGTACAGCTGTATGTAAGATGGGAGAAGTATTATGGAAGTTGTAATTGTCAGGTTATTGATGGCTTGTCTGAGGAAACTAGCTGCAAGAACTTCTGCAGGCTGATGACACATGCGCAGTGCATTGGGAGTATTGAAATAGGTTTCATTTACAATGTAAATAGGACTTAAATCCAGTCTTTGTGGCTGGAAAGCAAATTTGTAACCTGTAGAGTTACCAAAATTTATTCAAACACTAAACACGGTGCTTTTAATCATATGCCAAGGATAGATTTTGCTCTTGGTTTGTAGTATTCAGTCATTTTTTGAATAGAGGTTTCTGAAAGAGTGAAATAGCTTAATCTTTTATGTGACATGTTCAATTATCTTGTTAACAAGACTGTCGCAGGAATCTTGTGGGGTTAAAGATTAGATTTAGCTGCTGTGACAGTGCTGGAGGGCAGCAGTTCTGCCTTGTGCATCTTGGTGGCCTGGGAGCTGGTTCTGTCAAAGTGGTAAAGCATGGGTGATTAAAGACAGACATGTAACTGCTGTTCTTTAAAGGTTTGATTTACTCACTTGTCAGTCTTCAAACACTGCCTGTTTTGTGCCTGCACATTTTTTGGATAATGAACTCCTTTTCAAATTTGCTGACAAACTTTTAAGTTTCCTCAGAATAAGTAAATTGACAAGATAAAAATGCAAGTATGCAAAAAGACAGAACTGCACTGCCAAGTGTGGTATGTCTATAGTGGTGGCCAGTATTATAATTAGGAAGAATTATATTTGTGTAACTTCTGTCACCAAAAGTAAATGCAGCGTTAATAAATGTGAATGTCGATACTTGTTGAGGAAAAATAAGCATAAAAATATAACACAGGAAAACGTTGCAGTGAAGAGATCGTATTTTTAGCCTGAATATAACTTGTCAGTATAGTTCGTCTAAGGTCATACCTCAGAGAATCGCTTCTTAAGTGGAGATCAGTATGAAATTTGGAGAATGTGCATTTGAAGAGTTAGCAAGTTGTCTTTGTTTGAGTTGTAGCTTGGTTTATATTAAAGTAAGCTTCTTGGTTGATACAGACTATGGCTGCCTACTGTAAAGAATTCAGATTATACTGAAAGATTTAAATGAGGTTTGTGCACGTGCAATGCTATAATATTTTAATTCTTGCTGGTGCAGAACCAGAAGGAGCCATTGGAGATGATGCCACAGTCAAATTAGATTCATAGTAGGTTGGAAATTGCTTTGTTAAAGGACAAATTTTAACAGTGTCTGAAAAATGTAAATACTCTTAAAAAAAGTTGGAAATTTTACCCTATGTAATCAGATGGTGACTAGCATGACTTTGTTACATCCCTAATGGCATAGCTAGGTATTCATTTTTGCAGTAGCTCTGATTCTAACTTGCAGCAAAGGACAAGCAGCTGCTCTGTTGTTGCCTCTGGTGGATTTCAGTTCACCTGAGCACATCAGATGTTCTTCATTGGTGCTGCAAGGGTGAATTCTTGCAGAGCCCTCCATGCTGTAATACTGAATAGACAATTGATTGTTTAAACAAAAAAAAATTATGCTACTCACCACCACTGGGCCTCTGAAGTTGCTTTCTTAGCTAATAAGTTTATGCTCTTGAAACAGGTTTTAACACTCAACAAAATAAAAGCATGAGACTTGGCCTTTTGTTGTCATTTGCAAGTTAGAATGTAATAACAATCCTTGTACTTTGATGAGTCTGCATAATTACAATGTGAAAGATAAGCCTTCTGAAGAAGGCTAATAGAGACAATCTTAATTTGTGGAGGGTTTTTATTTTATTTGGCAATAAGGAGTATAAGTGGATAGAAATAAAAATGATGGAATGATTTTACAGTCTTTACCCCATCCCTGAGTTTACTGTAGTCAGGACCGAACACAAAATAATGCTAACCAAGGTAAAAGCTAAAATAAAATGCATCCAGAGAGTACCTGCTATCATGTGAGAAGTTTTCAAGCTGAACAAACTGTTTTTGCCTGTATTGACAAGAAACAAAAAAACAGACAAGCAAGTTGGATTATTGGAGAAGTTACATATACCTAAATTATGTTGCAATTAAAGCAGCTGTTTAGAGACCTTGCGTAAGTCTCATATCAACAACAAGGCTCTCTTCTGTGAGATTATTATGCTCTTCTTTTAGTGTTTAATTATTGTTGAATAACACAATGCTATTTTACAGATGGCAGAAGATTTTTATGTTTCCTCTATGGAGCAAAATGGCAGTTTTTTGGAACAAGATATTCCTTACGATAATAGTTTTGCTGATCGTCTTGTTTCTTGGTAAGTGTTAAATAATTTCCTAACAAATGGGGAAAAAAGACCTGGTATATGGAGTTCATGGCAGTAGATTAATTGAAAGGATTCAAGCCTAATGTAAATCAGCTAATTTGTTTGAAAGTTCCAAGACAGAATGGAAGAGAAGAGGGCTTATACAGCGTCCGTGTTGGGAATCCAAATGCAATAGTAATATAGTAGTGAATGAGGAGGAAAAATGGAGTTTGGTCTAGGCTGCTGCTTGGTTTCACTTTCTCACACAAGTAAATGAAGTTGAAATGTTTGATACCAGATTTTGGCTGAGCTGCTCAGTCTGCAGTAGATGGCACTCTTTCTCTTGGTTGCTGTTGAAATAGAAGACCAGAAGAATATGCCAAAGCAGTGGGCTATTTGAGTACTTTTGCTCAGCTCAGATATGAAACAGCTGTTGGCTGCATTTGTGATGAGTAGATCCTAAGGTCTGTCAAGTAGGAGTAAAGCTTTAGGGAAACTGGAGCTTGAATGATGACCACAGTCCTGACTGATTTCATTTAATGTTCTGTCCTGACTGCATTGTACGGTAAGCGTCTCCCATATTTCAGTGAAGGAAATAGTTCTCATGCATTTCAGTGGTAGAGGTAGTTCTCCTCCATGGATAGGAGTGCAGTGTTTCCAGTGCCTTAGAGTGAAGAAGCTATTTCATTCCGAACTACTTTAAATACAAAGAAAAAATGCTTGGTTTTATTCTCTGTTGAGAGAAACCTGCAGATGCACTGTGTATATAACAAAGTCAGACTGGAGTGCAATACTGTATTCCTGATGATTAAAAATACTGAAAATGCAAATACACTTTTTTTTTTTTAATTTTAGATGATCTTTAGTATTATCCTTGGAAGTAGATCCTTCAGTAAGTGGCTTAAGATTGAGAACTGATGGATTTCATTCACTCTTCTTGAACTCCCGTCCAAAACTTTGACCGAAGATTGCTTTTGAGTTGGTGATAGTCATTGATTTTCCAGAAAGAGAGATTTGGGCTAAAGTAAAGCAGTGATGAGATGCTTGCCACGTTGCATAAGATGATAGGTTACTGCAGGACTAGAATCTTCTATAGCACAGGGATATGGACTTTTGTTTGGTCTTAGTCTTTGTTGCATTGTTTGAAGTTTCACTTCAAATCTTTTTTTTTTTTTCCTCCTAAATAACTTATGGATATAAAGGAGAGAGTCCTAAGAGATGTTATTGACACATGCTCTTCTTTGGAGTTGACTTTGTCTACGTAGATATATCAGCAGCAATTTCATAACACATGGCCAAAATATTCTGCAAGAACTGATGATGTTTCATGAAATGTGTATTTTTGTTGATGTGCAGGAGGAGATTTTGGGTGCTGTATTGGCCTTAAGTATGTGTGATGACCTTAAGTTTACAGATTGTAATATGAACCCTTAACTGGGTTAGGTTTTGTTTTTATGTGGATGGAAGTCCTAATTAATTATTTTGTCCTTTGAAAAGTGTTGGCAGTGTATTGGCCCTTCTGCAGAACTATCAGGAGTATATGATGGATGAAAGGAAGCTGAAAGATGGATGAAAGAAAGCTGAGGTGTAGCTTAGTCCCTCTGTTCTGTTTGTTTTCAACACTGTGTTCCTGCAGTCTTACTGTTGTGGTGGATGTTATAGAAATAATTTTTTCCCTCTGTGATTCAAGAATAAAGCAGACATTTCTGTCGTTACTAAAATACGTACTTACCTAACGAATTCTGTCTGAGGCAAATACTTCAGACGGAATTTCTTCTTTTTCCCTTCTCGTTCTGTTTTCTCACTGTTTGTCCACTGGCTGGATTTTAATTCAGTTGTCAGCAGGGACATTTTGACACTGTCTGTAGGGTCTCTGGTAACATTCGTAGAATGTGTTGCTTTGGCCTGATCCCTGGTGGCTGGGCGCAAGTGTTGGAAATGACTGTTCAAGCATGTTTTGGGCAATGGTTTGGCATATCTCTGGAAATGTGTTACATCACTTCAGTGATTTATCAAGACCTATCTTTAGAATGTATAGATAACATAAGTGTTGTCACTATTTGTTCTGTGCCTGCTTGCTGAGCAGAAGTCCAAATACATATTTCTATTAGTATGTCTGGTTTATCATATGTGCATACCCGCAGATGTGAATAATAACAAACTGTTTTTGTTTGCAGATGCTGTTAGAGAAGTTAGGAAGTATTCGTCCATTCATGTGCATGAAAACTCTGCAAATGTCAATACCAATGTCTTTGATCATATTCAGATGAAACTCTTCCGATCGCAAAGAAACCTTTATCTCTCAGGTTTTTCCTTATTTCTTTGGCTGTAAGTATAACATTTTTCTGATTTCTACATAGCGTGTTTCCTGCAGGAACTATTGCACAAAATAATGCAACTATAAAAAAGATTGAAAGGCCAATTTCAAGAGATTAAAGAATTAAGTGTGAGCAGATTGGCTATGAGGCAAGTAAAATCAAGGAAAATAATATCTTACAAATGTTTGAAGATTGGAAGAATATGTGAGCAACACATGGAAAGAAACATTGTGAATGTTTGAGTCAACCTGTATTTTGCAGGAGAAGTTTCTTCAGGGAATACTCATTTCCTTCTTTAAACTTATGCACTGTGTTTTGTTTGTTTTGAACATGGGAAACTGGAATAAAAATACCTCAAACTAAAATACTGTTAAAATAATATGTTACAATTATTGCATAATATAATATAATTATATTGCAAATATAATAATATGTTGCAATTATTGCATACTGCTATGTTAAGAAGCAAAGCTTGAGTCTCACTTGAACCACTTCATCTAAAGCTCGAAGTTAGGAACTGTAGGATAATGTTCCAGCTTCTGAGGAAAGTTTCAGATATTATTTCAGATCAAGCACTTTGTGGCAACTGGCCTACTATGATATTACGATCTTAAGTGTGATATCCTTCTCAGGATGTTTAAACACAGCTAATAAAACAGGGTAATGGAAAGGACAGTTCTGTACTGCCCAGCAGTAGCAGCTAAGACTACCTGTGAATCTTCACAGTAGCCACAACAACTTGCAGATCTTCTCAGTTGGGCAAGGAGCACATGAACTAGTTGGACACAGATAATGTGAATGAATGGAAACAGGCATGCTGGTCAGATGATTTCCGATTTCTACATTTTTATGGTGACACTGGGCAAAGAATGTTGGCCCTGAATTCCTTCAGTGAGCTGCCTGACATTGCCTAGATATGTGAGAGGAACACAGAACAAGGGGATGCCTGGAATCACAGACATTTCTGACAAACTTCTTCCCTTTGGAGTGATATATGGCCATTTTAGCTGCTTATTGAGCAGCATCGTACATAAAGAAGTATCAAGGAAAAATTTGTACAAAACTTGAGCAGAAAAACTTTGGAAAAAATGAAGGTGGCTTTAGCCTTGCACAATAGTGATAGGAATGCATCATGTTCTTTGTCTTTCTTCAGAAAGGTTAAGTAAATACGCACAAATATGTTTGTGATCTCTGCTCCAAGAGAGGAATATCTGGATTGTGTCCTACATTAGAGTTGGAAGCTGCTCCCCCAGGATCCTACTTGCACTTGGCTTTCAAGGAAGAAAAGATCCTGGTAGACAGCCGATCATGTACTGAGCTGTAATAGCAAGGATGTAGCCAGCAGGTCAAGAGAAGTGGTTATTCCCCTCTGTCTGGCACATGGTTCTGCAGCTGCAGGGCCATGTCCAGTTTTGACTCCCCAAAATACTGGAGTACTGCAGCAGGGTACCGAAAAGCTTGGAGGCTGAAACATGTGACCTATGAGGAGAGAGAGAATGTGGGAGCTGGAATTCAGCCAGAAAATACTGAAGGGGAGATCCTATTGCTTTCTGCATCTATCTAGTGGTAGGATGTAGAGAAGATGAAGCCAGCTCTTCTCAGTGGATCCACATAGGAATGACGAGGCAACAGGCTAGGAACCTGGGAAATTCTGACTTGTGGTAAAAAGTACTTTTTCTACTCTCAAGAGCAGTCAAACATTGGAACAAGGACCCTGAAAGATGATAGAAGCTCCATCATTGGAGGCGGTGGGGATTCAACTGGACAAGCCTCTGAGCAGTCTGCTCTGCCTGTCCTTGCTCTGGGCAGGAGCTTGGGCAGGATGACCTCTGTAAGCCCTTCTCAACCTACGTGATTCTGTGATTCTGTTTTAGTAACGGTGTTTTACTGACTCCTGACTGCTGTATCTATAAATTAATAAGCAATAGTAAAACACGCTAACCCTTGGAAAACTAGTGACATGGGGACCTTGACTTCTTTATTAAAACCAAAAAAGTAAGAAAATCAGCTTTCAATGAAAAAGCAGGGAGGAGGGCTTACCTTGAAAGCCAAAAGGTCTATTAATACGCTTACAGTTATGAAAAAGCCAATTACCTGGATTTTCAAATTTCTTTTGAAGGGCAGCTGCATAGCTATATTACAGGAATTAAGTTAATTCAGCATTGCTTTGGCCTTTCCTTGATTCAGTAGCATGCTGCTTTGAAGGACTTCAAGATGGATAATGAAAATAGTGATGCAAAGAGGTAATCACTAGATCAAGAGAGGTATTTGCAAAGCTTAGATTTGAGGTGCCATATGAGTGCTAACAGTCGTGCATGTTCTGATTTATACAATATTGACAGAGTACTTTGAAGATTAATATGGTCACATTGCTAATTTTATTATTGTAAAGCCTTTTATAAAGTTGTGTTGATTTTTCTTTCTGCATTGTATTCATTGCCATAACATGTTGCTTGGGTCTTGTATTCAGAGATCCATCCTATTTAAAACACTAGTAGAATATTTCAGCCTTTAAGTGAGCAGGTCTCTGACCCCTTAATGGCTGTGGGCTTTTAGGAGGACGGAGGTTCTGCATCAGGTGAAAATCAGATTTTTGATGGATGAAAATCTCTTCAGTCTCTTGTTTTGCTATTATTTGTCATCGCTGAGCCTGGATGTTTTGCTTCGGGTGCTTAAACAGTTGTCTTGTGTTTTTGTTTTCACATGTAATGCAAAAAGAGAGAAAAGGGGTTGTTTTGGTTTGATTTTGGGTTTGGTTTTCTTTTTTTTAATTTGTGCTGTGAATTACTGTGCTGTTCACTGTGTTTCTTCACCAGTGTATTGAGACGTACTGTTACCCTTCTTACTCAGTTGGCAAAAGGGATGGCATCTCATGCAGCTCTGGAAACGCAAGTAAACAATGCTACTGAAGCAGCCAAAAAATACATGGCCGAGAATGAAAGGCTGCAGGAGGTATCTTTGAACTTTTTTAGATATATTCGTATACAGCAAGTAGCTAGTACAAAATACTCTGGGGATGGTTTGCTACTGCATAATGTTTGTTTGTTTTTTCTACTGGTAATAAAAGGAAGAGTGATGTTCTCACAATACGTAATTCAGAATACTGGATCCAAATTTCAGCAGCATTTTATTAACAAAGGAAATAGAAGTAGTCCATATAAACGAAGTTCTGTCTTTCAACTACAAATTTCATCAAAGTAGTAATATATTCTTAAAATACCTTTAATCGTAGCAAAGTAGAGAGACACTAGTTTTATTGCTTTTATCCTGAATAGTTGGCTGTTCAGGTCAGGGCTATAGCAGTCCAGTACAGAAAAGCCTACAATATAGCTGTTCTTATGCTGGCTGTTTCTTCCAAATAGGATTTGCTCCAGTCCTGAAATGTCTTTTCTGACTTTTAAAATTGGTCTTCTGTATTTGTTGTGTTTTGTGTTCTTGCATCTGTTTTTCTGGCAGGTCAGCTAATTTCCTAAAAGTTTCCTTTCTCAGTAATGTACTGCCATAGCATTAGTGAGGATATTACCGATAATTTCCTAGTAAAAGAACCACCAATGGACCAAAGATACATGATTTTTATGAGAAGAATGGAGAAAATTAAGCTATCCTTTGTCTGCTGTGGTTCAATATACAGTGGTATGCAGGAAGGGAAGTCAGCAAAGGTAATAAAGATAAATGTATGAAATTTTTTTTCCTAATTGGTTAGTTTGACTTCTCTGGGAAGAGACTGAACCATAAGCTAGAGTGCAGATATCCGGGGCGTGAAGACTTTTACAGCATTCTTCAGTCTAGCACATTGCCAAAACAAAATTCACTGCAGGTGTGTACAGGTTTCCTTCCAGTTTGTCTGGAGCAGTGTCTATGGTTACCAGCACTGTAATTTTTTTTGTAATAAATCTTCAGACAAAAAAGAACAGACTCTGAACAAGAAGTACTAGAAGGGATGCAAAAAAAATCCAGTTGTTTGAGAGGTGGTGTAAAACAAGGATCACTACAGTGTGGGTTAGGTATTTCCCGAGTATTAAATGATTCCAAGGTTTTGGAATTTGGTATTTTGTCAAAATGATCCAGAATCCCTACTTCAGCCGTGGAATTTGTCTCTTTACTGCATGCTGGTACTTCCCGCCACCCCCCCACCCCCCCGTTGGTATTTGTCCAAAAGTCCCCTTCTTGTTCTGCTTTCACAATCTCTTAGCAACACATTCTCTTAGCTGCTTGTAAGCAATAGCCAGAAACTGGAAACTGTGTTGCTGTCTGTTTCTATTTGTGTGTTTGACTGCATGGTTTGCAAAAGCAGTGGTAGCTACAGATACAGCCAGCATGCTGTGGCTGGATCTCCATTGCACTGGAGATGCAAAGAATTGGTTTAACTTTATAGAGATACTATAGCTTGGGTTCCTCTGTGGCTTGGCCCCTGCATTTGTGTTCATTTACAAGCGTGCTTCATTCCACGATCAGAGAGAGGCAAGAGCAATTGCACATAGGGCACTGGCTGTGAGTATAAATACTCTAAGTTTACTCTAGTGTGCTAGGTCTGCACTGTCTCCTGTTCAGAGGTTCTGTGGAGCACAAGACTTAAGATAAAAGTTTACAGAAGTGACTATTTGTGTATTAATAGAAGGAGGTGAGCGCAAGGTAAAGGAGGCGATCCGTGGCCGAATTCACAATAAATTGGCTATGTTTCTGTTGCCAGCAGTCAAATGCAATCTCTGCTCTATTTTTAAATAACTTCTGGAAAATTTTCTTCAAGTCCTTTCTTTGGATTGTTTACCAGTCTGTAAACAGTTCTTTTCGTTCTTCCCGAAGTAATCTTTCCCTTCTGCTCCTACCTGTGCTCAGTAAGCTCCGCTATCACCAGTTCACCTAACAGCAGTTCATCTCAGTTGTTCACATTAAGCATTTACAACTTCTGTTGCTATTTTCTTAACAGAGATGATGCTTGGTTGGATAACAGAGGCTATATGAGCAAAGAGTCTGAATTATGTGGTCTGATCCTTAACATAGGATACTTTGTCATCAATAGCAATTGCCTTAATGATAAGAGCATGCATAAGTATGGCAGTGCCAGCGTTTTCAGAGTACAGGCAGTGTACTGGTCTTGTGTCTTGTACTTCCAGGGCTCTTCCTGAATAATTTCCTGTTTTGTTTTGGGTTTTTTTAATTGAGTTTCAGTGGAAATCTGATCTGGGTATTTGAGGTGTTCTGAAAATTGAAGAAGTAGCTGTAAACCTACAAGGAGAGATTTGTGTTGTATTACATGATTAAAATAAATTATTAGAACAAGTTGCACATAAACATGGCAGTGTTCTGTCACTTGCAATCCCAGTGTGTGTCTTCTGGAAAAGCCATTTATAACCTAAATAGAAGTTGTGGGCTTGATGTGGAGATACAAAGTACTCTTGCACAGGACATAATCCCATACTATTACAAGTATGCCATTACTGTCAACTTAAAACGTTGGGCATTTTTTTGGTGGGTTGTTTTTTTTTTTTTTTTAATTAGAGGTGGAGGTTTTTGTCTAGAATAACGGAGTGTCTGCCTGTGTCTTGTTTACATTTGATAAAACCTGTCACTTTGCAAGATCAAGGCTGACATTCTCTGGTTGCTTGGCATTAATGTCAGACTAATGAAAATAAAATTAACTGTAGCAACTGTGGTTTTTAATAGGCCTTGAGTGAAAAAGGAAGCAGTAAAAAGGAAGAATCGGCAGAAGCAACTGATGAGAAGTTGAAGAAGGAAGTTGAACATTTGAAAGTGGAGCTACAAAGGACATCAAATGGTAGGTATTGGTTAGGACTTCTTTGCAATTAAGAAAAAGATGATTATGAAAATATGTATGGTGTAATTTGAACACCTGAGTTAAATTGTAATTATTAACAAATTGAACTGATACATTTAAGTGATGTTGACTCATCTTCATTAATGACATGACCAGCACATGGAATCAATTGCAGGTTGCTTATAGGCATCAGACTGATCTTTCATGTTACGTATCAGCCACTCTCCCTGTATAAAACGGAGATGTGTGTGGTTGAGTTTTTTCTACAAAGCAGGGTTTCAGTCAGATAGCCGAAAAGTCCTTGACTAGTATTCTAAATATATAGATCTCCTGCAGCAGAAGTGTTAGCTTTTTTTGTCTACAAGGAAACCTGCCTTGCAATTTGTAACATAATACTTTTTTTAGCAGCTTCCGTGTTTAAGGTTTAGGTTGTCAAATCGGCTTTCTTGGCAACTCAAATTGAGATAGAAGCAGATTTTACCTGTTTGGTTCTGTCTGACTGGGATCTGTCAAGGTGTGTGATGCTTATGAACACCAGCTCATCTGAAATTAGTGTTTTTAAGATAACACTTTGTGACCATGTAAGCATTAGTCAGATGTTCAGACTGTAACAAAATACATATTTTCGTGGTACCAGATAGCATGTTGTCATAAAAACATAGCCCTGCTTTCATATTGCATGGAAGTGCTACAAAGCTGTAAAGATAACAACAAATGTTTCATGAATCATTTTTCATTGTCCACTCTGAAGATGAACAAGAACTATAGAAAACAGCTGTTTTCCGCGGGACTTGAGGCAACAATAATCTTTAAATAGAGGGTCTCATTAGTTCACATTCTCAGCCAGGTTTGATCGTGGGTTTTCCCTCCTCCTGCTCTTTTCTTAAAGAAAGGGGGGAAAACTGCCTTTGAAGTGACAGGAACAGTGAAAAACTTAAATGCATGTTTTATTTAAACTGGTGGTATGTAACACTAATATAATGTGAGCTTTTCAGTCAGGAATGCTAGAGAAAGCTAAGGAATAAATAGATTTACCACATGCTGCTTCAGCTGCATTCTCTTTGTGGGCTGTTGTCCATCCAAAAGATGTATAAATTAAAGCATGCTTGAGCCTTTTTTTAAGGGGAGAGTGGCGGAGAGGGTCTTTTCAAGGAAAGAATAGAAAATATTTACAACCCTTCCCCTGATGCCACCCCCCTCATCGCCAAAACAGAAACGTTAATTACCATCGTCAGCTAGATGGTTAAAATAAGATGTATCTTATTTTTTTAGTAAGTTTTCTTGTACGTTATTTTGAGCAAATAGCAAAGAGACTTAAAGATTTTATAATAACTACATTTGTAGACACAGCTTTCTGTGGAGTCTTACAGATTAAATGTGAATTGAATTTACTGTTTTCTTGTGAAACTTGTTCAAATGAGCAGGTGAATGTTGAGTTTCACGCTCGCTAAGTGTGAGCGATGCATTACACAGAAGTTGAGATTGAAAAGCTTGTTTTACCTCTTCTTAACAATTTTTTCATGCCAGTGGGCTCACATGACTAAAGTAATCTTTCCTTTGTGTCCACAAAGTGCAGTCCCTCAAATTTTGGGGGTATTTGGGGGTGGGGGATTTGGGGGTGGGGGAAGGGAGTGAAGAGTGTGTGAGGTATCACCTAGTAATGAAACAAGGCAAAACTAGTATAAAAAGGAAAACTTTACTGGTTTGGATTTTGGGGGGGTTCTTTTTATTTGTTTGTTTTTCAGCTATAGTGTCAGTAAGAGTAATAAATTCGAATTTTGTTTTTCTTCAGTTGGGGCATGGGTGGTTTTTTGCTACTCAGATGAAAAAAACAGGTATAATCTTTTTTACAGAGCAGTTTCAAATATGCATTGCTCTGGTCTGGTACATTTGTTAAGCTACTTATGCATAGTGATAGGGTGATAAATTAGTGTTCAGTAGTCCACGTGTTGAAAGGTGGGTTACCTCAATAGAGTGGCACCCAAGAGGAGTCCTAAATGGAAGTCTGCTTCCTAAATGTAAGTCATCTTTGTGTTTAAATAATGCAGTTTAGTGCTGTGACTTCACAGGAGATCCAAATTTTGTGTAAGGTTTTGATCCAATTTTTACAACTTCTGGCAGAGAAAATACTCTATGTCACATCTTTCTGAAATTCTGACTGAAATTATAGTGTAGACAGTGATTATTGCAGACCTTCAGAAGAGTCATCTCTAGTTCTTCAGCTTCCTATCTTTTACAGGAAACGCAGTCTACCTTGTATTTTTTTCCACTTAACTGCAAGTGAAATCCTAAGTTAAGAAGGCATTTTGCCACCTACTATGCTCTGAGCAGGTGGGGAGGAAGATGCAAATACAAGACAAAGAGACCAAGTAGTGAAATTACTAAAATCTGGGTGAAGGTTGGAAACGAGTGACAAAGATTTCAGTCAAATTTGTTTTCTTTTCAGACTTGACTTTACTATCCCCCCTTGATGCCCTTTTTCGCTTTATTGTGGAAGTGAAGGAAAGGGGGCTAGTTCTTCACTACCTTATCTCAGACCCACATACTGGGGGCTTTGTAGGCACCCAGCTGTGGGGCTAGCACTTTCAGAGCCTAAATCAATGGACGTGTAATAACATGACTATTTATAAATGTTCCGAGATGGTGTTTTATTGATACGCTTATATATTATAAAAAATGTCTGACTAATACCTATAAATAAATATACATACTCCTAGGAGCACCCAGTGCAGATGTGAGAATATGTCTAATGTGTAGCAGGAGAAGCAATTTCTGACAAAATGTTGATTCAGATAATTTGAAGGCTCTCAGTATGGCTGGTGGTCTCAGACCTGTAGGAATTTTATGGGGAAAGAAGAGATGCTATGATACTATTTCATTTTGATAGTTTTGAAAATTATCAAAAAAGCTACAAGAAAACAAACTATCTGCAACTGGAGAGGATGTCAGAGTATGAGAGAAGTTTCATAAAGCAGCTGTACTCACAGGGATCCTTGGGCTGGGGGCAGGAGGGGGACTTTTGGTGTGTTAACTTTCTTTTCTCACTCACAGATCCCACACTGATGTGTGAAATGTCCATTTGTTATTATGGGACCTTCTGAGCAGAAAGAAGACTTCTGCAATGCTGTGCTAGTCCACCCTCTATCTTGGGTCATGTTTTTGGTGACACTGTCCTAGTGTATGGTGAAGGCTACAGCTTCATTTACACAACAAAATTTTACTGGACTGCATCAAAAGCAGCGTGGCCTGCAGGTCGAGGGAGGGGATTCTGCCCATCTATTCCGCTATGTTGAGACCCCACCTGGAGTCCTCCATCTAGTTCTGGAGCCCTCAGCACAGGAAAGACATGGACCTGTTGGAGCAGGTCCAGAGGAGGGCCAGAAGAATGATCAGAGGGCTGGAACACCTCTTCTAAGAGGAAAGGCTGAGAGACTTGGGGCTGTTCAGCCTGGAGAAGAGAAGGCCGCAGGGAGACCTTACAGCGGCCTTCCAGTACATGAAGGGGGCCTGCAAGAAAGCTGGAGAGGGACTTTTTACAAAGGGCTGTAGTGATAGGACAAGTGGTAATGGCTTCATGCTGAAAGAAGGTTAGTTTAGATTAGACATAAGGAAGAAATTCTTCACTCTGAGGATGGTGAGGCCCTGGCATGGGTTGCCCAGAGAAGCTGTGGCTGTCCCCTCCCTGGCAGTGTTCAAGGCCAGGCTGGATGGGGCTTTGAGGAACCTGCTGTAGTGGAAGGTGTCCCTGCCCATAGCATGGGCGTTGGAACTAGGTGATCTGTAAGGTCCCTTCCAATCCAAACCATTCTCTGAATTACTATTGATCAAGTTTTGCAGCAGAACACACTGGTGGCAGACTTCTGTCCAGCTCGTTGACCCCTTGCTCTTCTAACAACATTTCATGGCAAATGACATGCACCTAAAGCTTCTACCTGCATCTGATGGAGCATAACGGGCGTTGTGGTCACCAGCATCTGTGTTGAGTTACTGAGCTATGACCTTACTGCACCTTTGAGCTGAGTCTGCAGTGCCACGTGGAGACAAGACCCAAAGACTGCTTTGTGTCTCTGCCATTAGGATTTTACTTGGTGAAATGTGTACTGACTCACCGAAGTCATTTAGGTGCTTTTGAACTTTAGTTAAACTTTTTCTGAAAACACTCTCTATTTATGTATATTGTTGTCGTAGGCATACAGTGGGGCAGGAGGAAATTCTTGTGAAACTTTGATACATCCTTTAATGAGGTTTGGTTTGTGTACAGAATGTGTCACGAGTGCTTTTTGTTTCATGGTTGCATAGTGCTATAGGAGACAGGAGTTGAGAGCAACAAGTCATGCGCAGGGCTGGTTTTGAAATAGTTTTTAGTTGTTGGCTATTCTAGAAAGTATGCATGTGCAGGTGTACAGCTATCACTTAAATACTAAGATTATTAGGTGTTATAATACAGACATTGTGAATATGTTTCATAGAACTCTTGCTGCCAGTGACAGTTCAGCTCGGCCTTTGTGTTGCCAGGCAGGCGCGTGCTGTGTATGAAAACTATGTTTGTGTTGAGCTCCACTGAAGGACTCCACTTTTTATAAACAAACAGATAAACCCCCCCACACATACACATATCCCAAACTATCAGCTTTCTTTTGTAAGCTGGGAATAGGAGATACAAGTTAAAAGAATTGGCCACAGTCTCATGTTATTTAGCCGATGGCAGAGAGATGTTTAGAGACAAAGTCCATCTTACTTAACCTTTTAAACTGTGAGATCATCACCTTGGTGGGAGTCATTGCACGATGTCACATGTAACAAGAGTCGATATTCGTATCTGTTGATTTGAAGGGATGGCGCTGCGTACAGCAAGGCCATTTATGCCATCTGAAGATGCTGTAACATCCCTTTTGTAACAAAATTTCATCTGAGGTTGCAAAAGGTACTTGGAGCAAATTTCTGTGTAATTTTTTGGTCCTGCTTTCTTGTTTTAAACTTTACCTGACCGTTACATCCTAAGGAGAGAATTAAGAATTAGTATGGAATTACTTGACTGGAGTTGTGTTCCCAGCTTTACAACGTGTTTATTGGCAAATCTCTTGACCCGTCAGTGCCTAAACTCTTAAATGTGAGTAGCTTTTTCTCAACTTGAGGACTCTTAAAAGAGAGGGATCTTTCTTAGTCTTGAACTAGTCCAAATCATTTGAGTTTTAGACTTGTATTGTGAGCAATGCTAATTTAAGTTCCAGATCGTTTCCTTAGTAGCAAGCACTGTAACTCAAGTGATTTAGTCAGACCGGGACTAGTAGTTGTGCAGTGAAATGCCCGAAGAATCATTCCTTGCTTTGGTTGCTGTTTGTTTTTGTTTTACTGTTTGTTTCTCCATCCTTGTTGAAATGAGAAGAAAATGTAAGTGCTACAGCTACTGGGTAACCTCTTCAGTAGTAACAGGTACTGTGGTAACCTCTTCAGAGCGATTTTATTCCTCATCATGCCTCAGCTTTAGAGGAATTGGAAGTGAACAGTCTATCCTGGAACAGGATACGGAGAACGTGGTAAGGGGAGGACAAGATGTCTGCTCCTACCACACTGTACATGTTGCATTAGTTTATGGACCTCCAGTCACATATTAAGTATAAAGGGATAACGTTTTACATAAAACTTGTCTGTTTGTATACTGCCCTAAGATTTTTCTTAGAAGGAAAGGGGAAGGAATTAAAAAGGATGGCCCACCTCTCACAGTATTGAGGCTGGATTCCAGTTTTGGGACTTACTGACTATTCCTCTCTTTAGATGCATTCATGTAGAAGCGGTGTTCTCACCTCCTGCCTGAGTAAATGTTCATGCATTTACTTGATAGGAACAGTCAGCTTCTGGGTTTTGCTAGTTGCTAGTCCAGCTGTTCTGTCTCCTCTGAGGCAAAGTAACAGGCCAGATGGAAGCCAGAAATAATAACTGACTGTATTGTGCATACAAAGGATCTTCTGTTTTCTGCTGGATCAGTGTTTGTGTGATACAATCCATGTGACAAACAGTACACCTGTACAATTGACTTGGTTGCACCGCAGTGCTCATGCAGTGGCAAAATGGTTGAGCAGTGATGTATGGACAGTTTCCGTTGTTTGACAAGAAGACATCCAGAGAAGCTGGCGGACTGTGGAATTCATGTTGTCAAAGGTTGTGTGGCCCCAACAGCAATGAGTCTGGGTTTGGCTTTTGGGTTTCTTCATGTTGTGGTGGTGGGGGTTTTTTTTGTTTTTGTTTTTTGTCTGTAGCCAACACAGGTGGAAAGGACAATCTGTCCTTTGCTTTTTATTTTTCGAGGGTTAGGTGAGATATTCCTGTCATACATCTGTTTTGGTCAAAACATTGAAACAATGCAGCGGTTTGTTTGCTTTCTTGGTTTGCAGGTACTTCTAGATATTTTGTTCATGTTTTAAAGATAAAGTAGCTTTTAGTTGCAACTGAAGTACTGTGCTGCTGCTTGTAAACAGCTAAATAGTATTTGATCAATAACATGGAGTTACGACTTCTTCAGAAATGAGATATTGTTAATTTTCACTATAACTGTGTACAAGAACTTTTAAACAAAGGCAAAATTTAGCTTTCTAATTAGCAGATTCTTGAAGAGGTGAAATGGCATTTGTTTTTTGTCTACGTCTTAAAAATCAGAAGCTTATCAAATTGTCACAAGTTTATTTTAGAATGATTTCCAAATTTTACTGTTGAATATTTTAAACCGCAGCAAGATCAGAGAGAGAAAGTAAATGCAGTGGGGTTTGGCTTGTCGGATGTGTGAAAATCATGGTTATTCCAAATACCAAAACCTTTAGAAAACGGTTTTTATATTGATGCTGTCAAGAATGCATTAAAGGATGAAAGATAGCTGTGCAAAAGTATGGAAATGAAAGAAAGGATGTAAAGAGGTGGGATGAATTTTTGACCATGTTGGAATCAATAGATGTAAGTGTAACTAACTTCAGTAGACCAGAATTTCAGGCTACATAGAAGTCCTATTGCTGGAAAACCACTTGCAGATTTTTAAAATGAGAACGATTTTGAATCTGTACATTCAAATTAATTGAAGTACCAGAAATGCTGGGGGAGGGTCTTCCTTTTTGCGTGTTTGAGAGTGGTCAAATCTCTTGTGTCCTGATGTTTTAGGAACTAGCTCCCAAAGTGAACCATAGTTCCCACCGGAGTGCTTGTAGCTAGGTGTTTAACAAAAACCACATCTAGCTCCTCACCTTTTGAGAACAGGCTCTTACAGAGGTGCTGCAATTCTTGGGTGTCTTAGAGGTCTCTGGGAAAGAACAGTCTGTCTAGGGGAGCTCATGGTCGAAGAATAGTTCCACATTTTTGGAACAAGGAAAATTGCAGTTATTTCTTTTATTTGTACCATCAAGGTTAGGCTTTTTAAATACGGCTGTGTGAGGCAGCCTTATAGGTCATTAACAACATTTCTCGGTTTTACCATGAATAAATCAAGTTTTAGGGAATGTCTGTGCTGCTACAGCAGAGAAGTATAAAGATACCTGAGATAGCTATAGCAGAGGAATATAAAAATGTCTAAATGACCTTACTTGAATGCTTACATAAAAGCGTAGGAGTAATGGCTTTACGAAACTTTATGCTGACTTACCCTGCACTGTAAGTTAGCCTCCATGGAGTCCTGGGCTGTTTCGTACTGCAGTAGACACATGCTCTCAGTTTATTGCTATTGAGATTGTAAGTAGAGTAATAATTACTTTTTCTCATGTTAAAAAGCCATTCACTGTTGTCTGTCCTACCACCACCATTTCTGCTTTCTCATCCATAAAGTGATGCTTCTGATGAATTAGCTCCTTCATGATGAAATATATAACAGGGTGAAAAAAGGAGGTCTATGCTCCTGTAGTAATGTATTATATCTCTTTCTCTTTTCTCCCACATTTTC
>Ga0065711_1037369_pt1 | contig 19902 bp, 15 predicted proteins | sample Hoacrofraction12_FD_59098 | JGI IMG/M metagenome (GOLD analysis project Ga0065711, IMG submission 59098) | Hoatzin crop microbial communities from Cojedes, Venezuela - Epithelial fraction 12 v2 (version 2) | ecosystem: Host-associated > Birds > Digestive system > Esophagus > Crop | place... | reverse complement strand
GCCTGGACAAGGTCCTGTGCAGCCTACTGTAGGTGACCCTGCTTCGGCAGGGGGGTTGGACTAGATGACCCACAGAGGTCCCTTCCAACCCCTACTATTCTGTGATTCTGTGACTAAGCCCTTTAGAGCGTTTTGCCACTGTGGCTCAGGGCATCGCAGAGCTGATCTGAGCTGAGTCCTGCAAACATTCCTGTAGTACAGTCATCAGTCACAAAGACCTCACAAAAAGTGGACCAAGGCAACAGTGCATCACAGCTGGTTTTCCTCGCCTTCAGATGGCTGTATCTATGGACTTCACCACCACTGAGCACAGTACCTTTTTTTTTTTTTGCTTCACTACTTGGCTTTTCCCCCAAAACCTTACAGCTGCTCATGGAAAACACACTGCTTGTCATTAAAGTTTACATTAGCTTTCACACGATTTGCCTGCCCCATCTCCCTTCTCCATATCGGTGAAAAACTGACTTACCTTCAATACCGAAACTGCTCATAGTTGCTTCATCTTTTCAGATACCTCTGAACCTCTTCTCCTACTTACTAACTTCCTCTTCTCTGTCTTTTTTTTTTTTTTGAATGCAGCTGCTCTTGGACTTACAGATGACAGGGTAAAGTTGCATCAGCGACCAGTGTTTTCAGGACTGTGTGAATCTCCAGTCAGTTTATCTGCACAGGTGAATGGAACATTACTAGGATTTCTTCCTTTTTAATACATACATGATGTTACCATCCCTTCTTTTAGGCATTGAACCCATGTCCCTATCATGCAGGAAGAGATTACACTAATACTCTTGTCCGAAACAGACCACAGGGCTTACGCAAAATAAAATAAAATACATAAGTAAAGGAGCAGCTGTCATCTTCAAGGTGCCCACTAAACTATTAACTAAGCATGTGAATTGGCAGTGTAAAATAAAAGACCTTCTTTTGGACAATTTATGCAATTATGAATATGTAAGTTATGTTCTCATGTTCTGGTTTGACCTCTGCTTACTGAAACGTTGACAAGGACACTCATATTCTGACTGCAAGTCATGTTTTTGATGCATCCAAAAAACCCAGTACAAATCAAAATCAAAACTGAAAAAACACAACCCGTTGAGATTAGAGGAGAACCTCAGGTTTCACTTTAAAAAAAGTGGACACAGTAACTTTTCAGTCCATGTGGATACAAGCAAAAAAATTTAAAACATGAAACGAGTATCCCAGAGGTCTATGATTCTCAAGACAAGGACATTATGCAGAAAGAAGTTATGCATTTTTTATGTATGATATTATCTTTAATGACCTGAACTTAGCAGCATCTTCCCATTTTGCAACTTGTTTTCTCTTACTCCAAGGCCTCTGACTGTTTCAATTTGCAGGGAGATATAAATGAAGTTTTCTTTGCTTAACTCACTGTAAGCTTGATCCAATGCAAAGACCAGTGCTAAGAGCTGTTTTATATCAAAAGTCTGAAGAGGAGGGTGGGACTTACTTTGCCCCAACTACTTTGTCTAGCTTTTAAGTACTTCATGAAAATGCAGAATTGTCCCTGGCATCTCCCCAAAAGTCAGCCTGAGATAGCTGCAGTGGGGCTCCCAAGGCACGTGCACGCCGATCAGGAAAACACACAGACAACGGATCAGGAAAACACGCAGACAACGGGCGATGCTACACAGCCACGCATCTCGCTGCTGACTTTCTCCAGCACTGAGATAACCGAGACAGTGAATATCACATAAAAAACAAGAGGCTGAAAGGGAAGAGGATCAAAACAAATACACATTCATTCCTCTGAGTCTCATCCAAACCCAAGCTGCCCAAATTTAGTCCTGGCTCCTTCTACTCTGAAAGTTTCAGATCGGAGCTATTTGTTGCACTGGGGAAAAGGCAGCTGGAAAAGAGATAAGAAAGGCACGAAAATGGAAGGTCTTTTGACAACCAAGCTTGGCTTTGTATAAGGATCATGTTACATTGGATAAATCAAGTGTAATGGTATGCGATAGGGGCAGGTAAAGACAGGAGCACTCAGGAGTACAGCTGTGGTTTAATGCTTTCCTCGGCACGCTGGCAGCGGGGTTTCGTTATCAGCCTCGGCTCGCTGACTATCACAGACCTAAGCCAACTGAGAAAAATCTCCATCAGCGAATATTTACAGGGCAAAAGGTTAACTAACACAGAAAAGTGGGACTGAACTCACTGCAGAACACAGCTGGGAAAAGAAATTTGGAAAAGAAGCTGAAAAGGCTGAATTTTGGTACAGACCACATGCTGGAAACAAGTGAAAAATCACTTGGACTTAAAATTCAAACTGAAAGCAAGAGATTGCATAAGGACCGCAAGACAAAAAAAAAAAAAATTAGATTATTGAATATCCTGTCACAGCCAGCAGTGGAACCATGTAGCAGAACCAGATATTTAAAAAGTGTCTGAGATGAGGCTGAGCACTGGTTACCTGCTATATGAAAACTGAAACAAATTATATGGCCTTTGGAGATGGTATGCACTATTTCTAGACTCTCTGCACAATTTTGTGAAGGGCAGAGATATTACTGGAGTTTGTAGAGAATTATGTTAATAATTCTTCCCCGTAACTGACAAATTACATAAAGAACACAAAGATTCAATTATAATAAAAGGAAAAGACACATAAAACCTTGTAAAAATGGGATATTTGGGGTTGGGAGTCTACTGGAAAATAGTAATTTGATTAAAAAAACCCCTTACCTTAAGCTTTTAAAAGCAGAACTTGATTACAGAGTACTGAAGTCTGTAAAATTTTCCTATTTTCAACCCAAGACATTTGAGAATTAATAAAAAAGAGGAAACATGACATTTCTGGAAATGAATACACAGCACATATCAAACTCACTTTTTTCTCCAGTCTCCCAATTGTTACTAATTTTTTAAAGCCTATATGATTCTGTATCTTACAGTGAAATCAATAAGCAGAAACACATCCTCACACTTACAGAAAGTTTTAAATGATGAGACCTAGACACGAAATCTTACACACATACTGTAGTTTGCGAAAAACATGAAAGTAACTGAAAAATCTATTTGATTGTATTTTTAATACCTTCTTGCTAAACCTGATAGTTTTGCACTGCCCAGCAATTCCTGGTGTACAACAACTGCTACACCACTGCCTGAATACTGACAGATGAACCTAAGTTTCAACACCATTTTTTAAACTCTGAATTTTCAGATACTTCAGGCATATTGCCATACTGCCTAAGGGCTATTATATTAGACTGAGATTTAGATTCGTGTGGGGGTGAAAAATAATAGCCCTGTAATTGGAGATGGCTGTATTAAGAGGAAAACAGGTGCAGTTTAAGTGAAAATAAAAGATCTCTGAGAGGGGTGGGGAAGGGCGAGTTGTCCATGCGTTTTTAGGTTCCCAAGGGTTTGATGCAAAATTTGTCATTTTGCAGAGGTTCTCTAAGACCTTCCCCCTCCAGCAGCATCAACTGATCTTCTCCTTTTGGTTCTGCCCAGCTTCGCAGACCTTACAGCTCAAAATGAGAGAGAATACCGGGGAAGGCACATGCACACAGCTGCCATCGCCTCGGTCTCCGTGCTGCCACGGAGCTTCCCGCAGCAGCACGAGACTCCTGGCCTCAGCACCACGACGATGCTCCTTTTTGCCCCCAAAACCTTCAAGATTATGCAAAAGCGGCACTCCCAACGCGCTGTACCCAACAGGCCTACTCTCTAAGCAGATGAGACGCATCTGGAACAAGGTTTCACCTAGGAAAATACCGATTAGTTGAAACCGGGTCTTTCCTTCATCTGCCAACAAGTTGGGAAGGTCTTGTAAGAGGGGATAGCACAGGTGTTTTCTAGTTCTTGGTGTTTTCCTCTTCTTTCAGCGGGATTTTGAAAAAGAGAGTGCCTTTTGCTAGCTGCGGGAGCAAGAAAGTCTCTGGCGGGCTCTTTAGGAAGAGGAGGTTGATTCACCAAGGTCAAGACAAGAGCAAGGCTACCTCTCCCTGGACTTTCTTCACCCTGTATAACGTTCACATGTAAAAGTGTGGGAAACTATGTCCTAGAAAGAAATGCTGGAAAGGTTTGAAGAGGTGAGAACTGTCATCTCTCTCACTGCATGGCACTGCCAGCTTTGAAAGGCTCAAAAAACATGAGAAAATAAAAAAAGCGAACCTAAAAGCTCAGAAATATAGAAGAAAATGGAAGAAACATGAAAGTATTTCTCTTCAAACTCAAGAGCTGGGGCTTTAATATTTAAAGCATCACACACCTTACCAACTGTTGTCCCCTCCAGTTAATGAAGAGACAGACAAGCTGAGCTGCCTCTGCCTGCAGATGGAAACCCGGCAAGTCCCCAGGACTGTCCCCTCGCCCAGGGCTGGGGACAGCAGAGAGGACCCTGGCCCCAGGGCCTGATCCTGCCGCCTGTTACCCCAATTCCGCCCGCAGCCCGGGCTCTAACAGAGAACGAGGTGAACGGCAGAAGCAGCCGTGGGGATTTGCTCAAAATGTTGCATTAGGCCTGACACGTCAGGTGTTTTGGAGGGGGTAAAAAAGTTAATATTAAAATCCAAACCAGCAGGCCTGGTAAGTTCAACATCATGTCCTGTACCTCTTCACACAGTCTTCTTGGACTACCCTTCACTCTAGAAGTGGCCCTGAATCATTAGGTGCCTTTGAGTAAGAAACCTAGCTCACATCAGCAGCTAATATTGCCTCATCTTAACAAAAAACCCAACAACATATGGGCATGAATATTTTTCCGACATGCATACCTTCCACAAATACTAATCTCACATCTACTATGACTCCAGTTATCTGCTCTGAGCAGCGAGTTTTTGTGCAAGCCCTGCCCAACACAATTTTTAGCACAAGAGTAAAGCTCTTCTCCAAATCTGGTCCTTTCAAAGAGTCTTTCTGCCTGAAAACAAACCAACTCACACAACCTCATGTAGATACAACCTCCTGGCTCAACCTGAATGCTACTGCAAAACGTTTGGCTGCCTCCACAAAGCACTCACGACGCTCATGGTGGCTGATAAATAAGAATGTGCTGCACATGGTCCACCAGCAAATCCAGGGACCCTGAGCAAGAACAGCAGACGCAGTGTGAAAAGCAGCAAAGTCCAAAAGCAGAAAAAATAAAGCAGCAAGTTTTATATTAAGGATAAAATTTAAAATGCCTGCTTCAGTGAAGTTCTATTAGGTCGACGCAGCAAAACAAATGCGTGATATCAGGAAAGGGGTATTTCAAAACTATACGTGAAAATAAATGACGCAATATAGTTTAATTGAAAAAGACAGGCACAAAAACACAAAGGGACACAACTGACAAATAAATAAAACATTCTTTGGTGAAGTAACACAGAATATAAACCAAAAGCCCCCACCCCCAAACTGGCCCGCTGGACGCTTATGTCGGCAGACCCAGACATCAGCATCTGTCCTCGCGAGGAGCCATCACGCGATGCAGCTCACCCCCGTCCCTACCTGCAGCGAAGCAGACACACGCCAGGCACGGCAACCGGCTGTTCCCATGTCGTACTCGATACTGCTCACTTCCAGCCTTCCAAAACCCCCCACTCCTTCACCAGAGGAAACCAGAAGCACGACACTCACTCCTTGAAATCTTTTTTTTCCTCCAGTAACAAAGTTTAGCACTTCTGAGAAACAGCCAGAATAATGTTGCTCCAGAAAGTGCAAGTAACCAGCAGTATCTTCCAGCCAGCAGGGTAATCAGTTACACCCAGAATCCTATTTAGCAGTTTACATAATTCACAGTTTCTCTGGTTACATACTTTGTAAAATATGACATCCAGCTGGGAAAGTTGGTCCACTTTATTGTCATATGGCAGTTGCTTGCTTTATATCATCCAAATATCAATTAAAAAGCAAAAGCAAAACTGTAAGCCAGGTATCTTCGTATTTTCATGTCACACTTGCACACATGCATACAAATTCTTGCTGTCATTCAAAGAGAAAAAAATAAGCTTGCTGAAATGTAAACTGACTCTGCAGTGTTAGGCATCAAGTGTAATTTTCAAAAACCTTCAAAAATAGGACAGTGAACAGACGTGCTTAAATTCTGCATCAGCTATTTTAATGGTGTAGTTTTTCAGACAACCAAAATTAAATCATAATACGCTGTCAAATAACAGATCTGGATCCCAGAAGTCAACATGTTGGCATTTTAAAAATACAACATATGGATACAGAGCCTTTGCTGATACATATGCACTTAGCAAATATTAGAAAAATCAATCAGAATCAAAATGCAAACTTGCTGAAATGACTAGATGCCTTGTGTTACTCATTTCTAATCCTAATTGCTTGATTTCATTCATCAGGATTTATGTATGCACCAGTACACTACTGAGGCAGTTAAAATTAAATACATCCCATTTTTTCCCCAGAAAAGTAATGGACTTTAACAGTTGTCTTATTGCAATGAAAGATATTAACACACAACTCTGCTCCTAACTCCAGGTTATAATGTAAGTGGATCCATTGATCACTTGCAAAAGGCAACAAAAAGAAGGTTTTGCTTGATGCTGAAGGCACATTAAATCCTGACCAGACTGTCCATTATTCTCAGCGGAAATCCATCCAGTGTCTTCCATACTACACAAATATTTTGCCAACTATTAAGTCAGATTCGTGGCATAAGCAAAAATATACCATTTTACCAGGCGTTACGTTAGGCCATGTAACGAATCCACATCCGTGCTGCACCGAAACCACACCGCTCTATTTGAACGTAGGAAAGAAGGATTTTAGTGCCCACAAAGTAAGACAAGCATAGAAAAAGAAACCAGAGGAAAAGACATGCATCACAAGAGTTACCTGGGGTTTACATACTATTTTTCATGCCTAGCTCTCACAGCAGGTTACGAGTGTAAGTGGAATGATCTGTAACCTACAGATGGAGGGAATGAGGTTAACTAGGGCAGCAGAGCAAGTCGGCGGCTCATTCCACTGGAAGGAACTGCCTCTAACACGCACTGTATTAACAAACTGGAGCACTGCCTTTGGAAAAAGTAAACTTGATACCTGCAGGGGTGGGGGGCAGAGGTTTAATTAATTACTGGAGTCTACCACCATTCACTTAACACACACAAATCCCTATGGTTTAAAACCGAAGTTACATACGTGTACTGCATAAACACAGAAGGCGGCAGTTTAGAGGGTAAAATTGGAAATTAGATCAGGAAAAAAAGCATGCTCCGTAACTCCAGCGCTAAAATCACTACAAACGAGTAACAACTATGAAATATTTAAGAGTCAACATTAATATCATTAGACTTCAAAGCATATCACCTTCTCAGCGCCAGCTTCTTGCCTTGATCATCTGTGGAATGAGCAGCCTTGCATCAGTTTGTTTGCAGAAGCTTCCTCCCAACCACATCAGCTAGAACTGAAACACTCGAAATCTCTAAAAGCCACAAAATGCCCTTGCAGAGATCTGCTCTACACCTTCTTGAGTCCACTCCTGGATTTCTCAGGAACTTTGTAAATAATTTAATATTTCCATGGGGAAAATAGGAACGCTCTTTAAGCACACAAAGATATTAAATACTAACAAGGAGGTAAGAGGCTTTTGAACATGGAAGTTACATGTTTGCAAAGCCTTCTTCCAGTTTTCACATACTCTCTTCTCCACATTTAACCGCGATGGGTAGAACCACAGTAAACACAAACTGCATTGCATTATTGTGTATAATAAGAGCTTGACATTTTTATTTTCTCCAAGGAGAAGCACTGCCTATATGCTCTCTAGTGGATGAACAGGGTTTTTACAAGGTCCCTCCTTCCCCCTCCTTTAAATGTGATCAAACATGAATTGAAAGGCTTTTATTCTGCTAGAATCCCAGCCCAAGGTTTTGTGTTTCTCTAGCACAAGGACACACTAACAACTGCAGCAGGGCAGACAGCAGCTCCTCCTCCATCTCCCTACTGCATCAGGTCCCATATGTGTCAGGCGAGCAGGAACACCACTCAACTTTTGACCCGGACCTTGGCGAGGTCCAAGGGTAAATAGATTTGTATTAAATTCTTTGAAGTCACATTTCGAAGTGTACGCTTGTCATGAGTATCTGTACACAAAGTCTTTCAGAGGCAATTCCACAATTTCATGAGTAACTGTACCCTTCCAGAAATCAAATATCAAGCTACTGCAGTATGAATTCACCAAGGACGACTTCTGAGGCTCCCTGCCTTGCAACCGTCCCCACACCACGCTTCTTTTCTCCGCTACCCGTAAATCCCAGCTGGAAATAAAGAGGCTGCTCACAGACTGTTTCCTAGAAAGACACTGTTTTCCACACTGGAAGTGTGGAGGGGAAGGATGCAAGGAGAAGGGACTCACAAGTTTGACCTAACTAAAGGCCACCACGGTTTCACAAAAAAATACACCCTGGCACAGACAGGCAAGTAGCAGTCTTTTGGGAAATTTGTATTTGCAAGCCAAGAGTAAGCCCTGCTCCAAAACCCTTATGTTTACTTCAACGGTTTTTGGGTAAACCGAGGGCTCTAGGGCCAAGGACCTTTCATCAAAACTCAGTTGAAATGAGCTGCCCAAAAGACTGTCAGTGTTTTCCCATTTTGGCAGAGGAATCCTGCAAGCAAGCCTCTCCCCTCCCAGACAGCAGGTGCACAAGCTGCAAGAGCCCATTTTCCTTTAGATTAGGTGTATGCATCACTCCTTAAAAATTTATAAATCACTTAGCTTTCCAAGCGCCAAATTCCCAGTAGAGTAACTGGAATTACAGCCATGCTAGCAGTAAAGGAGAAGAGAGTTTGTTAGAGTTGGCATAATACAGTGAACCATACCATAAATTACTTTAGGAAACGGCTGCTAATGCCCTCTCTGTGCAGCCTTGGGGGATACCACTCTCCCCACAGTCCACTTCTGTCAAAATTAAAGCAGTTTAGTCATCTGAACAGAGGATATAGGCTTCTGCTCCTCTAACAGCGTTTTTTCCCACCTAGAGGGCATAATCACCAATTACATCTAGATAATATAAATTTAATTATTTTTATTGGCTGATACAGTCTATCAGCAAGGAAAGAAAAAACACTTTCAGAACTATGATCAGAAATTAGCACGTTCACAACAAGCAGCTAATCCCTGCGAGATGAGACACTTCTAGGGACAGTTTCTTACAGCCAACTGATGGAGAGTTTCTGCTTTGACAAACGGTAAAAACACCAAACCTGAAACAACAAAGGAAACCCTGACACCTCTCTTTTTTTCCTCTCAACTCACCTTTTCTTTTCTTCTTCCCTTTCCTCTTGACTCTGATTTCTGAATTTTTAAGAGTCTTCAAAAAAATATGTATTCATATATTGCGAATTCTGTACACTGAAAACCACGTATCTTCTCCTTTTTGGCTTTTGAAGTCTGGTGTCTTTGTAGACTGCCTTATGCTAGGACTTCAATTTTGGTTTGCTTTGAAAACATGCATTAAAACAGCACAGTTTTAAAATGCCTCTCTTTCCTCATTCCTATTCATGCCCCTGGACCTCTCCGCACGTCACCTTGTCCCATCTCAGACACATGAAGTCCTGATGTCTGAAGCTGTGTAGGTCACACTGTTGGCTCCTTCTCTCACCGTTGGACACAACACGGCCCTCCAAGGCCATCTGCTCGGTCTGCCGTACAGCCGCGGCTGGGTGGAAGAGATGAACATCCCTGGGGTGCCCCTACTCCTCCGTGAAGGGGCACAGAAGAACCCAAGATTATAGCCTCGGATTTCTGAGTTGGCTGCTTCACCCAGGGCCGGTAATTCCTATTTTAATTCCTTTTCAAGAAAATCTGAGCTGTAGTCTACGGCCCCCTGCGATTCAGGGATCCACAGGTGGAAAACCACTGCGAGCGAGCACCGCACGCAGTGAATGTCGATACCACTGCAGGGAGACGGCATTGTGGCTGGGCAAGACGCACCGATGGTACGCTGCGTTCTGCTAATTATCACCACGATATCAACCGCGACAGCAAAGAGGCACCAATACCGGCATTCAGCATCACGCACCGCTCTGCCGGGCCCTGGCACGTGGGGTCTCACCCTGTGGTCTTCGCCATCATGTCTTTTTTGTTAGCACGAGCCATGGCAGCCAGGATTAAAGCCCGCTGGGGGCACACCTCTGAAAGCAGCACGGATGCAACCCCAGGTCCATTAAGTGCCAGTACCCCCTGCTTGGCATTCCATCCTCTTGCAAATACAGCCATCCATCAGGTTTGTCTTTTCTTTTCCCTGCAAGCATCTCTAAGGAAGACGTAGAAACACGGATGCTGCAGTGTGACCTTCCTCAAGCTCCAACTTTTTCTCCTCTCTTTACTTCTCCCCAGCTCTGCTCAAGAGAGGAGTTTGGTGCTGCCCAACCCAAGAGCTGCAACCGAAGCCGCGCCGCAGCACCTGTGTGCACGGTGAATCAGCAGCTTTTCCCCAAAAAAAAGGCTGCTGGGAGAGCTGGGGCAGTTACATAAGGCTGCAGCAGCCCAGGAAAGTTGATGTCAGAGACAGACAAGGCAAGAGCAGCACCGGGAGAGCTTGTCAGGAGCCACAGATGCCTCTCGCAGGGGACTCGCTAGGTAACCCCTTATGGCCAAACGCACAGCTCAGGCTGAGCGGTAACTCGCATTTCTTGGTTCTCTGCAGCGGAGGCCAAATGACTGCTGGCCCTGCGCAAGGCGGTGGAACTCCTGTTCGACTCGCGGCCACATGAAGGAAGCTGCCACTAATTGCCTATGGGCTCTGGGATGCTCAAGGGAAAGGAGCTGTGACGAGGGGGCTGACAACCCCTCTGAGGCATCTCCTCGACTCCTCCACACGCTGAGGAAACAGAGGAGATGAAGGGAATCAGGCTACACCTTGCTGCAGGAGCTGTGTTGCTCCTTAAGCATCCCTCAAGGCATTGTTATATCCACTGTCATTAGGGCTCTCCTTACCCTATAGGAAGGGAAAAGGTGACTAACGACTACCCCAGGAGGACATCCAACTAAGTGCTGCGCCTTGCCCACCGCACTCCAAGCTATAGCTGGATCAATTGAAAACATGCAGACTGTCAACCCTCTAGTATATATAATTTTAATTGAATGCCATTTCAGAAACATCTTCCAACCTGGGAGTTCATACCCTACTTCCATTCTGCAAAGCCATCACAAATCCTCTTGAGCATTCTCCATTTTTCATACTCCTTCTCAGTTTTTGGAATTTGCATTTATATTTCCAAAACGTCTCTCAAAACCCCCCTCAAGGGGGGCTGGAATTTGCTAGTCAGAAGCATGGCATGCATATTTGTATAGTAATACTGACCGCTTTCACAAGGGACTGCTTGTGATCAGTAATACAAAAGAAGAGCCAGGAGGATTTTCAGGATTTTCCATGCGACTTTTTTTTTTTTGTCTTGGGCTTCAGTGTTTTTGTGGGTTTTTTAATCACGACATAGTAATCGCAAACCCTGAGAGCATATTTACTCCCTGCATTACTGTCTCTGACACTGCTCTTTTTTGCACCCTCAAACACACCCAGAACACCCGCTCTTCACTCCCTGCCAGGATCTTTCTGCTTCACCACTTCCAACATGTTCCTTTTTTTAATCACTCCCTCCCCCTTCCTGCTCACTTGTTTTAGCATTTCTTTCCCAGAACTCTGCAATTTTTCAAACTGTTCCTTTTGGAGGGCAGCACCTCCTTGACTACACTAAAATCCCTCCTGAAAACACATCTGCTGAATCGCTTGCAAGAAATTAGTCCTGCAAATTGTGTCTCTTTATATGCATCTGCGCGGCTGTTCTCCAAGCCCAGATTCACCTACCCAGGAGCACAGTCACCCCAGGCTTCAGCTGCGAACAACGGAGAGAGAGAGGGAGGGAGAAACACCTCCAGAGGATCATTCTGAGCACCTAAGATTTAATGTAATAGAACTATTAATAATACATAGGAAAAGAATTATCCAGAGCTTTTTAGTCAGTAAAATCTACAGCCCAAGTCCCGTCTGAATTGAAGAGATTTTTTTTTTCCTGTTCGCTGGGACATGAATTACTACCAAGTACATAACCTACATTTCCAGTTGAACGTGCAGTGTTGCATACAGCCCTTGCTTTATATTTTAGCTCCTTCCAAGTACAATCATCTCAAGCTTGCACTGAAATGCACTTGTCATTTACTGCCCATCATGTCAACTGTCAAGGCTTTTTTTTTTTCTTTCCTAAATCCTATTCCCTGTTCTGTTGTTCCCAGTCATTAACTCCATCTCCCACTTCAGTATTTACAGCCCTCAATTGGATGGATAGCTTGTTTTCAGCACAGGCACCCAAACTGCAATTGTCGGTGTCTCTCTCCTTTTTCAGCACTGTATGCACCAGGTTGAATTCTCCGAGTCGGGATAGACAAAGTACTTGATGTACAAACCAGACCATGTCCTTAACCGCGGACTCACTGGGGCTCTGCATCATTAAAATTAGGCACTTTGTTAAACGCTTTGCTGAATCAGTGCCAACACACCCAGAGCACCTTCTTTAGAAAGGGATCTTCGCCCCACTCCTATTCACTTCAGTGCAACCTAAAAGTTTCCATCGCACAGCAACTTCTCCTTCCTCTCTCAAATGGTGTCTAATTCAAGCTTCTAATCTGTGGCTTTTTATCTCATTCATTGCTCCCTGAATGTGGAATTCACTATCTATTTTCAAAAGGGAAGTAAGTACAACCACTGTTTCCTAGACAACAGCAGAGCAAAATTAACTCTTCCCCCACCCCTCCCAAAACAGAAGCAGAAATATTAAATTTTGCTATCTGAACCATATTAAAGAAGAGCTACCGCTGAAATAACCGACGTTAGAAAGCAATGCACGGGAGGGGGGGGCAGGAAGGAGCAGTGTCACGCTGCTACATCATGAAAACACACCTTGCCTTTCACTTCTCCTCCTTTCCCAAACAAAACACAGTTAGCCTCAGCTACAGAATCTACAGACTTATCTTTACTTACGATAATTACAGCAGAGAAAAGAAATTCAACAAATCTCACTCATCTAACGTGGGTAGAAATCCCTGCTTTTTCAGCAGGGCACACAAACAGAATTTTGTAGTCGATGGTCTTTGCGTGGCATTTCAGTGAGCTCCGATACGACATAAATCTTCAGAGTTTGCAAAAAAACAAAGCACAAGTTAATCTGAATCTACTGCGTTGGTTTTTAGCATGCTGCAATACACTGAGGGGTATTCATCCAGCGAGGTTACTGGGCTGGCTGAACCTCTTCGCCTTCATAACTTGGAATCCAGGGATGCCTCATGCTGGGGAAGCTGTACCTGCTTTTATGTGATTTCCTTGTAAAACGGCTGGACTGCACCACTCCGAAGTGACACTGAACGGGAAAAAGCATTTTTGGACACCAGTTAAGCAAAACTATTTCAACTTGCTTTATATGTCAGCACTTTACAACTAGTTTTATGGAGCCTTGAGGATCCTGGCGTCTTTCTGTAGCTGGGTTTTGTAGCTATTTGCCTGGGTTGTGCCCATGCAATTTGAGTGCAGAGTCTCACAGCCCAGAACCAGAGTAACTCCTGAGACACACTCCAACACAAACAGAAGCGGCTTGGGGGCATCATATACATTTATAACATATGTGAAGAAGAGATGTGTTTTCTCTGATGGCGAGAACTCCAAAGGCACCATACGAGTCCTCTGTGTATCATGCACTAGCACAGTCTGCAAGCTTGCCACTTGATCATAGCATGGTTCGTGTGGCTCCCCGACGTTTTTAGCGTAAAAAGTCCATAGGATACAGAGCATCTGCAGAATGACTGGAACCAGCAACATGAGAACACTCTAAAGAGCCACCAAGTTCTCAAATACACAACTCTGGAGTACGTATAGGCATCTCTTGGGTTTCCCTGGAGCCACTACCACATCATGTCCAGTGTGAAGAAGGGAGATGAAAAATCTCTTCCTTTAATACAGACATGCTTGGGTTTTTTTGGTCCCTTCCCCCAGCCCCAGTGTACAGCACAGCAATCCATTGTGCCTCCAAGCCTTTTTCCCTTCACCAAAAAGTCCTTGCTTGTGTGGAGTTGCATTGGTAAAGGAGAAAGTAAAACGAAGGAAAAAACAAGCATATATTGAAAAGGAGGGAGAAACAGGGTTCTTCATAGTTACCTACTCCCGCAGTGCTTAAAGACAGACTTGGACACAGCATAGCCACTCATATAAACTATATGATAGTACTTGTATGTATATACGTTCATGCACATTTTCCTCCTTTCCAGGCCATGCAGATCTCCAAGCTGCCCTGAATGTCAGAGACATCCAGGGAGAACTGCAGATAAGAATTTTAGACCTAAGAGTACAAGTCACAAAATGCATTATTTGGCTGTCAAACCAGGACTCGCTAAATTAATGAAGCATTTTAATTCCCAGATCAACAGAAGCAAAGTTAATTTTGTGAAAGTGTGCTAGATTCCAAACCTATTACTATTAAGACTAACTTAAACCTCATCTACATTCTTCAGGGAACAGGAGCGGAGAATAAACAGAGGTGAAATTAAGCACAAATGTGAAGTGGGTTGTTTTTTTTTTTTTGACTGCAGTAATTTTGATGAAAGAAACTTAGAGCCCTGTTAGCACTAATTCCTAAGAGACTGGTCCATTTTCCAGCAATCTACCAGATGCCATTTTCTTTATGTATACTTTTTTTTTCTTCCACCCTTCAACAACCAGCAAACACATTCGTTTTTGCAGGGGTTAAGCCTGTATTTCCCAAATGATTATTTGCACTGCAGGAGCTGTTCAGATCTTTCATGGATCAGGGTCCCCAGAATTAGGTTTTGTACAAACACAGTACAAGGAAACGGTCTTTTCTCTGAAGACCTTGCACAGCCTAAGGTCTCAAATGAGTCTGAAATGAGAAGCAAATTTATTCAGTAAAAGTTGTTCAGGACAGGCTGAGCTTTTGACTGGAAGTCATCAGTCTGTAGACCACCTTCTATGGCTTTTGCACTGCAAAGCAGTCTTTTGAGCTGTATAGCACGTTAATAAACAGTAAGAGTCACCAGAGAAGTGCAGACCTGTATCCATAGCCTTCCGTTAAAGGAACAATATCTACTTTAAGGTTAGCAACGGTCTGCATGGATCAATTGGATGTTCTAAGACAGTCTTGGGAAGGAGGGGCAGTGACGACATGGGATGAGACTTACACACAAGAATTACTATGATCTCTACAGGCCAGGAAACTTTTGATTTTGAAGACCAGAGTTCTCTTGCACTGTCCTTGTGCGTCCTGAGCTCAGCGGTTTTGTACAGGAGCGATGGAAAGGCCCTACGCTTTCCACCATTGCACAGGAAACCACCAAACAATTCGGCAGGCAGAGAACTTTGTTGATAAAAAGACACTAAGGTTCAAGTTTCTTACTCAAATCAGGTCAGTTTAGACAGTGGTCCACTTGGTAGCTTGCTAGCTCATCTACATCAATCTCTTTTTTACTCACTTCCACTCCTGAGCAAAGGACTATTCCTTGACAGAAAGCTGGCGTACTTATACAAAACCAACTGTGATAACAAAGACTTGACATTTTGCAAAGAGAATATTTTCACTGGAAGTTTCCCAAACCACATAAACCTAAATCTCCATCCTCGCTTCCAGCATTTGATGAAGAGCTTCTGAGACAAGCCTGCATCTGGGATGCTGCTTTTGCTTTCTCTAAGCCTACTGCTCTCTAGCTGGCTCGGATGGAGATGCTGAAAGCAGTTCTAGGGCTCAGCCTGGACAAATGGGTCATCTGGGACCAGTCAACTAATTCTCCATTTAACTTGACTCAAACCAAGATGGACCACATAAAGATGGACCTGATGGAAAAATCTGGTCTCGTTTTTGTGCAACCCAAGGGCGTCCCACTAGGCCCTTCCAAGGGAAATGCTTACTCCTGAGTAAATACTTGACAAAACCAGGATTAATGAGCCCCACTGATTATTAAAATGCCCCACGGGCATTTTATAAAGTTTGACCCATGAATGTCCCAAGTATAAGAAAAAGCGGGACTTGAAAGGACAAAAGTCCTCCAGGTGGCAACCATGGAAGAATCACCATCCTTGCATACTGCATTAATCCCACAAAAGAATGTACTCACAAAGCTAGTTTTAGGCACAGGAATCCAGTGCCCTGGGTTCCCTCTACAGACACCAGACAAAAAGCTCCTCAGACAGATGATGCAGAGCACCAACGTTTGGCTCCAACAGGACATTTCAGAACTGGAGCCTCTCACTCTCCACTGATTACGGAGGAAGCCAGGAAAGATAATCCTCTTTGCAAATATCTCCAAAGACTCCAGGCTGGGTTGAAAGCACAGTTGTGCTTTAAGATGAGAACATAGATTCAACTTCCCTGTGTTTCAATATCAAATTTTCTCTACCAAGACACTGACACACTTCATAAAAATGTTCAGAGCTCCTCAGAGAAAAAGCAGCAAGTTAAAACTAAACCATCATTAGTTCCACAGAAAATGAGTATGAGGCTTTACAGTATATTTCTGTGCTTGCAAAAATGGGTAGGAAGACTAAAATAATTGGCCTGATTTTCAGTGTCTAACTTTAGCTACCCAAATTTGAAAATTTAGGTCATGTGACAATCTATACTATTTAAACCTCACATTCTGGATTACTGCAACACAAAGCCACTTTCGTTGTTCCTCTAGTTGTGATTTTAAAATGAAAACTGTTCAGGGTAAGAAGTAGATCTTTTCTGTATTGAAATGTTCTCAAAACTACATCATCGTATTAATCAGCAGTAGGAACTACAGCGACTTCAAACTCAGCGCATTTTAAAGAATTAATCATTAAGAAGGGCCTCTGCACGCCTGGAAATGCAGAACCTTTGCCAAGTTTATCAATACACAGAGGCAAAATTGCTGTCAACCTGACCTGGACAATTGCAAAGGGTTCATTATTCATGCTCATTCAATTTCTGGCCGTTTTGCTGAGACAAGGATGTTACTCAGCGCCAGCTGAGATGGTGCTTTTCAGATGGACACTTTGCCACTATAAACTGGACCACATCCACTAGCTTATTTCATGCACTGAACAGCTGCTGCAATGAAAAAAAAAAATCCCGATCCAAGCCAGTGTCCCAGAGGTAAAAGATCCTGTAAAGAGAAATGGTATTCAGATGTAACATTTATAAAATTCTGTGTCAATTTCAATGTTGGTGTGGGAATAGAGAAATACAAAATCTCCTTTTAACCCTTTGTTTTCCAGCTTTGGAAAGAACAAAACTAACACAACTTTGACAAAAAAACCCCAAATCAACCCAAATAAAACTTCAAACTGCCTTCTCACGCAGTGTGCTATACAAAGTTCAAGCAAAGGAGAGACTTTTCTGAATGTATAATGAAGACACGAAGGTAAGGAGGAAAAGGTTGTTAAGAACATCCCTTACATGTAGCGGGCTTGAGTGGTACTCATAAAATTGCATTTACAGTTAACCATAGTAATTGAATAGGGTGTGCCATTGCTATGTGAATGGATTCCCAACTATTTTGTATTGATTACATAATAAAGATATGTGACAAATTCTTGCAAACATTTGCATTCATTACTTTCCATCATTATTCAGGTCAAGCAGCTTTATCACTAAAGCTGTAAAATAAACCTTATTTATTTTGGTTCATCTGTTCGCTCCCTAGGGAGAAAATGGCATATGCAATTACAAATTTAAAAAAAACTATTTTCCTTGCACTTTCTATGCATATTTAGAGACCTTCCCAAGAATACAGCAGTCTGAAAGTGGGAGAAATCACATTTCCTTTGAATTATTTATGTAGTTCTTCTCCTTGAACATAAACATCGCCTTGCTTAGCCATCCTTCTTTACATAACAGACCACCTGTCATATTACAACAGCATCACAATACTTTCCAGAAGTCCAGTAATGTCAGGGACACAGGAGTACAACAATCCACAGCTTGCCTATTTACCTTGATTTCCGAAAGCTAAGTACACATGATGGCAGTGGAAAAAACCTTAAGTGAGCACCGTCATACTTGAAAATGCCTGTCCCGTCACGTACAGCCTTCTTACTGCTCTGTTTTTTATATGCTTAGCTGGTCACTCATGTACAACTGCCGTGGTAACACCTGCTGTAAAATTATAGTTAGGGTTTTGTCCTTTTTTGTGGACTTTTAGGGTTAAAGAACACTTGAGCAGCTGAGCTGCAGGACTTCTTTGAAAATGTCGTAGAAAACCAGGACTTGCTGAAAGGAACTGGGACTCAGAAGCCATCAAGTGCCTTCTGAAGATGGCAATGGGTCTCCTACACGGTTGCGGAGTTCTAGCAAGCACAACCCTTTTCTAACTGCGGTCACATATGGTTGTTACTTTCTGTACTACTTTGCAAGGGAAAGCTATGCAAGAATGCTTTAATTACCCACGCAGCATATTGCACGCTTATATTAATGATGCCTTTACATCTGCAACACAAAAACAGGAAGTGCAGAGAGGTTTAGAAATGCCGTAGGATTTCATATCACAGCATCAAGCGAACACCGCCATGATTTCTGAACAGACCAGCCACCAGCTCCTCATGAAACCATCCTGTGTTTCCTTCTTGGTGGCATCCAAAACTCATCTGAAAGGCCGCTACCTCTTCTGAATTCAAAGACTCATATGTGACATAGTTTGGAAATGGAGGGGAAAAAACCCCCAAATCCAAAACACAAAAGACATTCCCTCCTCCAGCATCTACCAGTTTGTTTATCCACCTGTGCTTCAGCTCCTTGGCAGCAAGTATCTGCAAAATATGTGGGATATAACTAACGCTACCACAAACCAAACCAAAATCCAAGTCCACTGAGAGCGCGCAGGACCAGGGGACACGGAACCAGGCACCTCCTGGCCTCTGCCAATGCCACACAATGAGTCTGGATGCACCTCTTGTAATTCAGGTGTGTGCCCATTTCATTCTTCACCTGTTTTTCTTCCTGTTGCTTAAGACCGTATGATTGTTAAGACAAGGACTTGGGGGTCTTCGCAATACATTTAGATGTGGTGAGAAGAAAAAGGAGCCCATAGGCATCATGTGGCTATCAACATTCAAAAAAAACCCTAGCAGTTAGTTCAGTGCCTCCCAATATTCCAGTCCACCTTCTCCAAGTAAGGACAAGCACCAGAAAAGTAAGAGAAAAAGAAAACTTCTGCTCTTGGTTGCTCTAAGGCAACCACTGAAGCCAAATCCAAGAATATAAGGACACTTCTGTACGCTGCCCCTTCTTAGATTCTCAAAGTGCCAGATATTACTACGCTAGGAGAGAGAGAAGAGAAGCTAGCACATCCCAGGAGCAACAGATGCACAGGAACAGTTGAAATTTAGATGCTATTGGCAGAATTATCTTTAGGTCTTGTATATAGTCAGCTCAGAATCACAGAATCATAGGTCGGAAAAGACCTCTAAGATCATCGAGTCCAACCACCAACCCAATGATACCATCCCTACTAAACCATGTCCTGAAGTGCCACATCTACAGGTTTTTTGAACACCTCCAGGGATGGGGATTCCACCACCTCCATGGGCAGCCTGGTCCAATGCCTGACCACTCTTTCAGGAAAGAAATTTTTCCCAATATCCAATCTAAACCTCCCCTGGCACAACTTGAGGCCATTGCCTCTCGTCCTATCGCTAGTTACCTGGGAGAAGAGACCAAGCCCTGCCTCACTACAACCTCCTGTCAGGGAGCTGTAGAGAGCCATAAGGTCCCCCCTCAGCCTCCTCTTCTCCAGACTAAACAGCCCCAGTTCTCTCAGCCACTTCTCGTAAGACTTGTTCTCCAGACCCCTCACCAGCGTCGTCGTCCTTCTCTGGACACGCTCCAGCCCCTCAATGTCCTTCTTGTAGTGAGGGGCCCAAAACTGAACACAGCACTCCAGGTGTGGCCTCACCAGTGCCGAGTACA
>Ga0065711_1037368_pt1 | contig 19904 bp, 12 predicted proteins | sample Hoacrofraction12_FD_59098 | JGI IMG/M metagenome (GOLD analysis project Ga0065711, IMG submission 59098) | Hoatzin crop microbial communities from Cojedes, Venezuela - Epithelial fraction 12 v2 (version 2) | ecosystem: Host-associated > Birds > Digestive system > Esophagus > Crop | place... | reverse complement strand
CCTCCGCTGGACTCTCTCCAGTAGCTCTTCATCCTTCTTGAACTGGGGAGCCCAGAACTGGACACAGTACTCCAGATGAGGCCTCACCAGGGTAGTGTAGAGGGGAAGGAGAACCTCCCTTGTCCTGCTGACCCAAGGGAAGTCCCTAATGTGTTTGATTGTAATTTTTTAGTGATGAAATAATAACTATAGGGCTTTGCCTAAGAATTGATGTTGCTGAGAAACATGTTTATCTAATTGCAGTCAGGTGAACTCTTGGTATGAAAGGGCAGTGGACTGAAACATCCCTCTGCTGGCATCCCAACTGTTTAGCTCTTACTCTGTTATTTTTAAAATTTATTTTGTAACCAAAGAAAAGCTACTGATTTTCTTAAATCATTTTTCTGACTCAGCAAAGGGCTGTTATCTCTGAGCCAGGGAAGCATTCAGTTGGTATTCATTCTGGACAGCGCAATGATTCATAGATATTACCAAAAAAAAGGAAAAAAAAAGCCTCAAAGTAAGCAAATTAAGTGAAACTCACAAGAATCAGGCTTAGCTAGCTGTTTTGGACCACTAAGATGTTGATGTGTTGCTCTATGTTACTGAATCGATAGATCCCAGCTTTAAAACTCCCACACACCCTAATTTTGTCATTCCTCCAAACCAGAACCACGGGTGTCTTCTATGTAATGCTTTCTGGTAGGATTGCTGGGGAGGAGATGTTCAAAGTACCGAACTGACTATATGGCTCAATGCTGTGTTTAAGATCTCACTTTTAAATAAGCTGAGCAGAAAACAGGGTCTATTTATCTACAGACCCTAAAGGCTTGAAATCCACCTTAAAACAAATGTCTCAATTTTGTGGTTCAGGCTACTTCCTGACATGGTGATCTCAAGAATCGCTATTTAGTAGATTGCATGAGTAGCATAATGGGGTTTCTTTATTATCGTGAACATCTAGGACCAGATGTGTTCCTTGCGTTACTAGATTTTAATTGACTTCACATTAGGAACAGGGCTCATGTGAGTTAGCCCCAGGCACTCATAATCTAACTTAGGTGTCATTGTTGTGACACTTAAAGGATGTGGCAGGAGCACAACATTGATTTACACGAGATACTCCAGCGGAGAGAAGTGGAGGAGGTGAAGGGACACTTTCATGGCACCTGGTGGGGAAAGGCAGCTTCTTCACATTCTTTTATGCTCTGTGGGCAGCACGGAGTCCTCTCCTCAAGTCATCTCTGACTGGGTGCTGGCAGGACGTGCTCACCAGCTTTTGTGGCAGAAATTAATTCCCATGTTCCTTCAAATGAGCCAACTACAACACTCTTCTCTGTCTTAAAGGTCACCAGGATGCTGAAAGCTGGCTATAATTTTCAGAGAAGTGTGTGGTAGCCTCACGTCTTTGAATGCCCACTTGTTTCCTGCATCTCTCTCAGCAGAGGCCATATCCTGAGATCTGTATCCACTTAGGATGTCCACAGGCTAGGTGTCAAACCTCTGCCAGCCCCCTCTACAGCTGAATCATTACAGGGCACGTAGACAGAAGTTTGTAATAGGTCACAGCAGTAATCAGAGATTTCTTCCACTTCTAACACACTTGCTGTTTCATTTTAGGAAGGGTAAAACGGGGATTTCAGCTTCCAGGAGAGCAGATATACAGTGATACCCAGACTTTTCCTCCCATTTTGCAGGAGAAGCTTCAGCCACAGGTAGTCCCAGGGCCGTTCTCAGGAGCCCCTCTAGAGCGAGGAGCCAGCCGGACCAGTAAAACAGGAAATCTTTGATCCAGCTGACATGTTGTCGCCTTTCTTGGGGTCTCTGTTCACCAGACAGAGCCTTGTACTCCAGTGCTCCTGTGCCCTGCCTAGTAGTGGCAGAGAGGAGCATCTTTGCGTCTCTCTGCCCTCCACGTGCAGCTCATCATGACATGCCTTTCTTTGCATACAGTTCAGTGAATATCACAGCTTGTCTAGAGAGCTGAGCACATGCAGTGCTTTTCAAGGATAGTGGGCTTACAGTGTTCAGCATTGCCAAGATGGTTGTTTAATGCAGATTTAGAAGAACTAACTTTAAATCTGGAATATATTTAACCACTGAATCCATATATTGTTGCACAGTTTGATGACGACAATTTAATTCACTATAGTTTGCTGAATGGTTTTTTTATGTGGGAAGAAGCTCAGTAATGTAACTGAAAAATGTGGACAGAACTTGTCCGGTTTTGTGCAAGCCTGCGGGGTGAATGAGTCCGCCTGTCAGGGGGAAGAGCCGAGGTGGGATGGAGTCCCAGCAGCAGAGCCGTCGAGAGTTGGACTTGCTATTTCTGCTGCCACCAGGCATATGGAAGATGAGGTAGCAGGGACAGCTTTATAGGAGTCCCATCTTGCCTAGCAATAGTCACACATCCACCCATGCATCTATGTCTCAAACTTCAGCAGCTGTGAGCCTGGGTTTCCAAAGCTTTTCTAGTAAAAGCAAAATGGGCCGCAAGATCATGACCCTTTGTTACTCCCTGCAGTCTGTTGTCCTGGACAACTGCTTGTCTTGACTCTGGCAAAAGCTTGCTCTGACTACAGACCATCTCTGACCAACACAATGGGTATACTCATTAGCATGGATTTACTCCTGATCTTTCTGCACCTGGGACAGAAAAACCCATACAACTGTTGAAGTCAAGGGCTGACTGGCTAGATAGCAGCTATTCAGAAGTGGGCCTGGGGTCCTAGTGAACCCCAAGTTGAATATGTCAGCAGTGTGCCCTTGCAGGGATGGTTGCATACTGGACTACATATCAAGAGAAGAGCATAGCCAGTAGACCAAGGGAAGAGACTAGGCCTCTCTACCTGGAACTGGTGAGACTGCATATCGATTACCGTGTCCAGTTTAGGAAAGTTATTGAAAAGCCAGAGCAAGTCCAGCTGAGGGCCACTAAGATAGCCAGAGGGCTTGGATTAGACTGGAGAAGAGGAGGCTAAGGGCTGTTTTCCAAACTGAAAAGGAATTACACAGAAGATGGAGACAGGCAGTTTTCTGGGTACACAGAGAAAGATGAAAAACGAGTTGCAGCAAAGGAAATCACAGTTACACATAAGGAAAAAATTTTCAGTGAGGGTGGTCCAACACTGAAGTAGGTTGCTCAAAAAGCCCACAAAATCTTTGTCTTTGGAGATATTAAAAACTTGACTAGACAAGGCCCTGAGCCAGCCGATCTAACTTTGATGATAGGCCTGGGGGGTGAGGAGAGAAGGGGTCAGCCCGAGTGACTCCCAGAGGCCACTTCTTGCATGATTCTATTGAGTTTTTTTCTCTTTTCCATGTCCTGGACGCATTTGTGTGCCCTGTGTTATGGACCAGTGTATATTTAGGCAAGCTGAGTGCAAACTCCTCGGAAAGTAGCATTCCCACAGTATAAGAGAGAAAAGGCCCCATTCATTTTTACAAGAAGCTCCCCAGTGTGCTGAGGAAGGGGGAGCTTATGTCATCCTCTTCCCCATCCCCTTCACTGTAGCTCTCTAGCACAGTCTAACACTTATATGCGGAGTTTAAAGGCAACGGGCAAACTTCTACTTATTTATTCTAGAAAGGTCACTTCAGACGTCGTATCTGGATTCTGGGAGGTCCAGCCATGACTCAATCTCCCAGCTTAGCTGATTTAGGTAGCAAGAAGCCAACTGCATTGCTCATGTTCACACATCCAGTGTGAGTCAGTAGCTTGGCTTAAAGCTGTAACTGAAAGCCGCTGGCTGCCAGAGCTTTAGTCTGTCACGTGATGCCTTCTTTTTGGTTTGACTTGACCCTGGTCCTAACTCTGTTCTTTCAGAAACCAGCCATAGCAGTGTGACCTCTAATACCTTAAAGCTGCACGATCCCCGTAGCTGAAGAAGCTACAGATCTGCAGCGGACTTCCCAGGCACACAGGTTTGACCTGGACAGGGTGTCCATCCAGTGTGCACAGAAAGCCCGTTGTCCACTGTACCCTCAGCCTGGTGGTGAACTTGCAGGGAGGGTGAGCTGGTGCCCCTCACAGCGAGGGTGCAGCAGGCACCCCCGGCATGGGAAAGGGGTGATAGCTGTGCCGTCTGCGAGTGGGTCCAGGCAGGTCTGGCAAGCTCAGTCCCAACTGCAAGTGCTGGCTTGAAGAGAGCAGTCACATCCCGGGTGTGACTCCACTGAAATTTCCAGATAAAGAGTTTATTTGTTTCTCATTTACAGTCCTTGCACTGTGCTTCGTAACGGACCAAGTACACCCTGAGCACAACCTTTCAAGACATGCCACTTGCTTGCGCAGCCTGCAGAATGACTTGGGCATGTTGCTTTGGGCCATTGTCTGAGGGCATTTGACTTCTCTAGTCAGGAATAGTTTCAGGACGAATTAATGTTCATATCTGTGAAGCACAACCTGAAGCTCTATGTTTTCATCAAGGCAATCTGAACTTCTCCTGAAGCAGAAGATCATTGTTTGTCCAACCTACGAGATTTTGAAAACAGATTTTGTATATTTAACGTTTGCTAAAATGAACATTGTGTGGCCAAACTTCCCTATGTCCCTTTCTGTTTCTGTTCGAGCGCTCGGGAGGGAGGATTGCCCTGCAGTGCTAACTAGGGTAAGTGCAGGGTTACATTTTTGGGGAGGCTGCCTGGGGAAGCAGAGCTGCTACAAACCCACACTGGCATGGAAGAGGTTGAGAAGTCATTTGGCTGGAATCATCCCTGTGTTTAGCCACTGGTATTGCTCAACGGGCAAAGAAGATGATACATGGTTAGGAAAGCCTTGCTTTGAGTTTTGTTTTAAAATCCAAACCCACAACAACGGTCACATGCAGTTTCTCTTTCTTCTAGATTAGCAAAGTTTTGGAAAATAAAAAGCTAGCAGGTTGGCACAGTGAACATGAAACCAGCAGCTGTATTCTTCCTTTACAATTTTTCTTTTAAAATAGACTGCCAGAAGAAATTACCTTCCACCGTGACTTCCAAATCTTCCATTTACTAAGTTTAGTTAACTTTTAACCAGATCACGTTCTGCAGCCCTCCCTTAAATCATCCTTTTTCTGCACAGGCTGCTGTCTCCTTCTCTTACGAATGGCTGGTCCCTCTGATGATTAAACAACAAATATAATTTTCCCATAGACTGTGTAATTGCTGTGCAGCAATGGAAAGAATAGAATAAAATGGAGCTATGACTCAGTGCTTGGCAGACTGTGGAGAAGAGGGGTGTATGAGAAGTGATGAATATGTTGGGGATTTCTGCGCAGAAATTCAGTTTTTAAATACACACTTAGCTGATACAATTAATTAAAAGATAAAGTGCTTAAGTACTTGACTAATCTAACTGGGACAAGGGAATAAAGAAGTTTGTATTTCTCTAACAGTTTGCAAGACAAAATAGCAATATCTACTTCTGTAGATAAATGCCTCGGCACAATTCCTGTGATAACCCTGGTTCCTAAGGCTTTCTAAGTCAGCTCTTTTCCTTTCCATAGTACATAGTCAGCTGATCCCTCTGATATTTTTAATCCAAACCCCATTTTTAATTCATTCCTCACTCATTTCTAAGAACTACCAGTCTCATTTTTCCTCAGGTATATATGTATAATTCCTGTTGATTTTAACGGCAGCTGGCAGTTATGGAACTGAGAACAATTTGGTCCTATTTAGTTAAAAAAAAACAAAGAAGATTTACTCTGAGAAGACTGTGTCTAGATAAGGCTCCCCAAAAAAGTACATTGTTCATGGAATTTCATTCTCAAAGCTAAAAACCTTGTTTTATGAAATAGGGAGACAGCTACTGGCAGAAGCACTTAACTTACTGGCTGACTTTATTACTAAAGAAATGAACGCTTGTCTCAGAAATTTTTCCCAGCCTGCATAAAACAAAAATGCCTCCAAGGAAGCAGCTGTCGGTCATTTTCCTCTTGATAGAGCCATGACTAGAGTTGGTGCCTTTGTAACACTAGATGAGAGCTAAGCCAGTGATGGACTCCTGAGGCAACTATAACCGAGAAGATGAGGACAATGGGTTCAAACCGAGAAAAAACATGCTGCTGACAGACTCAGAATGAATCACGTTAAAGCAGAGATGCTGTGTGAGTCTGTGAGGAGACAGATTAAATATCAGTAAAGACTCACCTAGAAAAAATCTAGAATGGTAGACTTCATTTGTTGTCTTAAAGTCATCCACCCATGAGAAGCTACTTGCTGTTTGGGTAGCTGGAACTCTGGGAGATGTCCTCCTCCTTTGCCGTTCCCTGGGACACTGTGAACTTGAGCTTGGAAACTTTGCTGGGTGTGTCTGCTTGGCTCATTCAAAAGCCTTACATGTGCCCATATGCAAGTCCTTGTGTACCAAGCCAATGGTTTGCGGTGTGGAGCTGAGCACGTAGTACTTCTGGCTTCACTGTGAATCCCAGGCTAAGCTTTGTGCAGCCACAGAAGAGAAAGAAGATCATCAGTGAAGGGCGAGGAGGAGACATAATTTCAAACAGCTCCTCTTCTGGGATGAGGGACTTGGTTCTCCTGGTGACCTTGTGTGTTGGGTCTGCTCCTTCACCCCACGGGCAAGTGGGTGCACTGTGGTGGTGACTGTAGTCATATTAATTGCATAATGTGCATGCACTGCTCCTGAAGTCCCCATACACTCAATGTACTGCTCTCATATCTCTTGTATTATATTGCTTTTGTATAGTATAGTGACTCTTTTGTGTTCCAGTGACCTGAATTACCCTTGGACCATGTGGTCTTCCCAGGCAGTTTGAGAAACATTGGCAACTCATATTTTCGGTGAGACTAAGAATGAAAGGGGGCCTCCCATGCCAAGCAAATCCTTTTCTCCCACTGCTACGGAACTGGAATTGGAATGGGAAGCAGAGTAAGTGACATGAAATGTAAATTGCCAGGAATGTAAGAAGGGAAATTTCATCCATGTGTGGAACTCCTAGAGATGAAGCTTTCTGTGAGGAGTCATGTATTTCTGTAAGTTGCTATGTGACATGAAGAGCAAAGGTGGTGTTATTCTGGAGAACTCTCAATTTCAGTTAGTCCAGCAAGGTCATAGAATCATAGAATAGTTTGGGTTGGAAGGGTCATCTAGTCCAACCACTCTGCAATGAGCAGGGACATCTTCAACTAGGTCAGGTTGCTTAGAGCCCTGTCCAACCTGGCCTTGAGTATTTCCAGGGATGGGGCATCTACCACCTCTCTGGGCAACCTGTTCCAGCGTTTCACCACCCTCATTGTAAAAAATTTCTTCCTTATGTCCGGTCTAAATCTGCCTGCTTTCAGCTTAAAACCATTAGCCTTTGCCCTATTGCAACAGGCCCTGCTAAAGGGCTGCAATAACGTCTCCTTGGAGCCTTCTCTTCACCAGGCTGAACAACCCCACTCTCTCAGCCTTTCCTCAGAGGAGAGGTGCTCCAGCCCTCTGATCATTTTTGTGGCCCTCCTTTGGACCACTCCAAAAGGTCTGTGTCTTTCCTGTGCTAAGGGTTCCAGAGCTGGACGCAGGACTCCAGGTTGGGTCTCACCAGAGTGGGGTAGAGGGGCAGAATCACCCCCCTAGACCTACTGGCCATGCTGCTTCTGATGCAGTCCAGGATACACTTGGCCTTCTGGGCTGCAAGCGCACATTGCCGGCTCATGTCCAGTTTTCCATCCACCAGTACCCCCAAGTTCTTCTCCTCAGGGCTGCTCTCAATCCCTTTGTCTCCCAGTCTATATTAATATTGAAGACTGCCCTGACCCAGGTGCAGGACCTTGCACATGGCCTTGTTGAACCTTATGAGTTTCACACAGGCCCACTTCTTGAGCTTGTCCGGGTGCCTCTGGACAGCATCCTATCCCTCAGGTGTGTCAACTACACCACTCAGCTTGGAGTCATCTGCAGATTTGCTGAAGGTGCACTTGATCCCACTGTCTAAATCATTAATGAAGATATTAAACAGTACTGGTCTCAGATAGGACCCCTGAGGGACACCACTTGTCACCGATCTCCATCTGGACATTGAGGTGCTGACCACGACCCTCTGGATGTGACCTTCCAACCAATTCTTCATCCACCAAACAGTCCACCCATCAAATCCATATCTCTCCAATTTAGAGAGAAGGATGTCGTTGGGGACCGTGTCAAAGGCCTTACAGAAGTCCAGACAGATGACATCTGCAGCTCTTCCCTTGTCCACTGATGCAGTCACTCCATCATAGAAGGCCATTAGGTTGGTCAGGCAGGACTTGCCCTTGGTGAAGACATGCTGGCCATCTCAAATCACCTCCCTGTCCTCCATAAGCTTTAGCATAGCTTCTAGGAGGATCTGTTCCATGATCTTCCCAGGCACAGAGGTGAGGCTGACAGGCTGGTAGTTCCCAGGGTCCTCCTTCCTACCCTTTTTATAAATGGGCGCAATGTTTCCCTTCCTCCAATCACCAGGGACTTCTGGCTGCCATGACCTTTCAGATATGCTGGAGATTGGCTTGGCAATGACATCAGCCAGTTCCCTCAGGACTCTGGGATGCATCTCGTCAGGCCTCATAGACTTGCGTATGTTCGGGTTCCTCAGGTGGTCACAGACCTGATCTTCTCTTACAGAGGGAGGGACTTTGCTCCCCCAGTCCCCATCTTGCAGTCCATCCACTTGAGAGGTGTAGGAAGAGAGGTTGTCAGTGAAGATTGAGGCAAAGCAGTTGTTGAGTACCTCAGCCTGCTCCTCGTCTGTTGTTACCACTTTGGCAGTCTTGCTCATCAAGTGGGGGTACGCTTTCTTTGACCTTCCTTTTCTGGCCGACATACCTGTAGAAGCTCTTATTATTATTCTTTGTGTCGTTTGCCAAGTTCATCTCCAGCCGTGCCTTGGCCTTCAGGACTCCATTCCTACACCACCAGGCAGCATCCTTTTACTCTTCCCAGGATACCTGTCCCTGCTTCCACTGCCTGTGCATTTTCTTCTTGGCCTTTAGTTTGACCTGCAAATCTCAACTCAGCCATGCTGTCCTTTCCTGATTTCTTACACCTGGTCATCAAAAGGTCTTGCATTCTATGGAAAGCATCCTTAAAGATCTGCCAGCTCTGTTCTACTCCCTTGTCCCTGAGGGCAGTTTCCCAGGAGGTCCTGGGAAAGTCTGCATTCCTAAAATTCAGGGTCCTGACTGTACTTTTCACCTGACCCATATCCCTCATGACTGCAAACTCCACCAGTGCGTGATCATTGCAGCCCAGGCTGCCTCCAACCTTGACATCACCAATTAGCTCACTTGCATTGGTGACCAACAGGTCCAGTATTTCATCCCCTCTGGTAGGGCTGTATATTACCTGGCTTAAGAAGTTATCCTCAATGCACTTCAGGAGTCTCCTGGATTGCCTACAGCTTGCGGTTCTACTTTTCCAGCAGATGTCAGGGAGGTTGCAGGCCCTCAGCAGGAGGAGAGCCTGTAAGCACTATGCCTCCTGTAGCTGGAGCAAGAGGACTTCATCAGGAGGCTCCCCTCGATCGGGCAGCCTGTAGTAGACACCAGCCACAAAGTCTCCTTTGTTGTCTCAGTCTCTAATTCTTACCCATAAGCTTTCAGCCTGCACGTGGTTATTCTTCAGAGACAGCTCTTTACACTCTATCCATTTCTTAATGTAGAGGGCAATGCCTCCGCCCCTCCTTCCTTGCCTGTCCCTTCTGAACAGCCTGTAGCTATTGACAGCTGCACCCCAGTCATGGGATTCATCCCACTAAGTTTCAGTAAAGGTCATAGCTTACTAGCAGCATGGTGGCTTCCAACTCCTCCTGTTGCCCATGCTGTGTGCATTGGTGTAGAGGCGCTTCAGCTGGGCTGTTGGCTGTATCACCTTCTTAGTGGAGCGCCCCTTAATTCCTTTGAGCTATTTCACTGGTGTTTCCTTCTTGAATCCTATTACTTCATGAGCCCCCAGCTTACCAGTAAGACTTCAAGTCTGCTCCAGTGTAGCCAGCATGTCTCAGAGCAACAGGCTGAGAGTCCTCACTAGCACCCTGTTCCTCTAACCTTGGCATGTTGTCCCACAGCTGGTCACAGTCAAGCCTGATATTATCACCCTTCCCCTTCAAGTCTAGTTGAAAGCCCTGTCAATGATGAACCCCGCTATCTCATGAGCAGACAACGCTCTTCCCCCTTTGAGAAAGGTAAATCCTATCTGATGCCAGCAGGCCTGGTGCTGTGTAGGCCGTCTCATTATTGAAAAACCCAAAACTGTGGTGGTGACATTAGCCATGGAGCCACATATTAATGGAGTGGGCCCATCTGTTGCTTCCAGTGTTGCTGCCCACAACTGGAAGGAGAGAGGAAAAAAGAACTTATACTCCAAATTCCCTTACCAACCATCCTAAGGCCCTGAACTCTCTTTTGATTGCCCTTGGACTACGTGTTGCAGTTTCATTGCCACCTACATGAAAGAGCAGTAATGGGTAAGAAAGAACAGCCTGGGCCATACCGGGCTAGGAAGTTTCTTAGTGATGTCCTTAACCTGGGCCCCAGGGAGGCAGCAGGTGAACATGTCTAGATCTTTTTTCTGGGATGTGATGTCTACTTCAAACCCACCTGTGTAGTAGGAGACAGTGTGAAAATGTATTTTTCATTGTTTATGCTGAGGTTTAGTGCTTGGAAAAGGCTTGGTATTGCGTTTGCCAACTACTGAACCTATTTGACGAAGGCAGCCTTTATTAATCTTCCAGATATGAGAACACTTCTGTAATCTCTTGGCATTGAGTTGCCATTGCTGTTGCTGTAGTATTTGCAAGCACTCTGAGTAAGACTGAAACACTGACAGGGCACATGCACTCACTATATTGATAGTGACTTCAATGAAACATTCTGCATGCTGTATTTGTATTTGTCATGTGTCTCTCTTGTATTGAGACCCGGCCACGTGGCATGATGGAGGGAGGCATTTGACTGTCTGATATTGAGATCAGTCTGCTACATACCTTTGTCCTAGGAAATCAGTTAGAAGAAAAGAGTTCTGGTTTAGGGGAATGGTATGATTTATAGTTGTAGCTGTTTACTTTTTATTTGCATAAGCCCTTGTGATGTGCAGTATAAAAAGCACAGGGAAAGTAAATTTTTACTGGAGAGTGTGTGAAACAGGACCGCATGTGTGGAAGGAGCAGTTACTAGCATCTGTGTGGGCACTGCCAAAGTTTTCTAGGATGTTATGAATGGCCAGTCATTTCCATCTAGGATAAAGGAGTAGGAAGGGTGGGTGAGACTTGCTGCTCTTGACTACAAAGTCCCCCCAAAACACATACTTAAAGAAGTGGCCAAGGCTGCACAGAGACCAGAGGGGAAAGAGTATTTCCTTGGATGTAGTTTTCAATGTTTCCACACTGGCCCATGCAAATGTTTGCAGGACTGCAGTCTTTGACAGTGCTGCAAGTGGCATCTTGTAATTTTTCATTACAAACATGAACATTACCAGTAAATGTATAGTGACTGGAGAACTTCTCAATATAGAAAGAGGTCTCTCTGTCTTCTTACTGAATGCTGCATATGTATCTTTTAATTTCACTACAATCTATTACAAACTGTGTTTTAATGGTACCGATGTGCTGATCAATCCAGATTAGTCTCTATGGCAAGCTTTGATTTCCTCATTACTTGTCTTCCTCACCACCTTACCTGTTAGTCAGTGCTTGGCTTAGTCACAGAATCACACAATCACAGAATCACAGAATGGTAGGGGTTGAAAGGGACCTCTGTGGGTCATCTAGCCCAACCCCCCTGCCGAAGCAGGGTCACCTAGAGCAGGCTGCACAGGACCTTGTCCAGGTGGGTCTTGAATATCTCCAGAGAAGGAGACTCCACAACCTCCCTGGGCATCCTGTTCCTCAGAGTGAAAAGTCACGATTTTCGTGAACAGTGATCTTTAGATACCTTCAAATCACTGATAAAGACTCTGCAAAAAAAAAAAAACTCAACCTGCTCCTTTGCAGAGAAATGTGTATCTGTGCTCTGTTTCCAAGATTGTTTCTTTTCCATCTTTCTTAGGGAAGGTCCTAAGAAGCTTTAAAATTGAATAGAAACATACTTATTAATCCTGGTCCTAAATTAATTTTCCAGGATCTGATTCTGAAAACATCAAAAAGAAATAGAGAAGCTTCATGTCATAGCCTAGAATTTTCCTCTAGGAACCTAGACAAATCAGTATGGACATCTTTCGCTTTGTACTTTAGGAAAAAGAGGAAAGCCAAAAGCACTGTTTTTCTTCCCCACGAAAGAGTTTGATCTCTGAGCTAATGTACAAGAAGGCCAATTCCAGCCCAGTCCTCAGGAGGCTCTAACAGAACATTTTCAAACCTCTGTGAGATGAAATAAAAACAAAAAAGAAAGAAATCAGAAACATAGATATTAAAAATGAAAGTAAAATTATTTCCTAGGCTGACATCTTCTGAAATAATACAGGACATTATACTTACTGATATTAACACCTACAATTTGGTAATTCCGTTTGTTAATCCTGTTAACATACTATTTTTCCCCCTATTTCAGTTAATTAAAAAAGACAGATCTGACCTGACAATGGTCTCCATGGTGCTTGTAATCACACTTTCCTAAACCCTGACATACTGCTGTTTGTTATCCCATTTTCTTGGGTTTCCTGTTGTTTTTCAAGCCATTTTTCACAACTGAAGAAGACCTGATAAGAGCTAACATGCCAGACAAGGTTGTGTGAGTTTTTGCTTTGAAAGCAACAGTAGTGAGAAAGCCATCACTTGGTAAGATTGCTGGGCAAGGGTTTCAGATAAGTGTTTAACTGAAAGAAATACAGGCTGATGGAGAACTAAGCTGCCTGCAAATGTATAGAGTAAGCCAGAGCTGTCATATCTTTCAAAAAGCAAGCAAAATAGTTCCACTGATCTTCTATTCCTTTAATTCAAGAATGGTAAGAAGTGGCTTTCCAATTTGGGTCTTGATGTACTTGTTTGCATCACTGTTTATAAAACAAATCAAGCAAAAAGTAAGGGAAAGGACCTCGCTGTTAACCCTCACAGCCTTGCAGTTTTTCCTTGGCTGATTTCAAAGTTCTTTCCAAACACTAATTAATCACGTTAAAAGGCCACATATTCTGATATTCTGTGAATTTGCAGTGCCAAATATCTTTTCTGCCAACAGGCAAGAAGAAGTTAATGAATGGAAAAGATTACATACAGAAATAATTCAGCTGGTAAAATGATGAGCAAGGAAAAAATGAGACCCACTAAGTGGAGCTAAAAATAAGGAAAAAACATTAGTATTTTTAGATTATATCCAAAAGATTTCAGGTAGCATTATCGCTAAAGTATTTTTATTATACAATAAATAGGTCCCCACCTGAAACAAAATTAAACTTCAGTTAACTAGTCAGAAGAGAGAAGAACTCATTATTAGTGGTGTGGAAATTACCAGTGTAAAATTTCTTAAACTACACAGTGAAAGGCAGGGTGGCTTTGACTCTTGATCAATATCTGAGGTGTCCTGAAAACCCACAGAACTATTAAGCCATAGGAAAATAGGGGTTGGAAAGGGTCTCTGCAGGTCCTCTTGTCCAATCCCCCACTCAAAGCACATCCAGTTACAACATGTTGTTCAGGGTGTTGTCTGGCTGAGTTTTGAATATCTCCAAAAATGGAGACGCCACTACCTCTCCAATATTTTACCATCCTCATGGTGAAAAACTGTTTCCTAAAATCGGATTGGAATTTCTGTATTTGCAGTTTGTGTCTGTTGCCTCTCATCCGATTGCTGTACAATTCTGAGAAGAGCTTGTCTCTGTTTACTCTGTGTGACATCATTACGTAGCTGGTGTCAGCCGTGAGATCCTCCAACCTTTCTCTCCTTCAGGTTGAAGAAGTCTAACTCCCTTTCCTGCTCCTCATATATCCACATGCTTTTTCTGGATGTCTGCTTTCTCAGTTGACTACAGCATAACTTGGACTCCTGAATTAAGTGTCTAAACACCAATGGAATATATCTGAGTCAGTCAAGAGAGAGGGAAAAGTTGATGGTCTTTGACCATAATTTGAGATTTGTGATCAAAAACTGTTTCAGAAGCCACAGGGTAAAAGAAAAAAAGACTGACCCAGAAAAATACCATGTTTCATGGTGGCAACAGAAGAGGGTCTAGACAAACTGAAAGGACTCATCCAATCTAGGTTTGTCTGGCAATGAAGGCTTCTGCCTAATTAGCAAAGTTCCCCACTCTTGGATCATTTTGTTGGTGCCAGATGGTTAAGGTGGCCAGCAGTAAAATGGTGAACCCTGAAATAGAAATTCTAGCAAAGAGACTTTGTGTTAACAGCATTAAGAGTTCGTGAGTCTTGGACAGCTATTGCTCCCATCTGTATAAAAATGTTGCATCAAGAAGTCTGCACCTGCAGCCCTGAGGACTGGAACCTTTCTTTCTCAATGACAGCGCAAGGTCCTCAGACACTGGGGAAGTATGAAGCAGCTTTTGGTGGGAGGGACCACTAGGTAGCAGCTCAATCGAAGATTAGCAGAATCAAAGAGAATTTAACTCAAATAACTTCTGAAAAAGCTGAATTAAAAATGTGTAATGGGAAGAATGGCTTAGGGAAACAAATCACAGTAATTCCTTCTGAACTTGGTAACTTTCTCATAAACAGGAAACAAACTGCAGAACTGAAACCAGTGGCTCACCTTAGGAAGATCTGCTCTAACAAATAACCATGTACACTTTTTTCATTATGTGACCAGAGAATCAGACTGGTCTTATGGTGGAGGAAGTGATCATTGTCCAAAATACCCCATGGTCATTGCAACAGAGCTGTGACCCAGAGAAAAAGAGGCTGGTGACCAGCCCAGGGGTGAGGTAATGGGGTTAGGCAATCGCCATATCGTGCAGCATATTTTTTCAAGTGACAACTAATATACAAATCAGCATGATTTCTCCCTCTCTGTCTTTCAGTCCCTGGAAAATGACTCATGTGATGCATCAAGTGATGAGACAGTGCAAACGTGACACCAAAGACAGATTTGCCTGTGACTCCAGAGAGTTGCTCAGAGCTCTGCAGAGGGAACCTGGGCTCAGGCTTGTGGCCAGCAGTCACTAAAGACAGGGATGTGTGTGCGTCGTGCTCGTGGAGATACCTGGTACAAATTGAAGTGCATCCTCTCAGCAGTAGTTTATCCCATTTATACTAAGCAGGGATTGCTAGTCTGTAAAACCATACAGATCTCCAGGACTGAGGTATTTCAAAGTCCACAATGAACTGAATTCAAAACTTGCTTCCAGACAAATGATTGACTAAAATTTCCAAGACCCCAGACTCTGAGCTTTGCTGCACAGGAATATTCTGTAAAGGACATGTGGGTCCACCATGTTTAAAAGTGCTGTGTCTCTCATCTTCCAAGAACTTCAGAGGAGCTCAGCAAAGCAACTAGTTTATGTCTGTTTTCACTTCTTAAAAATGGTTACCTGAGTTCACTTTAATGCATCATATCTTGTGCTTTTTTCAATCACAGCGAACACTGACCGTCCTTGTGCATGGTGTTTTATCTGGGCTTGCATGGGAACGGTGGAAGGAAGTAACAGGGAAAGAGATTCTCCTTTTTTTGAAGTGGGTGAGATACAGCAAGGGTGATTTAAAAGGAAAAAATCTGGCACAAAGAGAGAACTGCTTGTGCCTCCGTTCTCGATGGAGTTTTGAGTCATTCATGCAGTGCAGTAACTAGGGAGCCTGAGTGACTCATACATTGCTAACTACGGAGAAAAAATATATTTTCTGAAACATTCAAGCATTACTCACATTTTCACTTAGTATCAGCTGATTCTAGTAGCCTTATTCCACCTTTTGGGATTTAGTACAATGGGTTATATAAAAAACAGATTGTGCTCAAGCTCCCTTGAAACTGATGTGCTAAACCTGGCATCAGGCACCTTGCCTAGATTATGAAGTATTTTGAGTGCCCCTCAGTTTAGTGTGGAAGTTATTGTCTTTAACAGGGAGGAGCTGGGAAAACTTGCAAAACTCACATTACAGCTGACTTCAAAAGCTCTTAATAACTATCTTAACTTCCATGTTGAGACTCTCATCCCCCGAAGGCTTCTCAAATGTTTGACCAACTGGTAACCAGAGGATATCCAGGGATTTATTACTCTCTGCTGAACTGGTACAATTTCTAGGGACTTCAGTACTCCAAATCATGAAACCATGGCAAAAAACTGAGTCTCCTCCAGGCTGAACAAATCCAGCTCTCTCAACTTCTCCTTCTACATGGTGTGGTCCAGCCACCGGTCCTGCTTGGTGGCCCTCCACTGGGATTGCTCCACTATGTCCATGCTTTTCAGTATGGGGGAGCCCAGAATCAGACACAGTATGTGGTCCCACAAGTGTTGAGTAAAGAGCAATGATTATTATGGTTGACCTGTGGACTGCACTCTTGATAACATGGCCCAGTGTTCACTTGGTCTTTGCCACAAGGGCCCACACTGCTTAAGAGTACCCAGAAGTGACATGATGTGGGTTCTCTGCACAGTACGAAGGTGGCCAGGAGACACGTTATGAGATCTACATATGTTCACACTGTCCATAATTTCATCCACTTTGTGGAAGACTGTGTAGCATAGACTATTTGGTAGATGTGGAGTAATACCCGAAGTCTGACATTAAGTTCCGGATTTATTAGACAAGGATGAGTCATTTCAGTTTTAAAGAAAAGTGAAATGATCTAGACCCTTTCTGCAAATAGTTTTGAGTTCTACAGAAAAGTGCTGCGTAAGAGCTAGACGTCATTTTGCATGGGCTTTTTATGAACGTTTGCGTGAGGTAGGTCCCTGCTACAAAATTCTACCCCAAAGTAAATGTCAACATTTGTGCTGCGTTATTCTAGGAACTGTAATGTATCTCTGTGGCCAAGAGTTTAGTATGGATCAAAAGAACACTGGATATTTTTCTGGATAATGGGAATACATAGATTTATTAGCAAGGATTACAAAATTAATAAAACCTCTGTGAGTTCTGGAGAGGTTGAGGATCCTCAGAATGAGGCATGTTTGTGCTCCAAATAAGTAGGAGGAAAGGAGCCATTTCCGTTAGAGAGAGTATTTCCACAATGGTCTAATGCGATTTTGTGCTTCTTCCTCTGAACTCCCTGACAGCCCTTCTCAGAGACAGAACATTAACCTGAGACTGGGAAGGTCCAAGATTTCCAGTGCTGAGAGACTGAAATATTTCACTGAGAGCCATTCAGTGCATCCCCATGATCCTGTCTTCTACCTAGGGAGGCAAGAAGCATTTTCCTACAGTTGGATGGGGAAGAACCAGAGGTGCTCTACTGCTGAAGCCTTGAAAAACATGGGTTTATCTCTTCTGATGGCCTAGCAGAGCATACAAGGAAATACAGGCATGGATGTGAACATGACAACTTGATTTGGCTCTGCAGTGTACTAGGATAAGTCAGATGTCAATCACCAAGGCTAACATTACAATTAAGCCTGACTCCAGCTCCTGCTGCATTTGCTTAGATGTCACTCTTTTTCCTAGTAACTAACTAAATAAATGCTTTTATTGAATTTAATTAATAGTTTATAATGGATTAGACTCCTTTTAAAGTCTTGCCAACATTTAATGAAGCCAACAGGTGTATGTGAGGTAAAATAGTGCTCCATCCTCAGTGCAGTGATATCCAGTGGTCAGGACTATCGCAGGAGAGACGTGGGCAACCTTGGGGCTTAGTCAGGCATGCTCTGGAGTGTGCGTATCTCGGATAGAGACAGATGGTTGTTTGCTCACAAGAAATATGTAGGTTAATTCCCTAGAGGAATATGTGTATCTTTATCTGATTGCACTTCAGGGGAAATTTGAGTAACTTCAATGGGAATTATGGGAAGCACCGAAAAGTCAGGCCACAGTTTCCTGTGGAGCAAGATATGTAACATGAGGCAGTGTGGTTTGAAACTGTTAGCCAAGAGGTTAGACAGTGCTATTGCAAAAGGTCTTGAAGATTTTGTAAGGTAATTGTTAGGAAATCAATCCTGAATAGGGCAGAAAATGTCATTATGTTACCAAGTAATGAGTAGTGTAACTGTGAATGAAGGATGCAGTTCTGCTCCCCCCCCATCTCAGGGCTAGAAAATGTTCAGAGAAGGATGATCAGCAGTATAAAATGGTTTCCTGACTAAAAGAAGCAAAGTGGACCAGGAGTCTCCGCCTTGGGATACAGGCAGCTAAGGGTCTATAGAGTCCTATATATCCCATTGGGGTCCACCAAATTTGTGATGCCATAGAGAAGGTGAAAGAAGCAGAGGTTCTTCATGGTTTCTCACACTGTGAGAACTAGAGGCGTTCCATGCATCAGCAGGTTTGGCACAAACAAAAGAAAGTACTTTTTCACAAGAGTACCTATAAAAAGATGGAACTAATTGCTGTGGTAATTTTGAAGGTGGAAGCCATACAGAGATTCAAACCAGACTGAACAAATTAGCTCTGACTGATTATTAAGCATGATCTTGCAGATACAATCTTCTGCTCAGGAAGTCCCCGAATCCTTCCTTTGGCAGAAGTCACCAAGAAGAAATGCTGCTTGTACATACCTCCATTTCTACTGTTCTTCACATATTTTCCCTACTTCACACCATCATTCATGGGGGAACTGCCTTTGAGGAAGGCAGAGTTATGAATTTTTTCTGGACATCCTTCTGTTTCTCCTCATCCTGCTCCCTTTGTCAAGGATTTCTGTGCTCACGGGACAGCTGTTAGAGAGCTCCTTCGCCTGGCTGCATGACTCTGCCTATGTGCATGGGGCAGGGAACAGTATCTTCCACACATGAAAGAAATGATAGGTACAATGCCCCTCAGGTAGCTCAGACCATGCGGTCACAGGAAACCTTGATTTTGGTTAGTGAAAGGCCAAATGGTGCCTGGACAGTGTCACCAGGACCATTTTCCTTAGTGAACCACATCCCTCTCTTCAGGAAAGGAGGTGGAGCTTGTGTTTGGGATCCTTGCTGTCCCCAGTGATGGACTCCTTTCACCCACAATGTATGTGATCTCTGTGTGTGTGTGCTCCTCTGCCTCAGATGGATGCACCAAAGATATAAGCGAAAGCAAAGCTGGATGTCTCTGCTGGAGGCGGAACTGGGAGTTCTGGGATGTGAAAAGCTGGGGCAGCGTGGTGGTGTGCTGGAGCAGAGCAAAGTCTGCTGCTGGCTGGGTGACACCACAAGGCTACCTGGGAGTTGTCCATGCCTGTTGTGGCTGCAGCCGCACCCTGGGGCAGATGTGGTATTCTGGGGAGTCCTGCAGGTGGTGGGACATGCTAAAGGAAGGACCACAGGGCGACAGTGCTCCTTAGAGCACTCTGGAGAGAACCAGCCTTGCAGGAGCGGAGGGACACCCCAGCCACCCACCCATACTGGTCCTTGTCTCCCACTGCCCATAAAGGGAACTTGTATCTCTTTGCATGGCACTGGGGAAAATCAAGTTATCTGCATCTGAGGACATTCGACACTTCATCCCTCTCAGGCCACCAACACTGGTGTAGTCAGTGGTGTCCCACCATGCAGCTCTGTGACAGGGGAGACCAGTAGTGCCAGGACCCGCACTGTCCTCCCAGCCTCACCTCTTCTGCAAAACCCACTTGATGGCAATGGTGCAAGGTGCATGCTGTTCACAACTGACCCTCCAGGCAGCTGTGCCCCATGGTGTGACCCACGCTCGTGCCCCAGACACCCGAGTGATGGGATACTCCCCGGGCTCTCACAGCTGTGTTGGGCAGAGCTGCCACCTTCAAAATGGTACATCTCAGCTCTTTATCCACCTCTTCATCCACCTCTTCCACCTTCCTCCTGCCTGTGTGTTCAGCTCTGGAGCCCTCAGCACAAGAGGGACATGGAACTGTTGGAGCGGGTCCAAAGGAGGGCTACAAAAATGATCCGAGGGCTGGAGCACCTCTCCTATGAGGACAGGCTG
>Ga0065711_1037367_pt1 | contig 19904 bp, 13 predicted proteins | sample Hoacrofraction12_FD_59098 | JGI IMG/M metagenome (GOLD analysis project Ga0065711, IMG submission 59098) | Hoatzin crop microbial communities from Cojedes, Venezuela - Epithelial fraction 12 v2 (version 2) | ecosystem: Host-associated > Birds > Digestive system > Esophagus > Crop | place... | reverse complement strand
CTGGAGCATCTCTCCTACGAGGAGAGGCTGAGGGAGCTGGGCTTGTTCAGCCTGAAGAAGAGAAGGCTGCGAGGGGACCTAATAAATGCTTATAAATATCTGCAGGGTGGGTGTCAGGAGGATGGGGCCAGACTCTTTTCAGTGGTGCCCAGCAACAGGACAAGGGGCAATGGGCACAAACTGAGGCACAGGAAGTTCCGTCTGAACATGAGGAAGAACTTCTTCACTTTGAGACTGACAGAGCACCGGCACAGGCTGCCCAGAGGGGTTGTGGATTCTCCTTCTCTGGAGATATTCAAGCCCCGCGTGGACAAGGTCCTGTGCAGCCTGCTGTAGGTGACCCTGCTTTGGCAAGGAGGTTGGACTAGATGACCCACAGAGGTCCCTTCCAACCCCTACCATTCTGCGATTCTGTGATTCTGTGATTCTGTGAAAGAATCTGCATAACACAAATGAAATAATTCTCATATGAGACAGATACTACCAGTCAAGCATCCAGTTTTTGAGTATTGTTAATGCACAATTTAAAGTCACCCCACTTGATTGGGTATAAATGAGCTTTTCTTTAGTTAAGCATTCAGTGAAAGGCTTCATAAACAGGGGAAACATGGGTGTATGTGTATGCTAAGTCTTTCAGACAGACAGAAGTAATCATAGCCCTATCATTTTCTATATTTGCCCTTAAAGAAAAAAAAATAGCATTAAATAGCCCAGCATTTCTAAAAATGTAGGTTTCTTGGACCTACCCATCACATCATTCTAATATTAGTAAGTCGCACATGGTGGTCATCTGTCTTTGCTACCTCACAGAAAAACGGTGCCTTCTCTTGGGTACGATCTGAAGCGAGAATAGCCTTACTGGTCACATTAATGACCTAAACATGATTAGCTGCCTTCAAATCCTTAAACTCATGAGTAAATGCCTGTGATTTGCCAACTCACATAAGCCAGCTTTTTAGATGTTGCACATAACTTCTTCACAATAATCCTGACCATTTTTCCTGTAGATTTCTTTATTCAGAAAGCATTACCAAATGAGAATGGCGAGCCTTCTGATGAAAGTGGATGGGTGTAGTTCACCATGCCAAGAGAAATTCTTATGACACGTTCCATTCTTACAGTTGCGGGGCACTTTCTTCATTTAAGGCTCTTGAAAGTAAACATTCCCAAACCCTGTTGAAATTGCTGGCTGTCCCAGTTCTGCATCGCTACTGAGCCTCACCACTTCATCCATTAGTTTAGTCAGTTGTCTCTGCTCAGCTTCAGCTGTGCACATGTCCCTGTCCCTGAAGATATACAGATAGCATCAGGAACCTCCCAGGGGTCTTCAGTGCTTCTTGTCTGAAACCCAACTGCCCTTTGAAAATGGAGCTCACTTCGAATGTTGTGAAGAAATGAGAGAAATCCTGGGAAATACTCCACTGCCTTCTGGTGGGATCTTTCACAATGGGCAGCATGGAAAAAAACAGAGGGGCAAAGCAATAAACTGTGGAATCTTCCAACAATGCAAAGCAGCAGTGTTGTAACAGCTGTGTAGGCATAGCGATTCCAGAGCACTGTGTAGACATGATTATTCCAAACACAAATTTCATCACCGAGGACAGTGAAACACTCTGGACATACTGCTCCCTGTTTCAGAGGACTTGTCATAGATACAGATGTTCAGAGCGAATTTCCGTTGTCTGTAGAATTTAGGTCTCTTTGATAACCTCTGTGGTGTGTGTGGAGGGTGGACTACAGAACTGGTTCTGAGGTAACACAGAAGCAGATTATAAAGACTAGGTCTTTGCTGCTGAAAAAAAAGGTACGATATTTGTGCATAAAGTCACTAATATATGTCAGATATGCCAAACTGGAAACAGAGCCAAGTGCTGGATACTTTCATTTACCAGAGTTAGTTCAGCAAAGTCAGCGCTGTCCTCTTGCCTGTAACTAACCTTGGAAAATTCACCTCAGTACAAAATTAAAGCACCTTATCTTGACTATGTTTTTAGCACAGGAGAGCTGGCACATGTTGGTTTCTCTGAAGTTAGGAAAAAAGAAGCAGTTAATCTTTTTAGCAGTAAAATTCAAATTGATAGAGTCATCTCTATTAGCGTATCTCTGCAAAACTATGTCTCACCTATGTTGTTCTGTGTGTTCACTATTGCATTGAAACCTAATTAGTATAGACACAACATTGCATTAGTTTGGCTGATGGTGGCTTTATGCAAGACTAGTCTTGAGAATGGCATAGTACAAAATAAGGCAAATGTGAATTTAAACAGACATAAAGGTTGGCGTAATGAGTAACCTCATCAGCTGTACAGATGGCCAGTGAGGTGCTTTGTCTTGCATCCTTTTTTTATTGGTAAAAGGCCGAGGGGAAACCCACTTGTCATGGCACAACAAGTGGTACAACTTATTTTGCAGTTTTGCACTGGTGTATGGTACATAGGTAAAGCACTTTTCTTGCTTGTACAGGCTCTCCCTGTCTTAAGAGGGCTTCCTAGGAAGGCTATTCTGACAAATCTTTCCTGGCATGGATTTGGTCCTAACTTTGTACCAGTGCAGACTTTCATGTGTATGCTTCTATGACAGACTGAGAATGATTTTTCCCATTTATTTTGAATATATTATTGACAGGCTGAAAATGAAACATGTCTTCCAATACCAAGAATGTACATAACACGGACAGCCACTACAGTAACTATACTGGCTTCAAAGCTAATTAAATTTACCTCAGTGCAGCTTTCCCTCGTAAACAAACCCAGAAGTGCCAACCCCATCAATCATTGCCCCGCTCACCTCCTTGACCTATCTTTAAAACTGGAAAAATGCTGATCAGCTCCTCTCCATTTCAATTTTGTGCTCCCCAGCCTGAAGATCTTTTAAAGTCCTAGCTTCTGGCATGATGCCTTCCAGTCACTAGTTAGATTCAGCAGTGCCAGCTGCTAGCAGAAAATCCTCCTATTGAAGTGATGACCTTATGTGCTCCGAACACTGCTTTCTCATTCTGCCTATATCGTCGCCTCATGTTCAATGCCTGCACTAACACCATGATGCAGATAGATAGGTCGCAAGCCTTCTAGAGCAAAAGATATTATTTGAAAGATACGAGATTTTGTATTTTATATTAAAAATGGTGGTGAGACAGTGTTCTTACTAAAAGAAATTAACAAAATTTCACACATAGCGTCCAAATTTAATTTTGAAATCAATGCCACAGTATCCATCCTGATTCCCTTATGAAAGATCCACTGTAAAATCCTGTAATGCCTTATGAGTAATTTTAGTGATTCACTCCCATGCAAATTTCTTATATTCCAATGCAAATATTGCATAAGGGTAGCACAGTACTCTTAAATACGAACAAGACATAAACCAATTTCATTCAGATTATGTTTGTGTCATAAATAAGGCTCTGTATCCACTCAGTTCAAATCGGCCTCCTTAAGCAGGCTTGCACTCGTTAAATCCTGTCTATGACCTCAGGCAGCCTGTTCTAAATGCATGACTCTTGCATGTGAAGAGAGGAGCCTGGAAAATAACACTGAACTGAGCTAAGGCTGAATCTATTTGGATTCATTACATCTATGACCAGACTGTCTTTGTAAATAACACTTATTTACGTGTGTTTCAAGAACTGTCAGTTTTGCATATGGAAAACAGAATCACAAGAATATGAAAAACTCATTTAAGTTTAGGTGACCCACAGCCAGAAAAAAAATGGCTTGTTATCCCTTCATATTTTACAGAAAATACAGCCAGTGCATGCCTACTGAAATCACCACATTTCTTCCATCTCTTTTTTCCCACACCATTCTTTTTTGGTCTTCTGCACTTCATACTAGCTTGAGTAGATTTTACATACGCAATTCTCTGTCTGTGCATATGTCTGAAATGACTACTATCACTGAGTGACAAGCCAGTATCCAAGCATAGTTTGATGCTTTTTCTTTTGGAAGAAATTTAGGAATTTTCCAGCAGCACAAAGTATGGGGAAGTAAAAAAGGCTGCATACAGGAAGGTGACTATTTTTTAAAAACTGTGTTCAGATAGCTTTCCTCACTAAAACATACCTGTAAGGTAACAGTTTTTCTAGATGTTAACCTGGGCTTACTCCTGTTTGAAAAGGTTCAGTTCTCTTAGCTTTTAATTTTTAAATACAGGGTTTTTTTCTCTTTAGGCTTTGCTTAGGAGCCCAAATAAGGTGCTATAGCTAGAAATCTTCCACGGTTCTGCTGCCACAATTAAGGGATTTGACTCATGCTCACACAGGACTCTGACTCAGGAGCAAGAATGGCTTTTGCTGGCATGGCTGTAGAGTTTCCAGCTCACAGTCATCTATTTTGGTCTACCTTTCGCCCCTCTTTTGAGTTTTCTCGCTCCACTGCAAGATGGGCTAGGCTAGGCTTTTTGGGAAGCAGCCATAACCCCAAAGTTTTGAGGACTGTCAAAATAAACCAGCACTGTTGTGCGGTTCTTTAACTTATGGCCATTAGCGCCTTCGTTCATAACTCAGTCATCCCTGCAGCAAAGGTGAGAATGGAGAACTGTGTCTGGGGATCGCTTTGTCTTGCCCAAGGTTGGTCACTCTTGCTGCCCAGCTTAAGACCTTAAGTTGTGGACATGCATCCTCTTCCAGGTCTGTCTGCGGTATCTGAAATTGCTCCCATCCGTAGCCATGTGTTGGCAGGTTGTGTTAGCCAAGCCAGTTTTACCTAAGAAAGATTAAAGAAGGTAATGGGGGAAAACAGAGGGGTGCCTCTCCTGAGAGGATACTGAGGATCTAGGAGATTAAAACATTATCAGCATGCTGCTGTTTGCAAAACAAAGTCCATTATAAGCGGTGTCGTGACCTGTGCAACAACTGCTCAGGCAGAAAACCACCTCCTAGCCAGGAGTTTGGTGGATCAAATGCAAGTCCACGTGTTACCATGTCAGCCCAAAACCTGACAGTTTATTTCAAGTTCACCTGTATCAAAAATTTATGCAGAGCTCACTGGCTCTGCTGTAAACTGACTGAGGATCATTCACATGTTGTGTACTGCTGTTCTCCTGAGGAGGCTGGAGCCTTGGTCAGGGAAAAAAGGTGGGGTGAAGGACCAAATAGCTACAGGTGACAACTTCATGAAATGCTGCAGTTCACTTGCCCATGTCTCTAAATTTTCAGTGGCGAGAAAAGGATCAAATGGACATCACATGGCTGTGTAGAGGTCCTAAATCACATTGCATAGGTAGTGTGCAAGCTCCACCCTCTGCTTTTGCTAGAGAGTGGAGCTTCTGTGTAGGCCATACTTACACTGGCGCAGATAAACCAGTTGGAATTATCTTGGCCTAAAGGGCTGACGCACTTTGAAACAATGAGAAACATTTTTACCCAATTTAATAGGTATACAGTTCAGTTCTAAGTGTAACCTTAGATGAGCCAGAATGGATTTGTACAGTCTAGAATTAAGCGTAAACTGGCACCTCAAGTAACACTTCTTGCCTGGCAAAGGCAATGTATGAACAGGATGGATTAAATTGCCAGGGAAGATGAGCTAGATAAGATTCTCTAGAAAATGTCCATTTTAATTTTGTTCTCTGCCTTGTCTTTCAGCAATTTACTGAGAAATAGACTTTTTATACTACTGGTCTTCTTATGAGAACATACCAGCCTTCTCAGGAAGAGGATTCATTAGAGCTGTTGTGCTGGTAAGGCCCCAAAAGGAAAAGACAGAGGTGGTAAGAAAACACAAGTGATCACCGTGTGAAGGCGATTTGATTGTCCAGGTCACCACACATACCATTTGTGTGCCACACGAAATGCTGGAGACCAAGCTGCAGGCTCATTAATGCTAACTTAATCTTCGGAAGAGAGTTGGGCAAAAGGCTGTTTTACTCATGAACAACAGCAAGCAGAAAGGTGCCTTACAGTAGGGTGCCACCAGGAAGCCTCTGGTGATTCACGCTGGAACAATTTTAGCAGGTAGTGCCCCCAGCTGTCTGCTGCACCTCTCTGGGGAGGTTGCCATGCCTACAGCAAAAACAGCAGTGTTTGCTTCCCAGCCACACCAGCCCATAGTCCAGCCCATTAGGTTTAACTGGAATTGATGGCCATTTAAGGTAGTATGCCAAGCTCGAGGCTGCGGCAGCCAAAGAGCAGACGCGGTGCCTGTTCTGGCAGGTTTACGAAGGGGCAACTATCAGCTCTGGAAGAGCAGAGCAGCCAGCAGGAGCAGTGTGCTGTTCCAAGTTGCCCCAACTGTGCTCTTTTTTTAAAGCATTCTTCTATTTGCTGCTGGTTTGTGTTTTCAGCTGATACCACTTACCTTTTCCAAGTGATGCCGCTATTGCAGCTGGCACGTCCATGGCGAGCCAGAACGTGGGTCTGGTGCTCTGCTCTCCGTGCAATCACAGCAATGTTAAGCTGTGCATCTGAGAAGCGGCAGAATATATGTTAATGTCCTCCTCCCAGGGAGTCAGTTGATACAATGTGAAGCACAACAAGCCTTGTGCCTGTTAGGTTTTGACTGGGAAACACTAGGGAAATGACCACTGCTGTGAAAAAAGCGTTTCTGTAGACCATCCATAGTTGCTCTGTTGGCTAGGTAGTGGCCACCTCTGCGCTGACATATTTGACGTGTTTCAAGTGGTTTCTCCCTTCTTCATTATGAAGATAGAGTGCTCCCCCCTAGTTCCCTGGATAGGAACATCACATATTTCTTCTCTTCGCATTTAGGAGGGGGACATTTGTAGCTAAGGGTCCTTACTAGGGATTGCTTCAGACAAATCGGTGGCAGCATTCCTTAAAACACAGGCAGACAAAAAAAAAACAAAAAAGAAACCAAACTTTCTTAAAGCTGTCAGGTAGGTTTCCATCAATTGATTTATTTCAATTTAGTCCAGTGGATTGGCAGTCTATGAAGCAGGAGAAAAGACTCTTCTGACAGAGTTGCTGTTACCTTCAGGAGAAGGGCTCACCAATACATCAAAACTTAGTTTGAAACTCCTCGCACAATTAGAGAAAGGTGCTGTTACCACGCCAAAGGCAGGGTATCATAATCAGTTTAAGCCAGTTTGGAAAGTCATGGCCACTAATGGGGCAGGTTCTTCCCCATCGCCCTTCACCACACGTGCGTGCTGCCCCTGCTGTGCTGGCACACAGGGAGACATGGATCAGTTTGCCAATCGCAGTAAATACTGATCTTACCAAAAATAAAAGGTTGTGTTTCAGCTGTATCAGAGGAGGAGACGTGAGTGCATTGTCAGGACACAATCATCACTTTTGTGAATACGGCGGTCTTAGATCACCATCCAACGGAATGATTAGTGACTTTGTATTCAAAGAAATCTGGTCTGCCTGTGGTTAAAACTCTTTAGAACACTTTTTAAAAAAATCCTCTGTCTATTCAAGTTCCTTTTTATAAGCCATTGCTTTCCAATATAACAATCAGAGAACTCATAAAAATTTTCCAAACATTACTAGAATTCTAAATATTTTAAGTCTTGGAATATTTATGTCATTGTTCTGCAACAATAAATACTGTACCTTCTCTTTATTATCACTGAGTGAAGAAGATGTGATTTAAATCAGTTGTGGGCCCATGATCAAAACTGTTGAACTACTCAGAAAAAAACAAAATGGGATTCAGGCTGACTTTTGTGCACGTATGCTGGCTTTACACTGATTGTCAGCAGTTAGCTTATGCAACTAACAATTGTCAAATTACTCTGAGATCAATACTGACTTCCTAATTATATTGGTATTTCTTCTGCCTAGCATATCTGGTGCCAGGACAGTACTTTAGCATTGTGAATCTCATGACAGAAGTAACCAAGTTAGGAGTTAGGCTTGTCCTTTTGGCCCTGAATAAGGCTGGCCGAAAACATATTACATGAATAATACAGTGCTCAAAGGTACCATTACTTCACGGGGAAAATGTTTAAATACGTTTTAATTACTATTTTACTGTCTGAACACTGTTCAGATTTTCATCTATTAGTCATTGTTGTGCTTAATACTGTGTTTGTTCTGTGGCTTAGAAACTTTTATAACATATAGTCTGCTGGAGTACCTGTGTATGAGTAAATTTTACTCATTGTGAAAACTAGCAGTATAGACATGGGAAAGGAGAACATGCCTGTGTCTTGTCAGGATCCTCTGCCATCACAAAAACTTCATCAGGATTCCCAGGTAACACTATCACCCATTTTACATTGGCATTCTTCTTCAAAACAGTTTAGGGTATTAAATCAAACTTATCCATATTAGGATATTGTTCCAGAGCCTTATTTTTCCAATGGTCCTGATAACTGATTTCATGAAATGCCAAATTGCATCACATTGTCCCTTTTCACAGGGAAGACATTGTGTTATCTATGTTTTCTATGATGAACACTATGAATTCTAGTTACAAGAGAATTTTAGGTGAAGTTTAGTCACAAAAGAACTGTAGCAATAACAAGACCTGAATTTCTTCACTCAGATTGAAAGATAATGTGTTCATCAACAGCTTTTTTATTGTTATACCTCTGTAATAAAGTTAAACAACTTGTGAATTGTTCAAAACAATGCACTCCATCCAGCTTGCATAAAGTTATCTCTGTTGAAAACCAATGCAAATGAGGTGTAGCAACTAATGACATGTCTTCTCTTTCCTAATAGAAGGCTGAAATTTTCATTGGTAAACCATAGTATGCCTGGATCACTGATGGTGTAGTGGGGAATTACATTTCAAATTGACTTTAAAATTAGTTATTTCCTTTACACTTTCAATCATTTAATAACTAAGCACTTAAATCTTCAGGTGATCATTTGTATTTCATTGTCCTTCCTTTTCAGCACTCGGTAAGAAATAGTTATAAAGCTTTCTTCTTTGCGTCTCCTTTCATTTTAAAATTATACCTGTTATTATGCCTGTAATCAGAAGTAGAGTGGGATCATTTTAAATATGTAATATTAAAATGAAATTACATCTCATAGCTCAAATAAATTAATAAAATGAACACTATGACCATTCTTCCACAAAGATTCCTTAAAATTAGAATTAAAAACTTGTACTAATTTTTTCTTGTATTTTATTCTGTAACTTGTATTAGAAATATACACATATGTTTTTAGGTTATTTTTTTCTTATTAACAAGAATGCTACTATAAACTACAGAAAACAAGCAATAAAAGTAATGTGTATCTCATAATTATATTCAAAAATATAACATTAGAAAAGATATTTCTGAGTGACAATGCTAGGAGTACTTGCGATTTCACATTTATTAAATGGAAACATTTTGTCGAAAAGATGTTCTGGTTTCAAAATGAATGCAAAATAATTTTTTATGTAATTAGCATACATACTTCAGATAAAATCCGAATTCAGTCAAGATGAAAATCTACTTAACATGCACAAAAAGGGACCTACAATTAAAGATTTGAAGGGGGGTAGGCACGATAGTGGGAATACGTAATTCAAAATGTCACGCAGCAATCTACTTTGGAATAATATCAGGGGTACACTGATTCTCCCTTTTGGCAACTCAGAACATACTTTGGCTCAAAACAGGAAAATAAAAGATACTTCACGTAGTTCTGTTTGGGAGGATGGCGAAAACTGGAACGTTTTCTGACTGTTACAGGAGAAATCTCTGTCAAATTAAATGGCTGCTGTCTTTCACCTGATTTTCACTCAAGACCCATAATACACAAAGAATTAAGTGCAGATTTCTTAAATTCCTCAATGTATTTGCCTCAACATTTTAGCTCATTAAGTAAAAAGTAATGCAGCTTAACATGGACTAGTGTGAAACAGAGGAAAACAGAAAGCAGGGGGAAAAATAAAGCAAAGGAAGCGAGACAAAAAAAAAGGTGCAGTTAACTTATCCTTAGCTTGGAGTTTTATTCAGATGTATATTCAAGGCTTTCAGAGGAGAGTTGGGAAGGAGAAACACACTGTGGAATGGCTGGAAAATACAGCAGAAAGGATGGTATATGTGGCATGAACAGTTATGGAAAACTGGCAGATAGCGACAGAAGAGTCAATTGACAAGAGCAGAGGTCAGCATAAAAGAAATCAGTATTAAGGCCCTGAAGCATGGAGAAAAATGTCTAGGCACTAAACGAAATTGTTTACTTAGTTTTGATTTACAGCTGCTGCATCGTGAATTTCAGTTGCAGTTAGCCAAGAAGACAACATTTCTCTGCAATCCAGACCTTGCCAGTAAATGAAAATACCTGATTTTCAAAACAACCTTTCAGAAAAAGACTATTAGGTAACATAGGACTGATGAGTAACTATAGTGGTATTAATCTAATCTAATGCACTCCCTAAGTCTAATAGTTAGTCAGGTGGTTCATTGTTCCACTCTCAAAAGCTGAAATGAAAAATGAACTGACAAAAAAAAACATTTAAGAAAGGCAAGTTTAAAAAACCCAGAACATTATATAGCTCCAAGCTTTGCCTCATGTTTGCAAGTAGCAATCAAGTTATTTGCTTCTTGATGGCAAGTGAGGTGACTGACCATCAACCTTCCTGGATGGTATCTGACACCGAGAGTGCCTTGAATCCTCACTAGTATCATCGGGTACCAACATTTGAGAGCTCTTTGGCTTCTTGCAACCATTCCATGTTTAACTGCTCTGCAGCCGCAGATAGTTGTTCAAGTGGCTGTTCTGGCCAGAAGTGGTCCTTCCTCAGCTCATTATTTCTGCCTTTGACCCATAGCTTATCACAAAATTAGCTCTAGAGGTTTGCACTCTCCGGACTGACTTTGCCAGAAGTCAAAGAGCACTTACACAAGTCCTTCTGCAGACAGTGATAAGTCAGGGCCCTGCTGGCTTTAGCACAGAAAAACCCAGAAAAACTTGTTGTCTTCTAGGCTGGAGTTTGTATTATGCATAGTGGATCAACTTCATAATTTAATAAATTAGTAAACTAATGTAAATACAGGTAGATAATGGTTAAGGGAAGGATTGTACAGAAGCCTTTGTCATCGTTTTTGCAAACCTGTGAACAGATGAGAATATAGAGAGTGCCATTACATGTTTCGGGCATTAAACAGGTGGGACACACCTCACAGACCTTCAGAAAGATATGAAACAAATTCCAGCATTTAGGAAGTGTTTCTTCAGCACAGTGTCTGATGTGGTTGGGCCCACTAGGACGTGGAGAGGTGTTCACTGCAGAACACACGGACTGAAGATTTTTTCACTTTCTAGCTGCTTAGCATCACCTCTCTATGAAATATCACTTCCATGGCAGAACAAACCGTGCGAGTACTCTTCATCCGCTGCAGTGCAAAGCCACTTAAACTAATTAAGGTACTTTTTCACTGCTGCAGATGAGGTGTATTCATGTAGTCAGTTCTAACATCCCTGAACACCAACCTCAAGTAAAGCTTTTTGACAACCGTAAGTGGCAACTTTTTAAAATCAGTCCATGGAAATTCAGTAGTGGTTATCCAGTCTACAGATGGTGACTTCCTGCAGGTCACTTCAGAAGTGTAAAAACCAGCGATGTCTCAGCAATAGCTAGAAGTAGGAACTTACATCCTTGGCAGTTCCCCCTCTACTCTTAGAAATAGCAGAGGTGACAACTGGAAACCACCCTGCCTTTTATTAAGGTGGCTTCTAAAGCCATCAGTGAACGGTGAGCGCCAAGGAGTTATCTGTGCTAATATCTCTTTTGGTCAGCTCTTTTATTTATTGATTTGTTTTCAGCAATGATTACAGGATGCAGTAGGCCTGCTTAGTGTAAGCAGGTGGCAAAGTGTTTGCCTGATCAGAGATACAAGAAACCTAAGTGTTTAGTGAATGAAGAAAACAAATGAAAGGACTGGCATAAAACTGCTATCTTGAGCTGCTGTTAAAAAATAAAATGCAGAACTTCACCTACCATAAAAAATTTATAGAATGAATATTAATGTTATGAAGAGAAGTAGGGTGGATTTGCATTATGTATTTGACTTGTCCCTGGAGTGCAGAAACTGACACAGACTTGTGACTGCGTTAACTATAGCTAAATTTTAATTGAAGATGATTGATTGTTGAGAATTCTGTTAATTAATGTCTTTATTCTGTATCTTTTTACAGAAACTGAAATGTCCTTTCCAACTTATCAATCAAAAAAATATGGACATCAGCTTCAGTTGCGAAAGATGCCTTGTAACAGCAATCCAGGACAAAGAAAGGAGCAAATGGCAAATATAGCACAACTGGGTTTGTGTTCAGAAATGGTCTTATGAAAACCAAAAACTATATAAATCAAGACTAGTTATTTGTCATTTCGAAGCTAGAAGCCCAGTCCTCAGAACCTCATAAGGGGCTGGTCCTCGTAATGCAGACGTAAGCTCTCACAGCTCCATTTTAATAACCAAAAGACAATAAATTAATAAAAAAAAATAAAGCCCAGAAGAATCTTTCCCCCCCCCCATCTAAATGCAACCAACTTTGTTTCCTTTGAGCTTTTATTTCTCCCCTTCATCTTGGCTTTAAAATTAAATACATGTTCAACCACATAACAGAATTTCTTCGTCGCTTCTGCATGATTTGCTGACAAGTTTGTGCAATATATCTGATTTCTCATTCTGGCATAGTACAAAGGTCAGGTTTGTGATATGAATGATTAAAAACATTTGCCCAGGATAAGAAAGGATGCTTGTTCCCTGATGCGAAACAGCCTCTTTGTAAATCACGTACGTGTCTCAAGCAGTCTCATGTACTATGAAGGAACCTTCTACACACGGTGACACAGAGAAAAAGAGGGATCCTTCTCCAGTCGATACCAGTCACCACAAGCAGCTGTTCTACATCTAATCAGGCATCACTCCATCACTCTCCAGCTGCCTTGCAAATGGCACCTTTGAAGCATCTTGTCAGCGACAGCCTAATGCAAATTTCAGCACCTTTACCTTACAGTGCAAAACAGATCATGATTCACAGAAAGCTAGAAGGAAAACAAGGCAGTTAAAATGATTTACTTGTTTTGGGATGGCACGCTGTACCGTTCGGATTGGGATTTAGGGCGGGATCAATCTAAATCTTGAAATCGTCTCAACACTGGAGGACTAAGCCAAATTGTTTCTCTGTGCTCCCTCGGTGTGTGTCGAGGAAAAGAGATGGACCCCACCAGACGGTGGTCACCCTGGCCTAATGCAGGCGTCAGAGGTGGCGTGATGGATTGCTTCCTAAGATACCTATCTCTTTTCACTGACTACAGGGGAAGCGCAGACAAGACATCTTGTTTTATAGACTAAAATTAGGTGAGATTAAGGCTACCCAGCCGCTCCAAAGTCAGACAGCATTTATTTTCCTTTTACATACTTCGCAGGAGGTGCCGAAAGCAGGATGAGGAGAGGATGAACAGAGCTCAGCGAGTGGGTAGTTGTTCGATATTTCTTTTCAGACTCATCTCTCAAAGTGTGCCCCATCCATTATTTACTGCACACCATCTGAATGCTGCACTGAATGGAGAATCACTCATTTTCTCATGGGTTTTTCCATGCTGCTCTCATTGTAGTACTCCATTTCTCTGCAAATATTAATGAATTTGTCTTCCTGACACCCTGGTGTTATTATTGTCTTCCTCTTATGTGTTGTGAGTGGAGATGCTGAAAAAAGATAAAAACAGTCCTCTAATGTTGTTTCCGCCATGTGACATGCTTTCCAGTTGTTTTTTTCAGAGGACTTCACAATTTTAGGCCTTTGTAAAGTCAAAGTACCATTCCTGTTCACTTTTGCTGCAATTATTGGTGCTTAGCATTCAGCTGAGTAGTCTCTAGGTGTTTTAAGATGGACATCGAGAAAAATGGACAAAAAACAGGGACCCAGATGCCTCCAACTGAAGTTCTCTGCTATATTTGTAACCTGCTTTCCAACATTTGCAACCAAGCAGATTCAGGCATTTTTCCACCATTCAGCTTTGACTCGTTCCCTGTCTGAATGCGCTTCCTGTATTTCCCCTCCTGGCGGGGAGATCCGTGGCTTTTTGGGCTGCATGGTGCTAGATGCCTCATATATCCTCAGACATAAACAGCTACAGCTGAGGGGGGACCTTAGTGCTCTCTACAACTACCTGAAAGGAGGTTGTAGTGAGGCAGGTGTTGGTCTCTTCTCCCAGGTAACTAGCGACAGGACGAGAGGCAATGGCCTTGGGTTGCATCAGGGGAGGTTTAGATTAGATATTAGGAAAAATTTCTTTACTGAAAGAGTGGTCAGGCATTGGAACAGGCTGCCCAGTAGAGTGATGGAGTCACCATCCCTGGAAGTGTTTAAAAAACATGTAGACGTGGCACTTCAGCACATGATTTAGTAGGCATGGTGGTGATGGGTTGACAGTTGGACTTGATGATGTTAGAGGCCTTTTCCAACCTTAATGACTCTATGATTCTATGATCCAAGCCGTGTGCTAGGTCCTCTGCTGATGCTCTGTAAGACCATGCCTAGACCAAGCGGCGGGTGTACACTGTGCTGGGGGCAGAGAGGCCCCATCCAGATGTTAAACGAAGAGGCCCATAAACCAAACTTGAGCGTTAGACCCCTGATCATCAGCATTGCTGGTTCTTCTTTCCATAAAAGAAATTCCCATGTGAACAGGGGTAATTTATGTCATGGGACCTCCGGGGCATCACAGAGGTCACAGGGCGATGTGCTTCATGGCACAGACACCCGTCCTGCTTGAGGAGCAGTGCTTGAGCAACGTGGGCATAAACCTCTCAGTGCCACTAGGTTTCAGCAGAAGTTGGTCCTTAATCAGAAGAAATACTCCTCCAGGGCTGTGCAGCTAGGGTGGGCCTTGCTGTAAGGCAGCATGACCTGCCAATATTTGGCTGAAGGGTGTGACTCTCCGCTTTCCACAGCTCTGCCTGTGTAGCGTCAGGCTGGAAATAAATGCATTGAACAGTACATGCTCTGCTGCTAGTTTGTTATGAAAACAGTGGCAATAGTGTTGTAGCTGGGATGGGCTAAAGACACAAGAGCAGCAGGGTTTGCAAGAAGAAATTCTATTTTTTGTTAATTATGAAATAAAAATAATTTTCAAATCACCTGGGTCTGTAAATCGTACTTGTATTTCAAAACCTTTTTTTTTTTCTGTGTTAAACAGCCCCAACCGTAAAAAATAACAAAAGAAAGCCTTTTTTATTCTGAAAGGATTTCTGCCAGAAAAATGATTTTGCCAATGCTGTGATCTGTCCAGGCTGCGTGGCAGGGGTACACCAGCTGGATATGTTAGCTGAATAAGCTTTACTGTTTCAGTGAATTTCAATTGCTCTATTGAAATAAAGCAGGCTGTTGCATTTAAGAATAAAAGAAAAAAGTTATAGGAAAAATTTAGAATAAAAGAAATCATCAATACCATGGTCTGATTTTAATTTGATCAAAGTTAAGTCAAGGTAAGCACAAATAGTAAATGAAGATAAGCACAAGCAGTGTTTATAAAATCAGCAAAAGTTTTGTCTTGTAAATTGATATAAAAATAAAAAGTGAATAGGATATTCAGTATTGCCAAGCCAGTTGATTTCCAGAGTTCAATATGGGATGTATCAGAGTCCATTAATCTTCATTTTCCATCTGACCAAATATAAAGAAATTTTATTTTATCAGCCTCATTGATCATTTTTACCATTTACATTTTTTAGCTCGCACAAACCACTCATTTATTGCTACATTCCTGCTTTTAATGGGAATATTTTCTGTAGGAAATTGTGCAAAAAATAGATTTGACATTGCACTGCTTCTATCTTCACAAGTCCTTCTTTATCTCCGCATCCATTAGCTGACTGTTTGCAATATGGATTTATTTCAGTCTGCTTCTTGCACCATCAAGGTCTTTAAATGAAGTTCTGCCCCTGTACATGAAAGGACTTTTTAATTCATAGTTTCACATTATGCAGAGATTAACAGTAGAAGGTTATTAACAGTGCAAGGTTATTAAAAGCATGTTTAATATTATTTGAATGATAGCAGAATCCCATGGAATCCCATTTTGTTATAACTTTATTAGCGACAGAAGTATTCAGCTAAATCCATGCTTTTTCCTAGAATGACCAATAATAAATTACTGCAAATCAGTATGCATTTTAAGCTCCTTTTCAGTTTGCAGTCAATAATTTTGTGGTCTATTAGAGGCCATGGTTGCTCAGTGTAAGCACTGAGAAATGAATGCAATTTACCAATGGCAAAGCTAATAACAGTATTACTATTATTTCACAGAAATTTCTTTCTGGGTTACATATAATCACTGCAGATACATTTGGAAATTTTTGAGTTCAAGTCTAGCATTCAGTAGGCTAATTTCCTAAACTCTGATGAGATCCAGATCCTGTCACATTTCACTTCAGCTTAATCCAGGGAGGAGGAGAAGTGGGGAAGCACAGAGGCTCTGTCAGCTAATTTGGTTTGTAAGGTGCTAGAGGTGATAATTTCTGGATCGAAGTGGGGCTTACCATTAGCCACTCTGAGCTTTGTTACTAATTCTCAGCAGAAGGTCTCTGCCCCCAGAGCTCGGCTGACATCAGGGACGGCCTGGGAGCGTGGTTCCCCCTGCCTTGCCACCCACAGGTACACTAACCCAACCAGACTCATGACTAGGAAACCCTCTCAAGATCCTTCACAACATCTGTGCTGGAGGATGGTTCCACCATCAAACCACATGTCAGGTATAAACATCTTAAACTTCTGTGACTCTTTATAAAGTGGTCATAAGTCTAAGCTCTTAATCAGCACCTACGCTGAAAAGACCATAGACTTACAGGAGTCAGCTAATACATTAAGAGCATACACCTACACATACCAAACAAAACTCTGCTACTCCTAGTCTGGGTAATACTTTCCCCGTAATGCTCTAAAATCTCACAATCCGTCTCAATTCTTATTCCTTTGTGATTTGCTCACAAATTTCTTGCAAAAGCAGCCTAGATGCACAAATATCCACTTCTTCAAAAACACTTGTTCTAGTTTTCCACTAGAAAAGTCAAAGGATTATTTGCTGTGGAAGGACAGTTCTGGGCTCCCCAGTTCAAGAAAGATGAGGAGCTACTGGAGAGGGTCCAGCGGAGGGCTACGAGGATGATGAGGGGACTGGAGCATCTCTCCTGCAATGAAAGGCTGAGGGAGCTGGGCTTGTTCAACCTGAAGAAGAGAAGGCTGAGAGGGGACCTTCTAAATGCTTCTAAATATCTGCAGGGTGGGTGTCAGGAGGATGGGGCCAGACACTTTTCAGTGGTGCCCAGCGACAGGACAAGGGGCAATGGGCACAAACTGAAGCATAGGAAGTTCCGTGTGAACATGAGGAAGAACTTCTTTGCTCTGAGGGTGACGGAGCACTGGTACAGGCTGCCCAAGGAGGTTGTGGAGTCTCCTTCTCTGGAGATACTCAAGACCCACCTGGACGCGGTCCTGTGCAGCCTGCTGTAGACAACCCTGCTTTGGCAGGGGTGTTGGACTAGATGACCCACAGAGGTCCCTTCCAAACCCTACTATTCTGTGATTCTGTGATTCTGTGATTCTGTGACAGACTTATTTTAATTATATAACCATACTATACTTAACCCTAGGAGCCCTGTTTTAACAATACTTTGTTTGTTTATTTAAATTCCCTGCTGTTGTATTGCATCTGCAGCATATCCTGTGGGATGCTCATGTAGGTGAGCCCCTGGCAGCTATCAGAGCTTTTTAATCTTCATATCATCCAGCCCTACTCAGACAAGGGCTGTAGTGTAGTTCCAGACTTCATTTTTTCTGGCGGCAAAACCAATTTAATAGATTTCTATCCTTTCTTGTCTCAGTTATACCTTCCCTCCCTTGTACAGCAATTTATCACCCTCTTTAGCAGTGCTTGTGTTGCAGTGCCGTGCTCTAAACTAGATGAGTGAAATAATCTGGGTTGAAATATTTTTTGTCTGGAGGATTTTTCTTAGATTAGAACATTTTGCTGTTGCTATTGAGTGAAATCTTATCTGTGACTCCACTGGCAGAACTGAGGAGATAAATATCAGTGCGGGAATAGAAGCAAGCAGCTAGACAGGAAAACATTGTCAGAGGGAAAATTGTTCCTGGACCTCCATCCTTAGATGCTGTATGTTTCAGCTGCTCGTTTGGAGAACCAGAACTCCTGTTTTCTATGATACGGAAACCCTGCAGTGCAAAGAAATCGAGAGACCAAATTTGGTAATAACTATGGAATCCACAGATATCACAGAGCTCTAAAAATCCATGGAATAGTTTGGAATTTTTATTCAGGCAAGAAAATTGTTATTTTGTTCCAAATTTTGTTGTCTATTCAGCTTTCTGCCTGGATCCTGAATCTGAAGCTCTGTAAGAGCTGACTTTGCACTTTGCATTTGAAAAACCATTTTTCAGATTCAGAAGATGGTTTTGCTCCACCATCATGCACAGCTTTTGTTGCCCAGCTTCCTTTTAGCCTAAGCATGTGAGATAATTGACACAGAGCAGACAAAAGCCTGAATACATAACATGTGCCGTGGGTGAAACGCACGGTATTTCTGCGCACAGTGCACGGGAAGAGCCAGAAGGAAATTGTTGGATCTGTGGCCGAGATCCCAACAAGCAATGAAAATCCTGGAAACACCTCCCATTTAGGCATGAGCGATAGGTATGTAGGGCATACCTACCCAGTTGGAGGGATAATATTTTTAGGCTGGCATTGAAGTATGGACAGCTTTGGTAGCAGTTACTCTGCACAGAAATATCTGGGTAGCTCAAGATAAACTGGTGCACTACGTGAGGAAGAGCAGAAGTTCAGCAAAATTATTGAAGGAAATGGTGAAAAATAGAGACTATTTTAGCCAACGCATCTCAAGAGGAGAAATAAAGGGGAAGGCGAGGCCGAGGAGATGCCAGGCTGGGATGCCAGCCCACAGCTGAGGTCTGGATCAGGACTGGTGAGGGGAACCGGGGCCAGACACAGCCCGGGATGGCTGGGCAGGGCCATGACGATGGGGACGGGACGATGCCGATGGCTTGATGGGGTCCATGGCTGGGCAGGGCAGGGCTATGGGCAGCTTGGAGACGGTCCCTGCTGCTGCGGCATGGCTGGGGCAGGGGCTGACGGCCCCAGGGGATGGACATGGGGCTGTGGGCCATGGGCAGGGTGAGGGGAGCTTTGGGTTGGGCTGGGACAGGGAGGTTCTCGCTGCCCTCAGCCCCGTGACAGGCAGAGTCAGGTCCAGGAGTGATGGGGTGATGGAGGGTAATGTCATGAGGTAAATTTGCCAGGACTCATTTGCATGGGTTAGGTGAGAAATTACAATAAAAAACCCAAACCCTACCAGATATAACAGTTTGCTGAAAGCAATTTATTACGATATTGATATAGAAATAAAACATACTCTACACCTCTAAGCCACTGAAAAGCAGTCATAAAATTGCTGCAACCAATAAACATACCACAGTGGAAACAGAAATGTGAAGTCAAATTTTAAGGCCTCGTCTTGCCTTGTATGTGAGAGAAGGGGTGCATTCAGGTTGCAGTCTCCCTGGGAGGCGTGGGTTCGTGAAGTGGATTAAGAACTGGCTGAATGGCAGAGCTCAAAGGGTTGTCGTCAGCGGCGCTGAATCTAGTTGGAGGCTGGTAACTAGTGGTGTCCCTAGGGGTCAGTACTGGGCCCAGCCTTGTTTAACTTCTTCATCAACGACCTGGATGAAGAGTTAGAATGTACCCTCAGCAAGTTTGCTGATGACACCAAACTGGGAGGTATGGTAGACACATCGGAAGGCTGTGCTGCTGTTCAGCGTGACCTGGATAGGCTGGAAAGTTGGGCAGAGAGGAACCTGATGACGTTCAACAAGGGCAAGTGCAGGGTCCTGCACCTGGGGAGGAACAACCCCATGCATCAGTACAGGCTTGGGGTGGACCTGCTGGAGAGCAGCTCTGCGGAGAGGGACCTGGGTGTCCTGGTGGATGACAGGTTAACCATGAGCCAGC
>Ga0065711_1037366_pt1 | contig 19904 bp, 18 predicted proteins | sample Hoacrofraction12_FD_59098 | JGI IMG/M metagenome (GOLD analysis project Ga0065711, IMG submission 59098) | Hoatzin crop microbial communities from Cojedes, Venezuela - Epithelial fraction 12 v2 (version 2) | ecosystem: Host-associated > Birds > Digestive system > Esophagus > Crop | place... | reverse complement strand
GGGGGGGGGTGTGTTCAGGGAACCGAAGGGGGAACAGAAACGTGGCTGTGTGTCCCCCCCGCTCCCCCTCTCCGGGTCCCCACCGGGGCCAGCAGCAGGGTGGGAGCGCAGAGGCCACGAAATGGGAGGGATGGGGAGGAGGGGAGGGCTCTGCTCCGGCCGCGGGGGATTTTTTCTTTTTAAGGGAGGGGAAAGGAGGGGGAAAAAAAAAAAAATCTTCCTCGGAGGTGTAAGGAGGGGGGAAAGGAGCCTTGCGGGGGGAGGAGAAGCACACGCAGGAGTACATGGCTGGCTCTCCAGTCTGCAAATAGGTTTGTGCTCCGCCGCACTTACGTCTCGGTGTATTTTCCTGGCAGATGCACAAGCCCCCGCTGGCAGAGCCCCCCCCTCGCTCCCCCTGCGTGCAGGGTGTCGGGGGGGGGCTCGGGGGGCTTTGCTTCGGGGTGTTTCTCCCTGCCGGGGCTGCGAGGGAGGGGTCCCCGGGCCCGGTGCCGCTAGATGGCAGGCGGCCCCGCACCCCGCGCCCCGCATCCCGCATCCCGCACCCTCCACGGGGCCTCCCAGCTTTCCAGCGTTCCCGCTGGGTTTCTGGGAGGCTCGGCGCTGGCCGGAGTTTCCGTGCCGGGATGATTTGGAAAACCGAGGGGCACCCCGAACGCCGCACCAAAGTCTTTCGCAATGCGGGGCGGCGGGCGAGGGCGGTCTGCCGAGGCTCCGACGCCTCCGGGCTGCCGTTCCCCGAGACAAAAATCCTCCCTTTTCCTTCCCTCCCGCCCCCGCTTTTGGTTTCTTTCTGTTTTTCTTTTCTGTTATTTCTTTTTTTTTCCCCTTCCCCTCTCCGAAAGGCCGCCTGCTTTTTCCCTAGCTCGTTCCAAGCACCGAGGTAGCAAAAATCAGACCTCTGCATCCCTCTGAACACAAGCTGAGCCGCAGCGGTGTGCGTACGAGGTTCAGAATGATTTCCCAGCACCGACGGATTTTTAGGCTGGCAGTTCGCTAAGCAGGGCCCGAGGCGTGCGCATAAATGGCTTCACCTGGCTCTCATCTATAGGGCTGCATTTTTTCCAGCCTCCAAAACAGGGTGGCTGCATCCAGCCTGCTTCTAGGGTACAGCCCCCCAGCTCCTGGTTTCCCCAAAGCGTGTCTGAGGGCTGTCTAAGGAGAGAAATATCTGGCCCCATCCAAACCCACGGCACAGAGCATGCAAATAACCATGGGATAGATCTGTCCCTGGGCCCTGTTTTCATCCCTGGGTGCAAAGGTAGCTGCAGCAACCACCTCCGCTCCTTTCAGTGCGTGCCTCCTCCTATGAACCGTTCAAAGCGCGGTGCTGCTCTGCCCCTGGGCTGCTGACTGGAGTGAAGCATGCTCCGAGGGTGCATCTGTGTTGCGGGGCTTCCAGGTGCTTTACTTCCATCACCCCCAATCTGGAGACAAAGCACTGGGCTGTCTGGTGGGAGGGGAGGCACCCTGGATGTTACTGAAACTCACCCCCTCCTGGGACAGGGCTGTTTTTAGACTGAGATAGGAAGCGCAAACCTCACCCTGAGCTTCCTCTAGGGTTTGGTTCTTCCTAGAGATTTCTCCGTGCCGGAAATTTGTTTTCTGCACCCCTGGCCCGGATCCAGCCAAATGCTTAAGCACACGCTTAGCTTCAAACCACCTAGCCCCCTGCGCTCCCACAAGTGCCTGCATCCCTTGTCCCTTCTTGCCTTGGGAAAGCTCAGGCCTCTCCACGCTCCCACTGTGAGATGATGGGTCTCCTCATCTTGCTGCCGGTAGTGGGAGGCAGGAGTATCAGCTTGCTTTGCTGTGCACCAGCCACAAAACTAGCCCCGTACCCATGCAGGGAGAGAGTTACCAGATCTACGGCATATGCTGTGAGGGCGTGTGGATGCTGCACTTGAAGATCTGGAGTCCCCTGGCAAGAGCACCTGCAGCCCTGAGAGCTACCATCTAAGGCTCAGCCCATCCTCCTCCTCTCTGCTCTGCTCACCAAGGGATGGTCAGGTAATGCTTAAATTGCCAATAAATAGCGCCTGTGAATACTTACAGAACCGCAGAATCGTAGAATGGTTTGGGTTGGAAGGGACCTTTAGAGGTCATCTAGCCCAACCCCGCTACAATGAGCAGGGACATCTTCAGCTAGACCAGGTTTCTCAGAGCCCCATCCAACCTGGCCTTGAACACTGCCAGGGATGGGGTCTCCAGTGCCTCTCTGGGCAACCTGTGCCAGGGTTTTTCCACCCTCACTGTAAAAAATTCCTTCCTTATATCCAGTCTAAATCTACCCTCCCTTAGTTTAAAGCCATCGCTCCTTGTCCTGTCACAACAGGCCTTGCTAAAAATATTTTCCCTGTCTTTCCTATAGGCTTCCTTCAGGTACTGAAAGGTTGCTCTAAGGTCTCCCTGCAGCCTTCTCTTCTCCTTCTCTCTGCTTGATACTGATTGAGATGGCCAAGCAAAATCCTGATCGCTATCACCGACAGGGACTCAAAAACTTGCCTCCACATCAATGATGTGCCCCAACACTGGTTCTCCAGGGACCAGTTGGTTTTGGCACAGGCCACCAAAAACGTCCCAACAGCTTGGACCCAGGCAGTCTCCGAGGTCTGGCTGGGCAAGAGCTCTGACAGAAATGCGGGTTGGTTTCCTGACCCGTCCTCTGCTGTGAATTTAAATTCTGCAAGCACTAATGCAAGGAATTGAAGTGCATATTGATTAAGGCCCTTTTATGGACGCCTTGCAGAGCATATTAAAAATAATTTAAAACTTGCATGCCAGTATTAATGACTCTTGTCTCCGGCACTTTGCAGTGATTCAGCCTTGACTTTTAATTGAAACACTTTAGTTAAGACACATTTCTTCAGCCAGAGATGATGAAGTGCCCCTTCAGGTGTGCACCGTGCAGTGGTTTTTGACCTCCAGGTTCCCAAATTGCAAAGCGGCTGTGACACCCCTGGAGAGGAGCCTCTGTCCTTCAAGTGGGTGCGCGTGGGTTCTCCTCTGAGGAGCCATTTCTTTGGACCTCCCTTCCGGGCACTGCTGATTTAAGCATGGGAGGCTGCAGAGCAAGTGTTTCGCTGCTCCGGCACTGAAGGCAATCAATCAGATGGGAAATATTAATAACGTCCGTGAGCGGGCCAGGAACTGCACCCACGTGCAGCACTCGGAAAACTCCAGAAACAATGGCAGCTCAGCACTGGTGATGCTCCTATGTATGCCTCCTTAGCCATGCTTTCTTCTGCCTCTACATCTGATCTCAGGTAGCTTGTTACTAGCCTTGAAGCTCAGGTCTGAAAGGGAACCTTGGCTTGAAAACATCTCCCAGAGAGGACTTGGCAAGAGTTGGCACCTTGGGCCTGCCAGGATGAATACAGCCCAACTGGGTGGAGACAGCAGCTTATTTAATATTTTCTGGCTCTGTGGTGGCCGACATAGGAGACAAGGGTCCGCATTGTGGTTTGGTGTAGAAGACCAAGATCTTGCATGTTATGGTGACTTCATTCAGTGTTACCCTCCTGCTCCACGACTGGAGCCTTCAACATGGCATGGCAGGGAATTTGTCTTTGTATTCGCTTTGACTGCAAGGAGAGACGAGCCCACAATAAGTGCAAGGCCCCAGATGGGTAGTATCATGTCTGGTCTGGTGCTAAGCCCACCGGGGTCAATGCCTACGTGGGAAGCTTGAGCCCTGACAGTCCTCACTCATTGTTTTGTGAACAGAGACAACAGCATCTGTGAATCCGCCTCCTCTCCTGAGCTCTTAAAGGAAATCAATATTTTCCATCCAGTCTCTGGTGGGACAGACTATTGAACATCAGACAGTGTCTTCACCCCCATGCATGGGTTGAGAACCTGGAGGGGGAACTCCAAGACCACAGGGATTTCCAGGCTGTTGCCCACTGCATGGCATCAGCACAGGATAGGAGAGTCCCCCATGCACCGGAGGGGACCTCTGTCCATGAGAGCTAGGGATCAGTGACTGGCCACGACCTGCTATAGTTCCGGTTTTAAAAAACCTAACTCCATCTGCTGACTGCATACGAAATGATCATTTGTTTTTTTATGACTGGACATAAAACATGAACCAGCTGGGATGCAAAGGGCTTCTCTCCAATCCAAGTAGCTTTCCTATAGGTCTCATCAAAGCCACCGGTCACTGGACACTTCCCCAGGGACCGAGCTGTCCATCCAGACCATCACATGTGTAGTAGAGCAGCACTTCGTATGTACATCCTGAGAAGAGTCACAGCCACCAGTGTAATTCAGGTGGTGAATAATCATTACTCCATAGAAGGATATAAAGAGAAAATATTTTGCCATGTGCTTCAGTTTTGTTTTTTTTTCAGAACCATAAATATTTGGTTTGTTCCTTCTCAGTTTCTAGTTTTTTGGTGACTTCTTGTCACACCCATCCCAAAGAATGCCCCCCCTCATATCAACCCAAAAATTAATTTCTTGACAACAGTTGGGATGAGCCCCCACTTTCACTGCCCTGCTCCTCACAGCGACTCTCCTGAGGCAACGAAAACCCATTGATCCCTAAGTGGACCCAACCCGATCTGGCAGAGAAGCTCCCTGTGGAGAAGCAGGGAACCCCTAAATTTGCAGGTAAGCCACAAATATATTTAGGCAGCATCTGCTACAAATAAGCAGTGGTTTAATTTCATATCCAGAGAGAGTCCATGCCTCCTTTCTTCCCAGGTAGTGAAAATACTGCTCCGTATCTGACTGTGCCATTGTGACATTTTACAGGGCAATTGAGTCAGGCTGTGTTTCCAAGGCTTGTTGTTGTTGTTGTTGATTTTACCTTGTGAGTCACACAGTAATGGGCTTGACTCATCCACCTGGGCTTGTGCAAAGCTTTTGACACTGTCCCACATGACAACCTTCTCTCTAAATTGAAGTGACATGGATTTGATGGATGGACCACTCGGTGGATAAGGAATTGGCTGGACAGTTGCACTCAAAGAGTTGCGGTTAATGGCTCAATGTCCAAGTGGAGACCAGTGATGAGTGGCGTTCCTCGGGGGTCGGTATTAGAACTTTGTCAGTGACATGGACAGTGGGAATGAGTGCACTCTCAGTAACTTTGCCAATGACACCAAGCTGTGTGATGTAGTCAGCAAGCTAGAAGGAAGGGATGCCATCCAGAGGGACCTGGACAGGCTGGAGAGGTGGGCCTGTGCAAACCTCATAAGGTTCAACAAGGCCAAGTGCAAGGTCCTGCACGCGGGTCGGGGCAATCCCAAGCACAAACACAGGCTGGGCAAAGAACAAACTGAGAGCAGCCCTGAGGAGAAGGACTTGTGGGTGTTGGGTGATGAGAAGCTCAACATGACCCAGCAGTGTGTGCTCACAGTCCAGATGGCCAACCGTGCCCTGGGCTGCATCCCCAGCAGTGTGGGCAGCAGAGCAAGGGAGGGGATTCTGCCCCTCTGCTCCGCTCTGGTGAGACACCCCCCCCCGGGAGTCCTGTGTCCAGCTCTGGAGCCCTCAGCACCGGACAGACATGGAGCTGTTGGAGTGGGGCCAGCGGAGGCCACTAAAATGATCCAAGGGCTGGAACCCCTCTGCTGTGAGGAAAGGCTGAGAGAGCTGGGGCTGTTCAGCCTGGAGAAGAGAAGGCTGTGGGGAGACCTTAGAGCAGCCTTTCAGTACCTGAAGGGGCCTGCAAGGGAGCTGGAGAGGGACTGTTACGGTGCTTTGTGCACATGGGTATATCTGGACATAGCCCTCATGAAAAAGCCCATCAAACAACTAAACACATCCTACCCTGTTCTTCTCCCCAGGCTCCAGTGCTTACAGCTGACAAGGGCACTACTGCAGGGCTTCCAGCAGGCAGTAAGTCATGACTAAAGGTGGTGGTCATTTGTAATAATGGAGCATTCAGATGGAAAAGTTCAAGTTACTGCTCTAACAGTGCCCTAGGTTGGCTGTGTGCTAAGGGACACCTCCCGTCACTGTTACACCACAGCAGTATACATCATCTGCTGAAGTGATTTTGAAATGAAGTTACTTCAGTTTGCTTTTGCTTTGCAGTCAAGTTTTGTTATTGAATGAGAAAGCAAGACTCTGGCCCCTTTTTTCTTTCTTTTTTTTTTTTTAATTGAAGGTATTATTTGGAGTATTGAAGGTAACAAATGAGAGTGCTGCTGGTAACCTTTGCAGAGATGGTACATGTGATGTCCCAGCAGTCAGTGCCCTCATGCCTCTGCCATCTCAGGAATGTACGCCCACAGGCCAGGATGCTGCTTTCCTTCCCCCTCAGGTGCTCAGCAGCAGAAGATGGTAGGTGGGATGGAAATGTCCTGCAAGTGAAGGACCGGGTGGAGGAAGCCGTGCCTAAAGCTGAAGAACAGCCATGCAATAACATGTGATGTTGTCATCCTGGTGATTCTGAGATTTTTTTTCAAAGCCTGGTGAAAGTTTCCAGAGTGGAGATACAGCTGCTTTGCTATGACACTAGACTTCTTCAAAACTCGGACCTACACGCAGATCCATGCTTTGCTGAAGGATCTCACCTTCCTCATGACCCACGTGAAAATACTCAACTCAGACACTCCTCACCACTTAGGGCAATTCAGGAGCCAGAAGTGAAATGTCGTGGCTTAAACTCGTCTTTAATTATCTGGAGTTTGTTCACACTGAAAACAAACAATCAGAGTGAAATGTCCTACCAGCATAGGCCATAATTCATGCCTGTGTTGATTTCTCTCCTAGGCTACAGTGACATCAGTAAATAACAAAAGACTGGATCCTGTCAAAGGAATCAAGGAGGAGATATCAGAAGTATTGGGCAAATGCTCTCCAAGGGACATGAGAACTGTAGCGGCCTGCCATCACCCTGCAAGAAAAATAGAGTGAAAACACATGAGATTTAATTAATCAAAAATGTGAGTTTAATGCAGATTTGTGTTTATATATTGTAGCATCTGGAGTTTCCAATGAGTGTGACCACATCCTCCTTGAATTCAGCAAGCCTTTAAAAGTGAACCACAAACGAAGCACGGAACTGATTTATTTAGGGAAAAGAAAAGCTTTTGTTTTCTGTTGTTTTACAGAATGCCATTCTGACACAACCCTGCTTCTTCTGGGACCTGTGCTATGTCAGCAAACTGTTCTTGTCCCAAAGGACGTATCCCAGCCTCACATCTTTAAGACATATTTCACTCTTTCACTCTCCTGTCTTTAAGACAGGGTGACAATATTTTCCTGACTCGCCAGAACAGAGGGAAACATTAACAAATGTTTGTGTTATTGTGCTGCTAGAGCATCTGAATAGCGTGGCAGAATAAGGAAACCGGATCTCACCTGCTTTTTTCTCTTCGAGCTAGTGACAGACCACGTCAGGATATCTTCTTTGATTTTCCATCTCTCAGCCTCCAGCAGCACCTGTCAGCAGCCCATCTGTTCAAGAGAAAGCCTGCTTGGCTCCGCTCTGTCATTATTTAAAGAAAGGGACCGCAAATGCTGACATCATTTGGGAGCCTGAGTCCCATGGCAAACCATCAGGTTTTGATTCTTAACCCACACCATAGACAGGTAAGTCACTGAGACCAAACTTGAGCAATACCTGGTGGTACAAAGCTGGTGGGATATAAACGTGCTCCCATGATCAAATGGCCACACATTTTTTTTGCCAAATCCAGAGCACGTACGGCAGTGTTCATGGATACCAGCAATCTGTCTGTCCCACCAGCCATCGCAGCCAGCACGACCATGCTCCCTGGCACACCAGGGCATGTGGGTGCTCTTGTATGGTGGAGAGGTTTGAGGAGGGCATTGCTTTGAGGACAGGCTGATGTTTCCAAGTCACTACTTTAGCAAAAGACTCAGAAAAAGCAAGGAGGCAGGATGCCATTGCATTGCCAGAGCATGGCACAGCACTGTTTCCACAGCTCTAGCTCCCAGATGCCATCTTCAGCAGTGCCATCTAGGAACAGTGACCCCAGAAGTGGCTTTTCCCCAGGAGACAGGGTGGTGGAGATAAACACCGAGCCTTTGTGCTGGGGATGGCTATCATGAACGGCAGATGGTGCAAGAGGAAGCATAGCTGGCAGGATCAGCTAGCATTTTTCCTAGATGATGATGAATCAAAGCCAGCAAGCTGCTGGCTCCTGCCTCGCATGATGTCCAGTCCAGGAGACCAAAGAGAACTGGTGGCAGAGGGTTGGGCCGCGAATGTGGGAAGATCTTTGGAGGAGGGTGAGCCTTGAAAGCAGGAAAGCGAAGCTCAGGGAGACGTGCTGAACTCACTCTAGACTGGGTGGGGCAGAAGACCAAAACATGAATCAGCTACTGAGCACTGAAACAAGGCTAGTCTTGGTCATTTGGATTTGGCTGCCACTGACTCGCCTCATTGCCAGTCAGTTCAACGCAAGCTGGACAGGATATACCTGGCAAAGAGCCTGCTGAAACTGATTAAATCACCATGCTGCTGCTGCCTGAAACCCTTCATATACCCCTTTCTGGAGTGGCTTGTGCAGCAGTACACTAGCACCCTTCAACATCTCCCAGACATCTTCTCATTCCTCCTGGGCAGCTGTCGGACAGCAGCAGAGTGTGCGCTTGGTTAGCATAAAGGAAGACAGACCACTATATTGATCGTTGCTTCTGTTCTGTGATCCTTCCTGTTTTGCCCTGTAGGATGTAAGAGCAAGAAGGACTGGAGGAATGAACCACAGCTGAGGGGAACCAAAAGCACACCAAGGGCTTCTGTGACTCTCTCGCTGCTTCCATGGGAACCAGGGAGGAGGAATCATGAGGCATGACAATCTGCTTGCTTATGGGACTGTGGGATACCTGATGCCCCTGAATAAAGCGATGTTCCAGGGAATCCCTGGCCATAATCTGGAGCGATACATCTAGCCTAACATAGCACTCGGGAGATCTCTCTGTGGTAAGGACAGGGCACCCCACTGGTGCCAGCGTATCTCCCAGTTTCCTTGGCCTTCAGACAGATCAGCCATTACTATATGCTCCTCCAAGTCTCTGGGTCTACCCTGGAGGTCATGGATAGAGGTGGAGCAGCAGCCCCATGTTCCTAGCCTGCACCAGTGACCAGTGGGGAGGTGGCCAGGAGTGACAGCTAGCTGAGTCCACGAGAGCCAGGTAGCTCTGCCTGGCTCCTAATGGGAACCTGGAGAACATCAAGGAGCAAGATCTCCCTGCAAGTCCCGTCTTACTTCACAGGGGCTGGCCCGGGCCTCTCTCTCAGACTTACCAGCTCTACCTCATTGTTCTTCGTGTAGGTGAGTTGAGTTGCTCAAGAGTCTGAGTGTGTGGGATGCTCTTCCAGTGCGTTTCATAGGAAGGAGCACAGGCAAGGGCAGTCCCACCTTGAATATGAGCAGAGAGCTTTATCATGTAGGTGGTGGTAACAAAAAGTGGGGAAAAAATGGCAGCAGGTCAGGAAAGGTTGGGTGAGTATCCAGCAGAAAGGGGGCAAACCCAAGCTACCTTGATGACAGAGTTATCTAGAGATTTGTAGAGCAGAGAGCAGAAAGACAGGTGGAGGGCTTGGGGGAGATGAGTCTGGGCTAGCTGCAGGGTGTCCCAGCAGGAAGGTTAGCAGAGCAGCAGAGAGATCTTTTGGTTGCAAATCTTTCAAACAACACAAAATCTTTAGAAAGAGTACAGCGGAGTCACTTAATACTGGGTTAAAGATCTGCTTCTTGTGGCCCTAGTGTTTAGGTCTGGCCCTGAAACTCAAATCACTGCACTGTTTGCTGACGATGGCTTCGGGTGCTTTGAAAAATCTCACGTATATTCTACAGCGTCATTGGTCTAAAATAAGTTTTCCTCGTTCTTCTGGTGCCAGCGTCAGCGTCAGACCTCCTAGGCCTGTTTGTACTGCTTCAAGTGAGATCAGAGTCAGGCCCCTGGATGCAGTGCTGCCTTTCACCGCTTTCTTCCTGTAGTCTTTTTTTCTGTCTTTTCCGCCCCATCCCTGTCAGGGGAAGCACTGTTCTTTCCATCCTCCTTGTTTCTGTTTAAAGCAGTCATCGAAAAAGTGACAATTAGGAAATAAAGAACCTATAGTATCTGCTTTGGCAGGGACAGCACATCCCGTTGCGGAGCAGCGACTGCCTGCCTGGGTCAGATGGAGATATTATTGCTTTATATTCTTGGTTTTGCCCAAGATACCATGATGCACTGCCACACTGCAGAACGAGTAATAATCCAACATTAAAGTCAAGCAATACGCATTTATAGTAGTCCTGTGAGGAGCAGAGTGTTGGACTCAACGACCCTTAAGGGTCCCTTCCAACTCGAGATATTCTATGATTCTATGATTTCAGGACACTCAGCTGAAATTTGGAAAATAATGCTGATTAGAAGCAAATGGCAAGGCCGGATAACTTATTATTTTGGAGATCAAGTAACCATCTGGGGCAGGGTAACAGAGACAAACTTTGGCCTTCCCAGATTATTGTTCTCTGCCAAAATGATTAAAGGTTGCTAAGCAGTGTCAGCATATTTCCCCCAAACTGAAGAAGCGTAACAAAAGTGAATGAGTTCACTGCAGTTGAACTGAACTTATATCAAGCCTAAATACATATTATCATTGCTGATGATGATTTCTGTTCCTCAGAGCATGCCAGGCACCTGAAATATTTAATGAAAGCCAAGATCCTTTCTTCATGTCATTTATAGTGCAGAAGTCTTCTGGATCAGCCAAGGTGGACCTGCAACCCCCTCTCCATGTCTGGTCTGGCCCTGCTGCGGTGTCCAGGGCTACTGCTAAATGTTGTTTCAAGCCCCCTTTTCCTTCCGCTCCAAATCCAGCGAAGATGAAACCCAAGCTCAGACCATCCTGTGACTTCTACTTCCTCTACTCCACTCCAGATGATAAAACAGAAAATCAAATCACAACTTTGTGAAAGAGAAGGCAGACAATGAGAGCAAGAAGAGAGAAGATAACATCCTAAACCATGAAATAAGCCTCATTTTCCCAAGGATCCCATGCGATAGCCTCTCCCTCCTTGCTTTTGTGAGGCAGCGACCAGCCCCTTCCTGTCAACACATCACCTTCATATTTTGGTGGGACCTCCCCCGCCTTGCCCAAGGGAGGGTGCTGGGTCTGAAGGTCCCCCTGGAGCTCCTGCTCTCTGCTAGTTCCTCCTGTCTGTCTGTCATCTCCACAGGACACTCTGTGGTGCCTCCATAGGACTACAAGAGAGAACCCAAAAAACAGGTTTGCCACAAACAAAAAATTTCCTGAAGAGGTTCTTGGAACTATGGTAGAGTGACAAGAGGAGTCTGGGACTGCGCAGGGAGGTAACATGACAAAACAGGGTTGTAACAGATGACGGAGGCTCTAGGATAATAGATGAGGACCTAAAATTGTCTCGTGTCACCACTTGTGGGGATATAAGAAAGAGTTTGAGGTGCTCAGCAGGAAACTCAGTGGCACAAGGACCATCAGCAGTTACTGGAGGTTCATGGGCCCCCTCCACGTGAGGACCAGCCGGCAGTGGAGACACTGAGTAACGTGGGGCTGGTGCGCACTCCTCCGCTGCAGCCAGCTCTGTGCAGTTCATCTCTCCAGATTTCCTAGTATTTGTTCTCTTGTTCTGGGAAGAGCAGAGAGCTGCAAGAGGCCCATCTCACAGGGATGTTTAGAGAAAGGAAAGTCCATTGTGTGAAAGAATTTGGTATTTCAGGGTTTGTTTTCCTTGTGACACAGAACAAAACACCGCCATGTCAAAATGCTCCATAAGGCAAAACAGAATTTTAAAAACCCTAAAAAACAACAAACAGTGGCGTTCAGTTTGGATGTGGTCTGTGGAAGTGCTTCTCTTTGCTTTTTGGCTTTTCGATCTCAGGATACCTACTACTGCAGCTATTTCGGGAAAAGAAAAAAAATAAAAAGAAAAGGAAAACAAAATCCATGCCAGAGCAGAGAAGGGGAACCTTTCCCCACACCAGGGTCCGACCCTGCCTCGGTGGGTGTTCTGTGCGGTGGCACTGGGGTCAGAGCGGCTCCCTTCTTTCTTCCCGAGGTGGGGAGGAGAGCTGCAGAGGAACCTCCAAGTCTTAAGTGGCAAAATCAGGGAACGGGCAGCACAGAGGCTCTGCAAGACATCAGCAGAGTTATTTTGCACCAGCTTTCCTCGAGTAGAAGCGCTCCTGCAAAGCAGTCAAGAAATTTTAGAAAGGTGGGACATAAGGGTTGGCTCCCAGCGAGGAAATTAGGGGGAAAGCCACCGCTGCGTGCGGTGCTTTGGGTCAGACCCTGTGCACGTCCTCCATGTCAAGAGCTCCCAGCCCAGCTCTCCCAGCCTCTCTGGTGGCCCTGGACGGGCTCGAGTCCCTCCTCATGCTTTCAGCCCCTGGGACGGTGATATTTTGCGGGTACCGGTGCTTGGACGAGTTTCCCCCGTGGGGCAATCGAGGGTGCCGATGCCTTCAGCGGCGGCAGAGCACAGCTCGCCACTACCTCTCTCCACCAGCATTTTCCAAGCGCTTGGCGTGGCGCCCGGCCGCCTTTCACTGCTGCCTTTTCATTCGCGTTAATTCACTGCGTTTCCTTTCTTGCTCCTTGCGAGGAACAGAGGGAGAGCTTGTTCCAGCAGACGGGCCCCATCCGCTCCACCCGGCACTGCTGGAGCGAGGGCTGGAAAAGAGGGATGGAGGCGAAGGGGTATCTCCCACCCCTCCGGGGCCCCGCGTGCCGCCTGCGTGCTCCTTCCCAGCAAATACGGTAAGCGTTCAGCCTAAAAATGTAAGTCTGATCTCATGACACAGGGTGGCCCTGCATTCCTCACCTCTGACATAACCCGCTGGGAGTGTGCTCTGCAGAAAAACACAAACAAGATGTACTCGCGGGCTGGCGGCGGGGGCCAGGCGGCTGGCAGATGTGCTCCAGAGCCCCCGCGCAGCCCCCCGGGTGCCGCAGCCCCGCTCCGGCACAGCCCGTTCCCTCCCCGGGAGGGTGAAACCACAGCCCTTGCCACAAGGACAGAGCCGGCCATCGCTCCCCGTACCGGGCGATGCGCGGGTGCGTGCCCCAGCCCCCTCCCCAGCCCTGCACCCCAGGGAGGGGAGCGGTGGGAGGGTGACTCGCTGCGGCTCGGTATCATCCAGGGAGGCAGCTGAGCTGCCCTGGGATTTTGCTTGGCAAATGTTTTTAAGGACCTGCAGTGCTTTTGAGGTCGGCTGGTGGTTGTTATTTTTTTGCCTTGTTTTCATTTCTTTCTGCGTTTGAGGCTCTCTGCGACAGGCTCTGCTCTGGGTCTGCCATGGCCGTGGCTGGTGCAACTGCTCCAGCACCAGCCTCCCGTCCCGCTGGCCTCCCACTCTTACCGGCAGCTTTGCAGCGATGCCAGCGGCCCCGATTGCTCTGGGTGCGTCGTGCCCAGCTGCAAGCTGTGCCCCATAGAGCTTGGCACCCAAAGCCTTTGGTGTCATGGGGCGGCGATTCCTCCCTGTACCCAGACGGGGCACTGGGATTAAATGGTTTGCCAGGGATCGCGTGGAGAATCAGGGCAGGGTAACGAGAGTCCCGCTGCCGTAAGGCTGACTTTCCTCCCAGGAAGAGCCAAACCCTCCTGCAAGCACAGCCTTGTCTCGAGCAGGGAGCGGATCCTGCTCGGCACGGAGCTGACCTCCCATCTCACCCAGCCACGCCGCACCACTTGTTTACTTTCTTCTGCAAATGCCCTAAACCTTGACAACGACCTATTTTCCCTTCTGTTGCGCAAAGCTTCTTTCCTAGAAAGAGGCTTTGTAATGCTCAGTCCAACCAGCCCAGCTCTCCTCTGTGTATGTAAAAGTAAATTTTAAAGGACTGGCAGGTCTAGCTTAGCTCAAACCCATCCAAAACCCACAGGCGGGTGAGTTGGGAGCCTCGGTCAGATGCTACCTGGAACCATCCTGCGAGACTGCCAGCCCGGTTTGCAGAGGAATCAGATAAGCTGTAAGTCAGCCTTCAAGTCCAGACCTCAAACTTACTTTTTCCTATTAGTGCTTTTCATCTGTCTGCTTCTGCTGCAGCATTCAACGAAGCTAGGAGAAAGCTTTTCTTTTCTCCAGACTTATCTCCCCTGTTTGTGTCCTCACTTTTCACTGGCAGTAGAAAACATCTGATTGTTTTGCTTAATTCCAGATGTATAAAAATGGAATTTTTTAAAAAAATAATTATCCTCCTTCCTCCATAACACTTCCAAGTTTTGAGGACTGCTACTCCTCTGGCAGAGGATGGTTTGCAAGAGAAAACAAGAGAAACAATGGTAACAAGAAACAATGGTTGCAAAAAACAATGGTAACAAGAGAAACAATGGTTCAAATTTGCTTCTTCAGAGCACACAATATTTGATCCCAGAGCAGAAGGAGAGCTCCTTTTCTCATGCCACCCCTTTACCTTGGGGCTCTCCATCCTTTCCTTTTTCTCAGGGAGGTGCCCTGGCCATGCTCAAGCTGCTGGTAGCACGGGTAGTGAAGGATCACCTTGTCCCCACACTGGTGATCATATACAGCTCCTTCTACGATTTCGTCTCCATCTCTATTCTACAGCCCAGCTTTGTAAGTTAACTCAAAGCCAGTCCTGTTTATTTTAACATGCCAGGCTGTAACCTGAAGCTAGAGATGTAAATTCAGCCTAACAAGTTCCCCTTGGCCAGCTGAAGGCACAGGTTAGAGATTAATCCAACAGCAGCAGATGGTCTGGGTTGAACACTTGCTGCTTGCTCACGGCTGCTCCTTCCCGTCTGCTCGGTACCTGCAGCCTGGCTTGGCATCTAACCGTGCTCTCGCCTGGATGTACAAGCTGCTCTACATGAAATCAAAATGTACGACTTGGAGATCGATGTGCCAGGGACCTGGTCTGGTTGAGAAGCAGCTTATGTGCCCACCGACACCTACACATGTGCACAGATGCATTTTCCAGGAGCTGAAGTCACTAGACTTTAAATCACTGCCAGTGGCTCCTAACATCTCAGTTATCTTATCTGTGCAGGAGTGTGGCTGCTATTCTTATCCATCCTGCAAGGATGCTGGTGAGGACCCAGTTTAAACTGGAGAGGCTTTTCTCCAGGTCTTATCCCCAGTTCAAGTGAGCCCGAGATGATACAGTAAGTAGAGACACTGGGTTAGGTAACAGACCCCCTTGCTCCTTGAGAAGCCACATGACTGGTGTTTAAAGGAATGAGTGATCCCTTAAATGACCTGGTCTTTCCTGGATGTAAGGCTTCACCTTGAACCCCTGAATGGGCTCCTGTGCCCCAAAACTAATAAATCTCCATTTCTCTCTCTCCCTCCCTCTTTTCTCTACCTGTCTGCCTGTTTGCACAAACCTTGTAGGCTTCCCTTCTCCAGGACTGCAAAGGTACCATCAGATGAGGTCGAGAACCATCACCTGGTCCACAAGCGGTGAAGAAGAGGCAGACAGATAAATAGCCTGATCACATCTACCTGATTTCCTGCCAAAAACACTAGCGACTATTGGGATGGATGTGAAAAAGCCAGCACCCCCCTGAAGTGGTGATGAATACTTTGGGTGTGTTACCTGTAACATGGCAAAACCCCAATCTTCCATGCTTCTACACCAGCATGGGCACTGTGGCAGCATCTATGAGTAAAAGACATCATTTTAATTTATCTGGAGAGGTATAAATCAGGTGAGGAGGTGGTGGACATTTCTTCCTGCTGTGGACCTGATAGGACAGTCTGTGGGCCATAGGAGCTATGAGGAAAGCTTTCCCTGGTGTGAGGGTCATGGAAGACTGACATAAGCCCTGGCATGAGGGCTGGAAATAAAATAGGGTCATAACAAGGGGGATGCTACAAGAACAACTCAGATCAGAGCAGGCCCCAGACACTCTTCTAAGTCTTCCTATCCCGGCTTCTGGATCAACGTAGGAGAGACGCAAAGCTGGGCTATGGTACTTTGCCCCCACTGTCAGCTGGAGATGCTCAAGAGGAGCAGCCTGGAGGGCAGCCAGATGCCTGTCACCAAGGAAAAGACCACTAAAAAGGACACGTGCAAGAGAAATGCAAGTATTGCACTTAAATGTATAGTGGATAGAAGTGCACTGAAGGGCTATACAGAACCCCTCTCTTCCATCTCCGCTGGAATGAAAGGGGGCAATAAATTTCACGAGTGATTCTGAGAAGGATCACGTGGGGTTTTTCCATTACTAAGGGCAAAACTTGGAGAGGGTCACCGAGGCATGGTGACTTCCCTGATGCATCCTGCCCAGCTGAGAAGAGCTGCCCTGCTCCTCTCCTCCAGTATTCATCCTCCAGCCCCTGACCAAAGCAAGGGGTCTCACAGGTGGGTGGAGAAGATTTAGTAAGCTTGGAGGAGGGAGCAGACTACGAGATGGGTTTGTAGGAATTTTTTGACCTGTTTTAGCTTACTCCTTTAGGGTGAGATGAGCTGTGCCCTAAAAGGGCCATCCCTGGCTGTAAGGGGAGCATGGGGAGACTAACCCAGGGGTTGCAGCTGTGACCATCTGACTTCACGAGCTTCCCAGCTGATGGCTTGGTGGAGCATCAGACAGCCCATGGCAGCACCCCTCAGCATCAGGACACTTCTGCAGGCTCCTATAGAGACTCAGCTCTTGACTGTCCCTGTGATCAGGAAGACGCAATAGCCTCCGGCTATTTTTGTGTAGGGACCCAGGGGTCCTGCCTGGGTCCTAGTGGCAGGACACAAAGCTGCTTTCAATATCCACCAGTTTTCCTCTCTGAAATTCTTTCCTGAAACAAATAACATGATCCCTATGTTGACTACATGAGCCCTGCCTGGAAAAATGAGGGAATAAAGGGGTCTCAACTGGAGCTATTCTTTGAGCTTCAGTAGCCCTGCAAATAATTTTCCCAGGTCTGCAGGCAGGTTTTGAATGTGGCATTAGGCTGAGGTGATATGAAATACCAGTGGTCTTCAAGAGAGTGTTATCCAGTCATGGTATTTTATTTTTTGCCTGCTTCTAAATGTGCGTTGAATGCAAACAAGTAAGGACCTGGCTGGTGGGCTGATGTCTGCGCTTGCTTATACAGGGATTATTGGGCACCTGGGATTTTCAGTGGCACGGCACTGGTAGGGATAACAGACAGTGAGTGCCTTTGGGGATCTTGGCTGTGAGTAGAATCAAGCCTCAGAGCCCCTGGCAATGGACTGCTTCAGTGTCCCCATCACATGCTGAAATAAAGCACCTCTACAGCCAGCCAGCTCTACCGCAGCAGCAGCTATTTTTTGCAGTCAATGTGCTGTGTATGGTGCTTTTGCCCATAATGATGAATCGTCACTCCCAGCAGTCCATCTGCAGAGACAGAACCTAAATTTTGGTGCTACGAACAGACCAGAGCTGGGATGTTGGCAGGTACCTTTACCACTGAGACAGCACTAGTATATCTCCAGTTTCATTAGTTTTCTCTGTTTTAAAGCTGAAACTCTTGGAGTCAGCAAGTAGGGGAACACCAATGTTAGAATTCAAAAAAAATAAAATAAAAAGCCTTCTTCTGAGCACCCAAAAGGCACGGCAACCAGAGGGAAATAAACCACATCCCAGGGTTATTATCTTGCTGTAATTCTGTGCACAGCTACAGGATAAATAGCCTATTCCTGGAAGTGCTCTTTCCGTGGTTGCGTCTGTGGGCTTAGATTTAAGGTCAGATTACCTGACTTAACAAACTGAGGAGTATCAGCTGACCCCCAGTAACTAAGCAAGTTCATGCAGGAGCAATGCCGTGCCTCCTAACCTTCTGCCTCAGTTTCTGAAATCCTCTCCCCTAAGCCAGTAGTTCTCAAAACCCAGCACCTGGGCCGTGATCCAGCAGGATAAGGAGTGTCTTAAGAGGCAGCCCCTAAAATATTAAAGCATAAGCTAAAACCTGTGTTTGGTCTCCATACCAAGCTTGAAATTTCCTTTCACATTCACTTCTAACTGAAGGGTGTGAAAGAGAAAGCACAGCCCTGTCTACAGTCACTGCTGGACAGAAAAGGCCCATTACTGCCTCCTCTACCAGGCAGGAAGGACCTTCAGACTGACGCTGGAAGGTCACATATTTCATTGCTGTCTTGTTTTCTGTGAAACTGCAGCCTGCTGCTCCCCAAGGCTGAAGACCCAGCCCCTCTGGGCTCGCTTAGGAGATGTCGCAGACAGGCTGCTGTCTGCAGGTTTCTCTGATGAGAAGTCAGATGGCAAGCTGCTGGTCCTCGTACCACTTGTGTGTTTGGAGATCTGTTCAGCTTTACTAGCGAGCAGGAAACCAGCACAGCATCATGAGCCCAGGACAAAAATAGTGGCACTGGAGAGGTCTGGCATTTTTCATTTTTCACTCTGATTTCCTCTTTCTAAACCCAAAAGTGATGATGACTGGGGCTTGCTCTCCCTAAGTGTTTTCAGAGCAGTAGGCATGCAGCAATGTGTACAGGAATCGATGGGGTTTGTACTGTTAGTTGACCCAGGGAAGGACTGATGCGGATAGCAAGGTCTGCAAGAATTGCATGGTCAGTGTCATTTTGTTCAAATAGTAATTCGGTTTCTAAGCCTCCTATAGACTGCTAAAATACTACCCCTGCCATCAGAGGACCTGGGATGTATGACACGGAGCCAACAATCCTGACACCCTCAGCTCGGCTGTGCCAGATGTGACGCAGGAGGCTGGAGAACCTCAGGTAATCACTTGGATCACATTCAAGCCACTTCCTATGGAGTCTGATAAAGCTTCAAACATCAGCGAGGCTGGGGGACGGGTGAGAGCGGCATCACCCAGGCTGGGGAGCTGCAGAAGCCCATTCAAACAACCCTTAGATAGTGCTTTTATTTCTTCCCACTGATGGTGCACAGAACTGGGGATCTGGCAGCCCGGGAAATGCAAAGTCCTGAAGTAACCATGGTTTTCATGATAACAGTAGGTACCCAAGTCTGGAATGAGCTCCACAGCCGGCAGTTTGAGGAGAGCCACTGATTTTACAGTATCTGGTGGGCAAACTTCTCCCAACCCTACACGGTGACCAGTTCTCCTTGATGTTTGCAGCTGGAAAACTGCAAAGAAAAAAGCCTCGTAGTGCAATATCCTAAGTGATTTGCTACAGAATGAAGCAATTTAGGACTGGAAACACTTCCAAACAAAGTGCTACAAAGACATGACGATGTTGTTTGCTCGGGCTGGACCTGAGCCCAGGGCCTGTGACTAGACCTGTCGTATCCCCGCGCCAGAGCCTGGGCTATGCTCGTGGTCTCCTATCGCAGGGTGAGAGCTTTCCTGGAGCCTTTGAAAGAGCCCAAACACTTTCTTCTGTAAGCTGTCATGACTGTCAGGATGCCAAGAGACATGCCAGACCTAGACCCTGGGCCAAAACAGCAATGTAGACATGTCCAGAAAGGAGAGCTGGCACAAGGTATTGTATAAAGTGAGATATGTGAAGCCGCAGGCAAATAGTTTGGTAATCACATGGGTAGGTTAGGCTTGGCAGAGGGTAGAGCACGTCTGCTCATCAAGAAAGGAAGAGGCAAAACTTTATCAGCTTGGAAAAGCCTTGGAGCCTGTCTTAGTGGGAGCTCAGGAGAGCTTCAAGGGGTTAAACAAAAATAATTTCCCTGGAAAGGTTGAGGGGAGAGACTCCATGGTGTCCCAGTGAGGTCACAAACACCTTCTCAAAAGAGGTTTTCCTGGGAAAAAAGATCACATTCCCAATAGTGAATCCCATTTCATGATAAGGTTCAGGAGTGACTGGAGGAAGGAGTGTGCATCTTGCTCAACGTTTGTGCAGGGGGATCCTCCACATGTCTCTTCACCTCAGTATTGACCCAGAAAGTTCAACCTCAAAAGATCACAGAATCACAGAATGGTAGGGGTTGGAAGGGACCTCTGTGGGTCATCTAGTCCAACCCTCCTGCCGAAGCAGGGTCACCTACAGTAGGCTGTAGAGGACCTTGTCCAGGCGG
>Ga0065711_1037365_pt1 | contig 19905 bp, 8 predicted proteins | sample Hoacrofraction12_FD_59098 | JGI IMG/M metagenome (GOLD analysis project Ga0065711, IMG submission 59098) | Hoatzin crop microbial communities from Cojedes, Venezuela - Epithelial fraction 12 v2 (version 2) | ecosystem: Host-associated > Birds > Digestive system > Esophagus > Crop | place... | reverse complement strand
GAAAGGAAAGGAAAGGAAAGGAAAGGAAAGGAAAGGAAAGGAAAGGAAAGGAAAGGAAAGGAAAGGAAAGGAAAGGAAAGGAAAGGAAAGGAAAGGAAAGGAAAGGGGAAGAGGGAAGAGGCAGAAGTGTCTCTGAGTTGAGTCCATCTCTGCTGAGCATCCACGTGGATGCACACAGAAAACTGTAGTGTAACTGGGGGGGGGTTCCTCGGTTTTGGTTTTTGTTTTTTTCTTTTACTTTCGTTTTATTGCCACTATTTGTATTTGGAGCAAAAGAAGGAGGAGCAGCTCACCCACTGCCGCCCGAGGCGCCCAGGGTGAGGCTGTCGGGAGCGGGCTGGAGGGGACAGGGCAGGTCCCCGGCGGCGGGGACCGAAGGCGCCGGGACCGAAGCAGTCCCGGGGCCGGTGCGGAGCTGGGGCCGGGGCCGGGCCGTGCCGGGCCCCATCAGGGTTATATTTCCCCTCCTCCTGCTCTCTGTGGCCGCCCGATCCACGCAGGCAGAGGCTGCTTTCCTTCCCCTCCTCATGGAAGAAAAACCTGTACGGGAAAGCCACCCGTTTCAGAAGGTGTTTGCGTTTTGCTTTTCCTTTCCCGGGGGGTGCTTGCAGCTGGTGTGAAGCCCCCAGGGGCGAGAGCCGGGGGCTGGGAGTTGTTGTGTTTGGGAGGGAGACCACCGCGGCGGGGAGGCGGTGGGTGCGGGGTGGCCTGTCCCCTCCGGGACCCGCGGCGTGCCCTGTCCCCATCCCCAGAGGCAACGCTGGACTCGGGGAGCCCTGGGGACGCCGAAAGAGAGGTGCAGAGGGTGGGTGCCAGGGACCCGCCTGGGCTGCCCGGCTTCAGGCTGGGGCACTCCCCGAGGCAGACAGGTGTGGGGCTGTGTCTGAGCATCGCTTCTGCTCCCAGGGGGTAACATCGGCGGCTTTGGGGGGGGTGGGGGTGGGAGCTTGCTTTGCAGGGCTGCTGGCACCAGGGGTTGGCTTGTGTGTAGCGAGAGAAAGCGGGGCTTTAGAGCAAGAAAGTAGCCCGGGTGGTGTGGTACACCAGACGCACCTGTGTGTAAGCAGATGGCAAAGCGGTAAGTCCTGCGTGAGTGTGGAGACGGGCTGATAGTGGTGCCTCTTCTAGAAAAAATAAATACAGCATAAGCCAAAACACATCACTAACAACAAACAAACAAAATGCAACTCTTGGGCTCTCTGAGGTAAGTTGATTCTTACCTCAGTTGATTTTTGTTGAGCAAGTAAAAAGCCATGGAGAGGGAGGGGGCCCCCCCAAATAGTGTTACTAGAGGAGATCTGTGTGAGCCATGTATATTTTACAGTGATTTTCCTGGGTTCCCTTGATATCAAAGCTGTTCGTAAAAAAAGCTGCTGTAGTGTGAAAATATGTGTGAGTGCATGCAGACACATGCGCCTGCTGTGGGGGTGAGCTGGTGAGTGCAACCCAAACATTGCCGGCAGCATATTGGATCTAAAGAGTATGTAAAAAAGCATTTAAATGACTTTAAAAAATAGCCAAAAAAGATTATTTGGTCTCAACTATTTCAGTTCAAGCTCTCCATTGAGGAGAGCAGGTGAAGCTATGTCTCTCTGGAGCATCCCAGGGACACTGTCACCTCCTGAATACACCCACAGAGCTGGACCTTAGAAGGCTGTGATTAGAAGCCATTGAGTAGGGATGGTTTCTCTCCAGTAACGAACTGACTTTCTGTGGATTTTCTCCACATCTGATCTAGGGTGGGATGAGGGGTTGGCAGGCTGATGAAGGGCAGATTTCTGTCTAGCATACATAAGGGAGTGGGGAAAGAAGGATAAAAAGAGTGTATAGCACGAAGCGAAGAGAGGGGCTGGGGAGAACAACTGGGAGGCAGTATTAGTCTATGTAAAACTTCAAAGATTTTGGGGAGAGGAGTAGGCTTAATTTGGTCTGCTTAAGGGAAAGATGTCTGAAGGAGCAAGGGATATTTCAAAAGGTATGGGATATTGTGAATATTTAGATGACATGGCCACCCTGCTCATGAGAGATATCTCAGCTAAGTCACACAGGTCATAACAGATTTTTTTCATAGATATAAGGGCAGAGACCATGGGAGCCCAAGTCCCATCAACTAAGATGACATTCCTCAGTGCCTGAGTCATTTCTGCAGCAAGGACTTTAAGGCTGGATGCATTGGCCCCTTTCATTGCTGCACATTGAGGAATCAGAGCCAGGATCCTCAGCCCCTAGTCCTGACAACTCAGCAGATTTGAGAACACTTGTTCAAATGGGACGAAATGTCCCAAAGCAGGGTGCTGATTAGAAAAGCAGTTCTGCACTTTGTAGAAAATCAGTAAAGGAGATTATATAAGAAGAAGAACAGTACTAGAGGTTTCTAAAACTTTTGAAGTGAAGGAATAGGTGGTGTGTGGATCTAAAAATCTAAAATAGTAAAAAAAGAAAATGGATGAATGCAAACCTGTAGACTTTTCCTTTAATAATGCTGGTAAACAGCAGGTCAAATAGTGAAGAATGGTGTTGCTCTTCATCACATCAACCAGTAGACAAATATTGACACTTCTATTTGATGTGAAGGCAGTCATGGCATACAAACACCTGGCCTTTGGCTTTAGTGAGTGAGAGGGAGGAGAGAGATGTTCAAAGGTGGTTTTATATAGGCACCATCGCCTTTGTGAGCATTGATTTCACGAGGTAGCCGCTGACAATGACCCAAGTTCAGGGCTGCCTCAGGCTGTGTAGAAAGTGGTTTGAGAACGGTAATGTGCGTTTTTTCCTTCTCCTTTTTATAAGATTTATTGGCAGAGATGTGAAGCCAAGAATTTCATTTGTAAAATGTTTGGATTTGGTGGCAGGAAAAAATGATTAAATTTCTTTGGGCTTTTCCAGGCGAAACCACACTCTGATCAAATGTGAACCGAAAAAAAAAAAAAAGATAAAGAAGAAGAAAAGAAAAAGCTACAAATGGATTGATTGATTGATTGATTGATTGATTTGCTTTGCTAGCAGGTCTACGTAGTCTAATGCTAAAGGTTCCAGACACCTTTATTCTTGCCTGCAAAAATGCCATGGCTCTCCAGGGGAGGTGAGCTGAGGTTTATCTGTTGAATGCTTCTTAATAGAAGGTCACAGGCTTGCAACATGGATAATGATGCACAGACAACCTTAGGCAGCATAAGTTCAAAGTTGATGTGTCTTGTCCCTCTAACCTTCCCGCCATTCCCTGGTGCTTGAGAGCATCTGCTTACCAGAGATAGGCTTGATACACATCGCTTAAGAAGGGCTCCTAGACTAGGTTTGCATAAATTTTAGATGTCAGTTAAATTTACTCTGGTTATAGCAGCTGAAGATTCAGCTTTGCAAATGAGTATCTTGTGGCTCGAAGCTGGTAGACATAATCCCTGTGGGTATGACTGCATCGTATGTGGGGCTTTCCCAAAGCTGATCTTCTGTTTGGCAGTCCCCCCTCACAAATGCACTTGCAGAATGAAATCATTGCCAAGGCAACTTCCTGAAGGTAGCACTGAATGTGCTTCACATGGATCAGAGGTTCAGACCCAAGTCTGGTTCTGCTGAAGCAAAGATGTCTCCTAAATACACGAACTTACACAGAGTTTTTTGCTGAGAGGGGCAGGCTTTTATGCATTTTCTTCATAACTTCTCTTGTCAGTGTCTGAATTTACTTTGATAGCCATCAGCTGCCAGTGTGCAACAGTGTCTCTGCCAGCATTCAGCAAGTCAAAGCTGGGAACAGGATTTGGCTTCCTCACCCTACTTGCAGTTGTGCTACTGCCTGTTTGAGTCCCCTTGGTCAGGTCCTGTCCGCATTACACACTGCAGCAGTCCTGCCTGCACGGCGAGTGGGGTTTCTCCAGGGAAAGGCATTAGCTAAAAATGATAGCTGTGGGTTTTAGCAAAACTGTAAGATTTACAGGATTATGCTGACTGTTTGTCCTTTGAAAAACAGTTGTGCATGTTTACCTTCTCCTGCCTTCCTCAGATGCTAGGAAAAGGCACTGGTCAAAAATTTCAGAAGTCGTCCGTACTCACACAGGACATCTGACTGCTTTCTTCAGAAGCTCTGGGCTCCCACGTTGGCGTGTGGAGTTCCTTTAGCATCTTGCCAGTGCTCAGCTTACTGAGAACTGCTCTTTTTGGATGGCCTCAGTCTCCCAGCGGGGTCTTGAGCATTCCTGTCTGGACAGCCCTGGCTCTCACACACGAATGGAAATGAAGCTGTTTTAAACAAAAAGAAATAATATCATGTATGTGAACACTGGCAGCTGTGGCCTGGCAAAAGCTGAACGCCCACAGCTTCAGCTGAAGGTACATTTGAGAACCGAGTCTGACAGTGTCCCACGTTGTGGACCAGAAAGCAGGGTAATGTCTCCTCACTCATACAGATTTAAGTTTGTCACCAGGAGGTGCAGGTAGGCACCCTGGATCAGGATGTAATTTGCCCTTTTCTTTACTATAACATAGCTCAATTATCCTCATTCTTAGGGTGCTTATGTTAAAAGTAGAAATTTCTGTTTCTATTAAATAGAAACTGTGACTGAGAACTTTCAGCTTGGCAGTGATCGTCCCAAACAAAGTCTACCCGTTTGTTTCCTTTCTGTGTTCTGATGTCCATCAAGAATTCAGACCCGGTTGCTTGGACTGGGCTTACAGCACCAAATTTCTCCATCACTCCCTCGTCTAAGTTTTGCCCCACCCAGGGTTTGCTGCAGCCTGAGTTACCTTCAACTTCCCATTGCTGCAGGCTGGCAGGGGGATCACTGGGCTTTGTTTTCACAGATGTGTTCCTGGGTCAAGGGACTCTGACTCTGCTGCTTTAGTGGCTCTGTGCAGATATTCCCCAGTGTGGCTCTGGGTTTCCCAGCTGTGGGTGAGGATCACTGGTCCTCCTGCACCCTGGCAGTCTCCCAGCTCTGGGAAGTACCTCCAGTGGTGCCTCTGTTATTTATTGCATCCATACTGAAACCTTATGTGTTTGCCTCTTGGCTGCTGCTTATTCTGGCACTCTGGGTGAACTTCTGGAGTCCTCTTAATCTCTTGTGCCTTCTGATAAGTTGCTGCTGGGCTTTGACTTGTAATCCTTGCATCTGGACTAGGTGTGGGAAAGAAGAAGGGAGAAAAGGTACTTTTACCTCTATGGGTGCCAGCAGCTGGCTTTGCTCTGCAAGTAATTCTTGTGGATAGAGAAGAAAAAGAGAGCCCTCAGGCTGAAACAACTGTGGAAGAAGATAACACTTAAGCTAAGCTTTGCAGCACAACTTAAGTAATCAATTTCTAATACTTGGGTTGGTAATGCATTCCAGGATTGTGTGGTCATCTCTGTGTTCCTCTTCTTTTTCTCAATAGCTCCCATGGCGTTCTTCTATTTTATTAGTCGGAGTCTGTCATTCTACTTAACCTACAAAGCAAGTGGGAGACGAGCAAGCTGGAAGGACACATTTTATTAATGCCAGGATGGCATGCAATGAGCCCAAAGGGAAACCTGAGAGGTATTTGCAGAAATAATTGTGGGCTCATGTATTATCTGTGGAGGGTTGTGAGTCACCTGGATCCTGATGTTGCTGGACATGTGCACAGTTAGGGCTTTGCTGTCATGGAGCAATTCCAGCCCTGCAAAAGGACCTTCTTCTAAGAGCTTGCCTTGCAGATTCAGAAGGACTTATAAGAAAAAATGTCTCGTGCTTGGTGATGGGGCAGCATAGCAAGGTCACATTTCATTGACACTCAGATGAACAGAACTCACAATACCTGTAAAGCTTTGGCTGCTTTTATACCTTTTTCTTAGAGCTGAAACAAAGTCCTTCTACTTAGCTAAAGGTAAACCTGTCCTTTCCCTTCCTAGCATACTGAAATCATCTCTAGTGAAAGGCTTCCAGGTGGATGTGAAACATTGGTTTTATTATTACTTCTCTAGCATCCAACTACTTAGCTTGACTGAGTTAGTAGCTACATTAGATCTAGAAACATGGAAAGATTACATGTAGTATCTGTATATAATGGAAAGAACACAGTAAAGTCAGTAGCAGTAAGCAACTTTGTAATTCTGTACAATACCTGACACAAAACTTGCTGCGTGCTACCAGGAACAGTGCAACCCACACAGACTTAACAACTTTGAGCAAAATTGCTCTAGATGACTCAGGATTTTTTTTTTTTAGCAGGGAGCAATTTTTTATCTACACATGCATGGTAGCACTTTCCCCTTTCTACAATTTACGAATGCAACTCAAACTTTAATTTCTGAGTGGTTTAGAAGTTTTGATTCCTTTCCATGCTCTACCAGCTTTCCAGGCTATGATCCTGCATTCCTTTTTGGTGTTTTCTTGCTGAAGCTTTTTGAGTAACAAGAGACAAGATGAATGGAGGATTGTTTCCTCCTTTTGCTGAAGTTTCCTCTTCTCCATATACCTATGCTTGGCCTGCGAAAAGAAGATTATGGAGAAAAGAAGGGAGCATGGCTTTGCTGAAACACAGTTTGGTGCCTTTTGGGGACAACACTAATCACCTGAAGCAGTGACTCTAGTGAATTTGGTTTACTCCATGAAGGGGCTAGCCTTCTTGCACTGGGCAGACAACTGATGTACCAGAGTTCTGCAGAGAGACTGGTAACTTCCCCCAAAAATGCCGTCACTATCTTAAAGCATCTCCTGACTGTGCTCGAAACACTTGTGTCATTGTCACTGCTGTGCCTGACAAATGGTGTCCTTGGCATTCTTGTATTTGTGGTACAAGAGGTCACTGTACATCTGTGCTTTTTGGACTTATGGATCCTCCTTTCTGGTTTTTGAAGTCCACCAAAACAGTCCTGGATGTGTCTGATGAGCAAGTAGGCTATAGCTCACATTTATGATCACCAGATTATATCTGCTGTGATAAAGAGAACCTGCTGTATCTGGGCTGATAAGCAGGCAGAGACATCGAAATTCATACGGGGGAAATTAAGCGCTCCTCCGAATGGCTGGCACGTGTACTTGGCTGCCCGCAGGCTACGAATTCCCTGGTTTTAGAGTAACAGCTGGGTCATTTTAGCTGCTTAGCAAGGAAGGACCAAACCACAAAAACTGAAGCCAGTGCTGGGAATCTGCAAGTGGCTTACACCACAAAACTCTTTGGTTACATTTTTATGAGAAAAAAAATGGTGGAAAATTAATTAGGAAAATATCCAGGTTCCATTAAGTTGTTTGGTCATTCAGCAAGCGTTGTATTTCTAAGTACTGCCGGCAATATTTCCTGCTGGATCTTGGTCTTGGAGGACTAGGTCATACGCACAGCATCTGTGTGTGGGCTGATATACATTGATGTAAGAAAATGAGGGCAAATTCGGTTGGCTTCTTTCTTTTTTTCTTCCACATTTAACTCTAGGTAATGCAATTGCTGTAGCTAAATAAATAATGACATCCCTGCTATTTTACACTACAGTTCATTTGTGGAGATCATTTGCTATTAATTTTCACTGTTTTACAGGAGGGCCAAGTGTACATTTTTAGAATTACCTTTAGATATATATAAGGGTCAGAGAAGTTGCAAGCTGACGTCTATGAGGTAGCGGATTTCTGGGCGTCACTTGATATATTTTTCCAGATTTTGCATCAAAATCTGTACTAAGCTTCCTCAGTGCACTGGGGTTCCCCAAAGAGGTGGTGTGATCAGGCTCATGCAGGCTGGTGAATTCCTCACCCACCACAGATACCCAGGTGTGGGTGAGCTCCTGAGTTTGTGGGGGAATGATGCGTTACATGCCTGGTTTCAGGCTCAGATATGCTGCTTCTGCTTCTTTTAGATGATATGCTTTATGCTGTGTGATTTACATATACGTATATATAATGTAAGTATGCATATACCCACATTCCCCCTGTATTTTTATGTTTTGTGTCAGTTATTCCATACGTACCACACAGGCAGCCTCTTTGCACATGGGGGATGTTTGTGCTGTATTTTTTACTGTTTCCCCCTCAACCCCAGCAATATTAAGATGTTTTCCACAGAATCATCTGGGAGGCTGGGATATTTGATTAGAGAATTAAATGGAGATTGTGGCAGCGTAGTTGAGTTCCCTTCAAAACCTCTGCATCCTTGATGATTGTACCATTTTACAGAGGAATAATTAAAGAATTGCATTTGTCCAATTCCTGTGTGACTATATAACCATAAAGGTGGTGATCCTGATTTTATTGTTCACCCTGTAAAATACAGGGGAAGCTTTCTTAGAAAAACTGCCTCTGCAGCAGGAGCCGTGCGGATATAAATATTTTGGCTGAACGCCTCCCTCCCCATACGCTTCCCAAATGCGGTTTTTCTGGCACAAACCATGTCTGTGGAGCAGCCTTGGCCCGGGGGGATGCTCCGAAGAAGCAGGGTGCTGTGCAAGGCTGCTGGGGAGCACCACAGCCTTGTCATTTGTGCACCAACACTGCCCTCGCGTGTCGGGGACTTGGGAGACCAAACCTGCGTGTAGGCTCCGTGCGCAGCTCCCGCTCCTGCCCGGCTTGCTGGGGGCTACAGGCAGCCAACGCCAGTTCTTCAGGGGCAAGCAAAAATGTCAGTAGCCATATAATTAGAAATTCATCTTTATCCTCCTGGAGAGAAAACACATCGCTAGCGTCCTCCCCCACGTACGAAAGCAGCAGCGTTAACTGTTTAAGGAATGGGATGTTCCTACTTTCCCATTTGGGGCTGTTTGGGATGGGGAAGTGGAAGCATTTGCATGGTGTCTTTTTTGGAGGCAAGTGGGTGCTGATGGGCATGAAGTCTGAGCGACTTTGTCCTTGTGATCTGCCAAAGCACTTCAGTGCCAGGATGCAGGACTCCCTGTGTCAGTAGGTTGTGGTGAAGCTGCAGTAATACCTTGGCCTGAGCAAGGGGGTTTGTTTATTTTAATTTTATAGAATCATAGAATAATAGAGTGGTTTGGGTTGGAAGGGACCTAAAAGAGCATCCAGTTCCAACCCCCCTGCCATGAGCAGGGACACTTTCCACCAGACCAGGTTGCTCAAAGCCCCATCCAACCTGGCCTTGAACACCTCATCCACAACTTCTGTGGGCAACTCAGTTCAGTGCCTCACCACCCTCAAACTAAAGAATTTCTTCCTTCTGTCTAATCTAAATCTACCTTCTTTTAGTTTAAAGCCATTACCCCTTGTCCTATCACTGCATGCCCTTGTAAAAAGTCCCTCTCCAGCTTTCTTGTAGGCCCCCTTCAGGCAATGGAAGGCTGCTGTAAGGTGTCCCTGGAGCATTCTCTTCTCCAGGCTGAACAGCCCCACTCTCTCAGCCTTTCTTCACAGGAGAGGTACTCCAGCCCTCTGATCAGCCCCAGTAGGTGTCACAGCTGTGTGCAAGTAAGAGTGAATCATGTGTGAAGGACCTATTTGATCACTCTGCACAGATGCATCAAGTTATAAACTGCTGGTCACCACCAAGTTGTTGGATTTGAAGGTTTTGGAGAGGTGAAAGAGTCTTGCCCTTTCGCGGGCACCAGGAGCATATGGTGGTTGAAAGACAAAGCACTAAGCAGTTGACTTTGCTGAATTGACAGCGTCTGAGAGCCATCTTGGTGGAACAATTTCTTTTTTGCATCCAGTAAGAACTAAACAGCTTAGTTTATTAGCTGTGTGTAGGAGGAGGGATCATGGTATGGTTACAGCATAGGAACAAGAAATCTAGCTGCTATTTTTGGCTCTGCCACAGACATCCTGTCTGCCTTTGGGACAGTCACTTCATCTCTTGGGCCCCATATTAAAACAGGGTTATTCAATAATTTTCTCTTTGTGGAAGGTGCTGCTTTCCACCATAAGCAACCCCTCCTAGAAGCAGACTGTGACATGCTCTGCTTGCTCTTGTAAGCACTGTGTGTGTGTGTTCCCATCCAGAAAGCTCATACTTCCAAGTAAATCAGCCTTCACATTTACTGCTTGCACCAGTTACTTTAGGTTCATTCTCTGGCATCTTTTTTACCAAAGCACTGAATTTCAGTTCTGTTTCCACTGACTTCAAGGGCAGGAGGATTCATTCTTCAACATAATACATGATTTTCCTATACTAACTTCACTCCTTTTTTGTTCATGAATTTGTTCCAGGAGGTGTTCTAGTTTCCCTGCTTGTAGTTTCCACTGTATTTAATTCGAAAGCAATCGTTTTGTCTCCAAAGCCTTGCAAAAGCCAAGGGCAAATCTACTGGCCGCTCTCTTTTTTCTTCCTTCCCCATTTGCAATGTGTCAGCTTTTGTGGGGACAAGAGGGGAGGTACAGCTGCTTTTTGGGGCTTTCTGTTGTGTACTAAAAGAGGATCTGAGCTTGAAGTGTGTCTGGAGCAGTACTTGTTGTGCAAAGCCCATGCTGGCTTGAGAGCTGGCTCTAACCTCTTCTAAGCCCCCTCCTTGCTATCACCTGAGTTTGCTCTTTATGCTGCTGCTGGGCCAGTTCTTCAGGAACAGCCTGTTCCCCTTGTTCAGGGACTCATCACCACCCTCTCCTCCTTTTTCATAGCACATGGGACAAGATGCTGTCTGTAGCTGTCACTCTACTGACTGCTGCCCTGCAGCAGTTCTTGGTAAAAAAGTAAACGCCTTGAAGAAAAGTTTTTTGGATTGACACATCTACCACGCTTCACATGGGAGAATTCCACGGGTGGTCTTTTCTTCAGGCTCCCCTTGGCTGTCTCTTCCCGTGATCCTGCTGGCTTCTCACACTTGATGCTCTGTTCAGCTACTGCTATGGGGAACTAAAATGAGGGTGAGAGGACCCCATGTTGTTATCCTGTCAGCATCAAAGACACAGTTTTTCAGGGCTACAAGGCAGTTAAACCAAGACCCAGTTGCCCATGCACCCACAGCCTCAGGTGGCTTGCTCTTGATATGGGGCTCCAGAGCAGGAGATGGGCAAATACCTGCTGCAAAACTATGTTACAATGCAATGGCCCTCAGCTTACATGAGGGCTTAACCAGCTTTACCCAGGTCTTGCAAGACAAATATCCTGGGCCAAGCCCTACTAATTTTCAGAAAGAGAAAGGTCTATATTCCTAGCCATGAGCTAGCAGCCAAAAGCAGGGTCCTTTCCATGTGAGGTCTATAGCATTTTAGATGTGGCACGCTGCAGAAATCCAGACCAACAGAGTCAAGATGTAGAATAATCGTCCAAGACAAGGTAAGGAAACTTGACAACTGTGAGAGAACATTAAAGTGAATATTTTGACTCTGAATTCAAGGTTTTCTTTGAAGGATGTTATCAAGTAGTCAAACTATTAAGAAGAAATTTCTCTTAAATTCAGAGCTGCAGAGAAGACCATAGAATCATAGAATCATTTAGGCTGGAAAAAACCTCTAAGATCCACAAGTCCAATCATCAACCCAACACCACTATGCCTACTAAACCGTGTCCTGAAGTGCCACATGTACACATTTTTTGAACACCTCCAGGGACAGTGACTCAACCACTTCCCTGGGCAGCCTGTTCAAATGTTTGACCACTCATTCAGTAACGCAAATTTTCCTAATATCCAGTCTAAACCTCCCCTGAATCTCAGAGCATCTGTGGATGGGAACTTCCATATGAACTCTAGTTCAGTGCTGAAGAGGCACTGTTTTGGAACAGAATCATTCTTTTATTCCCTGCTCACTCATATCAAGTCTGTATGAGGTATTTGAATAGTAGCCATTCCGAATGACCTTAATGTTATGAATGTACCTGCTGCCTGCATGGAATTCTGGCTTTTCAGCCTCTGCCTGTGGAAAGCCCCAGTGCTTTTCTGTGTCTTTTAATCTCACCTTTTTTTTGTGGTCACCTTATTTCCTTTTAATGCTATTAAAGCTTAAGTGATGTACGCATCCCACAGTTCTCACTAATTTTTTGCCAAAATGCTACCTATGTGGATTATCTGATGCTGTTAAGATCTACTGCATGAAATGGTAGATTAACATGTACCATGAATTGGGTAATCACCTGAAAAAAACCCAGGATATGGATCTAAATCACTCTTAAAGATGAAAAATAAGACAAAAACATGGCAGAGTGAATGTGAAACTCTCTTCTGAAAAGCTATTAAAGACCAGGCAGTATCTGTTCCCTTCGTTTTTTTTTGGAAAAAAAAGATGCTGTTCCTTCTCATTTTGTATCAGTCAAAGGTTTACTTGCTTTTTGTGTGTTTGTGGGTTTTTTTCTGAGTAGAAGAGGTTGAGTAGGAAGAATACCACAAGTGTCATGTGAGTAACAAAAACTTACATTTTTTTCTCGCCTTCTAATAAAGCCAAATGTGTTTCATGCCTTTTCCTATTGGTCTGATCAGCTACAGGGGTTTCAGAAAACAAACATTGTCCCAGGTTTACATGGTACCTTAACAGAGAGTTTTTGTAACAGAAACAGAGGTGGGGGAGAAGAGAAGCCCTTGTGTGTTACCATTAAAATCCTGGATTCAACTGTTTTCTTGAAAAGCTAATGGGAGCTTTGTGTAGGGTTGCGAACCTGAGGCCAGATTCACACAAGCATTCTAATGCCTCTTTTTTCTTCTCTGCTTTGTGTTTAAATCCAAATTGAAACCAAAGAGATCTGAAGACTCCTGAGGCTGTGACCTTGGCTGAAAAAACAGAAAAATAGGAATTCAAAATTATAACCTCATAGGGTTTTTCAGCCTAGCAGACTAGAGGAGGGAGGAGAAAAGTGGCCTTGAGACCAGGCAAAATGGGGGGGTGTGTGTTGAGAGATGGCCAGTTGTGGGAGGTCTGGTGCTCAGTGCCTTGGCTGCTTTTGGCTCAGCTCGACCTTAGGGCCTGGCAGTCATCCTCAAGCCAGTGAATTCCCATCATATGAGAGTTCCTTAAACCTCGAATAGGCATTATTTCTTTGTGGTGGCCTGGAAAGTGGATGTTATTGCTGATAAGTGCTGTCCAGCTGCCAGCACACTGGAGACTGCTCTCTCCCCTCTCTGTACTTTGTTGCTGCAGAACTTGCACAGCTGAGGTCTTTCTTTTTTGTATTAAATCTCAACTGTTAATCTCCTTGGTAGATCTGAGGAAGAAAAGGACAAGTTAAGAAACACACTTCTGACTCCAGATTCCACTTTCCTGTTGACACAGCTGTGTGTTTCCTGCTCAGTGGCTCAGTAAACAGACAGTTTAACCCTTCAAATATTACAGTTCTGTTGCTTCAGCATCACCAGTTTCTCTTCTTGAAGCAAATTTCCCCTCTTGTCTCTGTCCAAAGCAGCCTTTTATTTTTCTTTTCTTTTTTTTTGCACATCTCCACACATTTCGCATCCTGTTGTGGTTTAATACTTTATGCAAAAAGAACAGGATTTCCTCTTATTTTTGGTGAAAACACTTCTCTCCTTTGCAACCCCCACTTTCTGGTGTTGTGTTCATGGACGAGAAAGCAATTGTACTTTAGAATTGTAGAATCATAGAATCATTAAGGTTGGAAAAGACCTCTGAGCTCATAAAGTCCAACCATCAACCCAACACCACCATGCATAATAAAGCATGTCGCAAAGTGACACATTTACACATTTTTTGAACACCTCCAGTGGTGGTGGTTCCACCACTTTCCTAGGCAGCCTGTTCCAATGCCTGACCACTCTTTCAGTAAAGACATTTTTCCTAATATCCAGTCTAAGCATCCTCTGACACATCTTGAGGCCATTGCCTCTCATCCTATCACTAGTTACTTGGGTCAAGAGACCAACACCTGCCTCACTACAACCTCCTTTCAGGTAGTTGTAGAGAGCAATAAGGTCCCCCTTCAGCTTCCTATTCTCCAGACTAAACAATCCCAGTTCCCTCAGATGCTCCTCATATGACTTGTTCTCTAGACCCTTCACCAGCCTCGCTGCCCTTCTCTGGACACACTCCAGCCCTGCAGTGTCCTTCTTGTAGCAAGGGGCCCAAAACTGAACACAGTACTCAAGGTGCGGCATCACCAGTGCCGAGAACAGGGGCACGATCACCTCCCTGCTCCTGCTGGCCACACTATTCCTGATACAAGCCAGGATGCCATTGGCCTTCTTGGCCATCTGGACACATTCACAGTAATTAAAACTCAATCGCTAAATTCCCTGGTTCAAGGCATCAGCAGAAGACTGATGTACCCAAATTCTGTAAACAGAATTTTTATTGTGTCAGACGAAAAAGTGTCTACTGGTCTTCAGCTTGGGATAAATTTCTTGCCACGGGTATTTTAGCCCTTCATACCAGAACAAAATCTTCATTACATCTGTGTCTATTTTCATTCTGGTGTTTTATGGCTATTTAATTGATGGCATTGGTGGTATCACACCCAATGTTAGAGACCTTGCTGTGTCTGGCTGTGGCATCCTGAGTGAAACCTCTCTGCTGATGGTATGGAGATGCAAGTATATCCAGGCTGAGAAATATGCTGGCTGTCAGATAATCATTCCTCTTATGTGAACAAAATGGAGAAACGTTGTTTTTTTGCTAAAGTATGAGGGTTGAAGGTGCTCAGCTGCGGTGTGCCTCTGCATCTGAAGTCCTCCAGCCACCTCTGAACTCATACTCAGCAAAGCTCACATGCTGCAAGCTGGATGCTTATTTTTCTGTGGGAAAGTGGACAGAAATTTATTCTTCCCAGGCACATCACCAGCATAGCCACAGGCTTATAGCCCTTTTAGCAGCTCTGGCTTTCCTACATCTCCCTATCCATACTGAGATCTTCACAGAGGAACTCTCTTGGGATCTCCCTTGCCGTTATTCACTGGCTGCCATCTCCCTTGATGGCAGCTGCATGTTTCTTCATGAACTGAGCAGCTCACAGTCTTCAGTGTTTGTTTCTTGTAGCAGGAGAATTGTTACCATCCCTGTTCTGCAGACACAGAAAGGCTAAAAGCTGCATTCAAACAGCAAAGTCATGGCCCAGTCCTTCAGTATAGAGTTTACCTTCTATTCCTTTAGCAACCCTAGATTTAGGCATTTTATCTAGAGTAGTTATCAAGCGTCTTGTATAGTCAGTGCAATGATCTCCTCTGCTGTCAACAGAGAGGGTCCCAGGTTTGCATCCAGCAGCTGAAAGCAGAGTTAGTCACACAGAGAAGCTGAGGACAGTGGGGTGTTTTGCACATTATCTCATCAGTGCAAAAGCTCCCAGTGTTCCAGTACCTGAAGGGGGCCTACAAGAAAGATGGAGAGGGACTTTTTACAAGGGCATGCAGTGATAGGACAAGGGGTAATGGCTTTAAACTGAAAGAGGGTAGATTTAGATCAGATATAAGGAAGAAATTCTTTAGTCTGAGGGTGGTGAGGCACTGGACCGAGTTGCCCACAGAAGTTGTGGATGAGGTGTTCAAGGCCAGGTTGGATGGGGCTTTGAGCAACCTGGTCTGGTGGAAAGTGTCCCTACTCATGGCAGGGGGGTTGGAACTGGATGCTCTTTTAGGTCCCTTCCAACCCAAACCACTCTATTATTCTATGATCCCACTGATTTACTGAGTGTCTTGCAAATGTGGTAGCTGCTTAAAACCAAATCTACAATCTTTTACAACACTGAACTGTGAGCTGGTGATTTGCCTAGGGACATTTTTGGAGCCTTTGTGCATATGCATTTGATTTTCAGTGGTTTTTATTTGTTGACTAGATCTAAATTAATTTGACTGCGCAAATCATCTGACTTTTGTTAGCACCAATATTCTTTTAAGGCATTCATATTTTAGTCACGCTGTTCTGACTGCCATTTATTCTTTGTAGTGACTATGAGAAGCAAACAAGATGCATCCACGTGCAGTAACTGTGAGGCTATGTGGTCTGTATCAGAAAGGAACTTACCTTCTCTTAAGTAACTGCCATTAAAAGCAAGCTGCTGACATTGGCTTCCTTTAGTAGTCTCATTTGTAACTACGTCTCACTGCATTGGCACTTCCAGGTCCCAATCAAAACTGATTTCCTCCTACTCTCCTCATCTCTCCAGCTGTGTTCCTAGATAAACAAAACTGAATATGCCTTGTGAGAGGACTTTTTCCTTTCTTGTCTCTTCTGTGGGAAGTGGAGGAGATATCCTCTTGGTTGTGTAAGAACTGAGTAGCTTCTACATTCACTGAGAAGAAAACAGTTCTTTTTCTGCCTTTAATGGGACAAATTGACCCTCAAATTGCTGTTTACTCCAAAACTTTGCACTCCCGATAGACTTGTCTAGAATGCAGCATTTTTCTTCCTTTCTTAAGAAAGAAGTGGAGGTTGGTTTGTTGGTTGGTTGGTTGGGTCTGTAGCTCAGGTGAAGTTAAAGACAGCGTTCAGGAAATTAATAATAATGTAAAAACACTTTGTAGTTTTTCCTGCCTTCTTAGATGCTGCTTTTGGAATTGTTTTATTATTTTTTCATTTTGACTGAAAGCTGTGATGGCGTTGATTTCTAACATGATCCCCAGATAGGTCAGAGTCTCTTAAGAGGAATTCATCTGTCTCAGATTGGTGCCAGCTTTAAGGGATTAGTTTCACACTAGATGGCATTCAGTTTGTGGACTTCTGACGTCCTTTTGCATATCCCTTAGACTCAGGTACCACACAGCATTGCACACCTGACTACCACCACAGTGGAGCTGAGGAGCTGGGTAAGACTATCACTAGATCTCAGTTTCCCAGATGTCAAAAAAAGAGGATGCTTCATTCAACCCTTTTCCTTTTGGTAGACTATAAACTATTTGGGCAGGCTTGTCCCTTGTAACAGGTCATAAAAAACTCAGCACAGGAGTGTCCTGGATCTGGTACATCTGATGCTGAGTAGTCAATTTACAGTCTCCTCCTCTCTGCTTACAAAACCTGTACTCCAATCTACTTCAGGGTCTTGACTATAATCTGGAGAAGCTAACAATTTCCAGATTTGTTTACTGGTTTCTTCCATCCTTATAGATTTAGCCCCCATGATCTCCAATACCATCTGTGAGAAGGGTCTTTGTATATAAGTTTTGGCAAGTAATGTCTCTGCTCCACATGATGAGCTAGTAAATTCCTTCAGTTAGGCTGGGCTTGTTCCAAGGATTTGGGGCAGATAAACTCAGCAAAGCCTGGGAAAAGGAGGCCTCTAGCTAATCACCACACTCCTGCTAAATGATCTCACCATAAATTTGACAAAGTCATTTGTGCTGATCTCACTTTAACTTCTAATATGAGCTTACAGCAATTCATCATTTCTCTAGCGTATCGGTCACTGTGTTTCTGGCTTGCTGTTTACCTGGTGCGCATGGCCGCAGACTCCCTTCCAGCCATGTTCAGTACATCTGAATTAATCCAGAGCTTGCAGCTTCATTTCTATGGAATTTACTGGTTTTGTTTAAAGGTTTTCAGTCTTTTTTGTGTGTGTGTTCATGTTCTGTGAATTTTTTTTTGAGTAGGAAAAAGAAACGCCTAGAAGTGGGTGCATAGCATTCTGCTCCTTGCTCTTTTTAGATATCAGATATGCGTGTTGAAAAGTACTTCAGACTTCCTTTTTGAGATCATTTTCAGCACATTCTAAAACACAGTGACAAAAAGTCTAATTAAATCTGTTGAGGGGGGATCTTACGAGGCAGTTTGTTGACATTGGTACCCTGTGATATGGTTAAAAGCTTGATATCTGCTTTAGATAGTAAACAGGTTAGGAAAATAATATGTCACCAGGGAATTCAATACTGCAATGCCTTGAGGAAGTAATTTAAAGCAGCATCTGATTTGTGCTGGGTCTTGTTTTGCACTTTTCTTCAGATCCCTGAACCTGAAGTAGACTATTTGGATATGTGTCTATTTCTGTGAATCAGTTTATAGCACTCAAAAAATGTAATGAGAATATTTGCTATGAAAAGAAAAAGGCAGAAGGAACTTACATATAATGGTGAATACAGAAAACGTGACTGTTGAAAGTAGCATATGCCATGGCACTGTTTCTGTCCCACTGCCAATGTGATGAGATGCCAGTAGAATTTGATGGGGAGGAGGTAGAAGGTATTCAGTTCCCTTTCTCTCTTTGTGGCAACATGGGCACTCCAGTGATTTCACGTTCATGGTTCCCCACCGCGCTACCTCATCCATTTCATATGACTTTAACTTGCAGGAAGGTTTTGTGGTTTGTCTCCTAACTATGTGAGTCTCTTTTGCCTCTGCATCCTCAGTGTGATAACAACAGTCATTCACTTCCTACATATCTTAGGACCCCTACAGTCCGGTTTTCAGTGATTTCCAGATGCCTGGCACTTGTTCAGAACATGAGTCAAACCTCTTGCTGTATGGATGCATCCCATTGTCTTCAACACCTATTTCCCTTCCTTAATTTAAATGCTGATGTTCCTAGCTCAGTAAGTTGGCAATTCCAAAAATAATTGCTTTACCTCCTTGAGTTTTCTCCTGTTGGAATTTGAGCACTATGAGCAGTCGCTGATGAGGAGGGGTGCAGCTCTTGCCATCTCTTCAGTCTTCCCTGTATCTGTCCAAATTAATGTAACCAAACCCACTTATTTAATAACCCCCAGATTTTTTTAGAAAACAGTCTGGTTTTAATATACAGAGGTTAAGGTTCCTTTGCACTGCTATAACCTTATTAAAAAAAACTAAACTCTCTGTATTTGTCATAAAGTTATCAGTAACTTCATATCATTTATACCAATCACAGGAACTTGTTTTCCACTGTCTCCTATGTTGTGCACTCATTCCTCCCTGCATGCAGTTAGCACCAATGGTTTAGTAGACTCTTACACAGATGTTTCTGGGTATGGAAAATTCAGTGTAATAAGCATTGGTCCATGATCTTTGAAAATTTATCTGTTTATTCTCAGGGGATTTCATGGTGGGTGATAGCAGCTCAATCTTTCACAATACAGGTGTGAAAGTGTCAAGGCCTCGAAGTGTAGTGACATTATTACATGTGTTCAGTAAGAGTCAGTAGGGTTCCTGGAGGCTGTGAGGGAGGTTCTGCACTTAATCCCTTGTTCCCATTCTCTCTGATTTGAATGGGACTTGATCTTGGTCAAGGGAGGTTTTATCCAGTGGTGAATTCTGCAGGTTCTTCTCCTTGTCACCTTCCTGGTAATACTTTCTCCCCTTCTGGACCATAAGTTCTCCTCTAACATCCTCTCACCTTTTGTGAACTCTATATACTGCTGCTCTGCTTTGGCACTTGGCACATGAGTAAGCGTCACAGTCCAGGAGAAATAAAGCAGAGCCTACATTTGATTGCTCTGAAATTACTAACGTTGATTTCACAGTTGATTTCTAACGTGAATTGATCTTAGTACTTACTTAGCACTTACTAAAGCAAGGCCTTTGACACTGTTCCCCACAGCATCCTCCTGGAGAAACTAGCTGCCTGTGGTTTGGATGGGTGTACTCTTTGTTGGATAAAGAACTGGCTGAATGGCCGAGGGAAGAGAGAGCTGGTGAATGGACTTAAATCCAGCTGGCGACCGGTCACAAGTGGTGTCCTCCAGGACTCAGTTTTGGGTCCGGTCTTGTTTAATATCTTTGTCAATGATCTGAATGAGCGGATAATGATCTGGATGAGGGGACTGAGTGCTCCCTCAGTAAGTTTGTAGATGACACCAAGTTGGGTGGGAGTGTCAATCTGCTTGAGGGTAGGAAGGCTCTGCAGAGTGATCTGGACAGGCTGGATCGATGGGCCAAGGCCAACTGTATGAGGTTTAGCAAGGCCAAGTGCTGGTCCTGCACTTCGGTCAAAACAACCCCATGCAATGCTACAGGCTTGGGGAAGAGTGTCTGGAAAGCTGCCCAGCAGAAAAGGATCTTGGGGTGCTGGTCGACAGCCGGCCGAACATGAACCAGTAGTGTGCCCAGGTGGCCAAGAAGACCAACGGCATCCTGGCTTGTATCAGGAATAGTGTGGCCAGCAGGAGTAGGGAGGTGATTGTGCCCCTGTACTCGGCACTGGTGAGGCCGCACCTGGAGTACTGTGTTCAGTTTTGGGCCCCTCACT
>Ga0065711_1037364_pt1 | contig 19906 bp, 10 predicted proteins | sample Hoacrofraction12_FD_59098 | JGI IMG/M metagenome (GOLD analysis project Ga0065711, IMG submission 59098) | Hoatzin crop microbial communities from Cojedes, Venezuela - Epithelial fraction 12 v2 (version 2) | ecosystem: Host-associated > Birds > Digestive system > Esophagus > Crop | place... | reverse complement strand
TTTTTTTTTTTTTTTTGTAGGTCCTTCTTTTCAGGAAGCCTTTTCCTTATTATATTACAGAGGATCTTTACTTCTTCCCAGGAAACCAGAGAGCCTGAGTTCTTCATCAGTGAAGAGGAGCTGGGGGAAGTGGGGGAAAGTACTTTTCATCTGTTTCTACTGAAACTGTCTTCTGCCTAGTGGACAGAGGGAAGGCGGTGGATGTAATTTTTCTGGATTTTAGTAAGGCTTTTGATAATGTCCCTCATAGCATCCTTCTGGACAAGTTGTCCAGCTGTGGGATGAGCAGGTTCACAGTGCGCTGGGTAAAGAACTGGCTGAAGGGCAGTGCACAAAGGCTTGTAGTGAATGGGGCTTGTAGTGAATGGGGCTACATCTGGTTGGTGACCGGCCACAAACAGTGGTCCTCAGTGTTCAGTTCTAAGGCCTGTTCTGTTTGACATATTCATCAGCGATCTGGATGCAGGAGTTGAAGGCACCATTATCAAGTTTGCTGATGGTACCGAACTGGGAGGTGCTGTTGACTCTCTTGAGGGTCAAGAGGCCTTGCAGAGGGATCTAGACAGATTGGAGCATTGGGCTGGGATGAAACTAAACAAGTCGAAATGCCAGATCCTGCACCTAGGATGGAGTAGTGCTAGGCACAAGTCTAAATTGGGAGAAGAGTGGCTGGAGAGCAGCCCTGCAGAAAGGAATCTGGGGGGTGCTGGTTGGCAGCAGCCCAATACGAGTCAGCAACGTGCCCTGCAACTGGGAGGGCAAACCACATCCTGGGCTGCATGAAACACGGCATAATCAGACAGTCAAAAGAGGTGATTATCCCTCTGTATTCAGCATTGGTGCAGCCTCGCCTCAAGTACTGTGTGCAGTTCTGTGCCCCACAAATTAAGAAGGAAGTTCAGGTCCTTGAATGTGTCCAGAGGAGGGCAACAAAGCTGGTGAATGGGCTGGAAGGAATATCCTATGAAGAGTGGCTAAGGACTTTAAGTTTGTCTAGTTTAGAGAAAAGGAGGCTGAGGGGTGACCTCATTGCTCTCTACAGCTTCCTGAGGAAGTGAAGTGGAGAGGGAGGTGCTGATCTCTTCTCCCTGGTATCCAGGGATAGGACACGTGGGAATGGTTGAAAACTGAGCCAGGGGAGGTTTAGACCGGACATTAGGAAGCATTTCTTTACGAAGAGGGTGGTCAAACACTGGAACAGGCTTCGTAGAGAGGTGCTCAATGTCCCAAGCCTGTCAGTGTTGAAGAGGCATTTGGACAATGCCCTTAACAACATGCTTTAACTTTTGGTCAGCCCTGAATTGGTCAGGTAGTTGGACTAGATAATCACTGTAGGTCCCTTCCAACTGAAATGGTCTAGTCTGTTCTGTTCTGTTCTGTTCTGTTCTGTTCTGTTCTGTTCTGTTCTATCCTATCCAAAAAGTCTTTGGCTAAACGTCAGTCAAAAGGCAACAGTTTTATGCCAATTACAGCCCCACTGAAAGACGTGTAGATTTCTTACTGTGAACATGAAAACAATTAACAAAACCTAACGTGGATTTGATGATAATTTTGAAATAACCATGCTGAATTTAGTATGCAAAGTCTTTGGTGTTTTTGAGTATTCAGGTAATGGCCGATTACTTTCAGATGTTAGTTCTTGAAACAGTCCAAGAATTGGGTACAAACCTTTATATTATGATGTTTGGTTTTCCTCCACTCAAACATCTATTTGACAGAAAAGTGATCCAGATATTCTATTATCACAGCACAAAGTGAAGAACACCACTTATATCCTCCTCCATCTCCCTTTGCCCAGCTGCACTAGACTTCACCACATAGGACTGTTATGTCAAATATTTATGCACAGAGACAGATTATCCTCTCCCACATTGTCACGTTGACACTATTTTCAACAAAACCACACATTTTCTGAAGATGATTTTTGAGATTAAAAGGTTGTGATTTTGGGTCTAAATCTAACAAAAGAAGAAAACCAAACCAAAAAACCCCAGCCAGTGTGCTCAGAATGGCTGCAGAGGAATGATGCATCTGGCTTTTTAATGGATATCTTCAATTCTGTGTATCCAGAACAAGCTGTAACCACTTTACAGTAAAGTTGTTTTGAGGTCTTTTTTTGAAGTTTACTACTCTCAATTTTCATTTATTCAATCATACATATGCATAAAACATTTTTATTATTCAGATAGTAATTTGCATGAACACCAGGGCTTTATCTCAAATGCTTATGAAGAAGGCTGTTCTTATGTTGGGTCAACTGGAAATTATTCTCCTTTACTGTAGGGCTTTCAGTTAGTTAAATTCAAAGAATCTGTTTGACTGCTATTGCCTGTTGTACTCCAGATAAGAAAAAAAATACATTCTTCATCAGTTTGTGGAGAGAGACACTGCTAATGCAACTCCTGAGCTTCAGCCACAATATACACTATAACTTAGGAAGCATGGCCTGCCCAAAGGTTGACTTAATATTCTGGTAGAGTGTACCCATCTGTGATGAATGCAGAATGGCTTTTCTGATGTATTTGTTATACAAAATGAACCATGTTTCTGAACTTTTTGTGCAATGGAAGTTTGTCTGGAATATTATGCTCTGCATGTGATTTAATTAATGTAGGATGAAAAGGAGTGAGCCACGGTTGCAACAGAAGGGGCCTTTACCTAAATTCTAATTCCAGAAAATTGGCTGTTCTTACAAGAATCAGGAAGAAATTAAGAAAAATTTGTTCTTTTTTTTTTTATTTGAGTTCCACTTTCTCACTGCAGCTTTGGTTTTGCTAACTGAAGGAGAAACCCTAGTGGCCACTTTCTGACTGTATTTGTACTAGTATAGGAATTCAGAAACTAAGCGAAATTCAGGTAACAGTTGACCCAGGCATGTGAAATCGGTATTAGCCAGGAATCCCTAAATGTCTGACAGGTCTATGCAAATCACAGCTGATAAATGGGGACACACAAGCTTAATAACAATGGAGATGCTTTTATTCTATACTATTGCTGCTATACAAATCAATGGTCCACATTTTCTCACACACATCTTCCATAAATCCTTTTGCAAGACTCACCAAAAGGGGCTAAGCTATACTTTCAAAGACAAGTCGGCTACCCAGTTTAAGAAAGGAAGGAAAAGAAACCACATTCTTTAAGCTGTTTAATAGTGTTCACTGCGCTAATTTTTCTCAGCTTTATTGGCATTCAGATTTTGAATTGCTTTAGACATTCCACCAAAATATACTAATATTTACCATTAAAACCAATTTTTATATATCTTTAAATCTTTTACAAAGTGACTTGATAACTCAAAAGGCAGCCAGGATTAGGGAGTGAATTTGGACAGATTTTTATAGACCTGAGAACTTGAAAAAACATGAGTCTGTCTTTGTTTCAAAAAGAGTATTTGAGTCATTGGGTAGGTGGAAGAAAAGGGATTGACGGGCATAAATAGAGTAAAGGAGAAATGAGCTTAAAAGCCTGAGGAGGAGATAAAATTTGAAGAGAAAGAATATGATACAATCTGACTGAGCAGAAAGAGAGAACAAAAAATCATCAAGAGACTTCCCTTAAAAGTAATGGTAGAATGGAGACATATTTTATAGGCTGCTATATTGGATTAAAGAAGACCTGAAATGAAAAGCTGTAAGGAACAAAGGCATGAGATGGATCATTTATCCTCTTCTTTTTCATGGCTGAGGTCTTCCAGCCCTGTTCGTGTTTGGTTGATTGCAAAGTATGACATCTCAGAGGATCACAGCCATATTTGGCTTTTGTTGGTGAGAGGTAAAGAGCAGACCCCATTGCATGTTGTTCTTGTTATAATAAAACAACTTTTCCTCAGCAGGAGTAGGCGGAAAGCTAGATAGATTCCTTTTATCCAAATACATGGTAGAAATAAAAAAGCCAGCTTGTAGACCACTACCTATCCAGTAGTCCAAATGCGCCCTCGAGTCACTGAAGTTAGTGGAGTTATACTGAAGATTTTAGCCAATATATAATGTTTGATGCAATCTTGATGCCCCTTATTTTCTCTGTTATTTCATGTTTGCCTTTGGCAAACTTCAACTTTTCTCTCTCCGCTTTTCTATGACATCACTAGGCCTGGTCTTTTTAAATTTTACAATATCGAGTGCCTTACATCTAAATGATGCTCCAGGCATAGGTGTAGCATGACCCTTTAGAAAGCCAAGCCCACTGGGCGACCTGACCTGACTGATTTGCCCTCAGTCAGTCAGACAGATAGATCCTCACTGGGTGGCTGCTGCCTGACATGGGTAACGATGCGCTGGGGCTCCTGCTGAGGAGGCACCACACGGAGAGCCTGGGCTGTGGTCAAGGCAAGGAATAAGGTATAGAAACTATTCCAAATCAGTTCTGCCAATAACACGAGACTGTAAATTAAAATAAAAACAACCAGATTTTCCCTGCATCAGGAGTCAGCTTTGTGCAGGGGCTGGTGGATCCAGCACTCAGAAGTTCATGTTTAAGGGCTCCACTGGGGAAAGCCGTGTCGCTAGCAAAATGTAAACAGCTTTAGGTTTTTAAGCCCATCCTATGAAAAGTGAAGGTCCCTGTATGTTGAAGGAAGCCTGGAATCTGGGCCAATATATCTGCAACCTTTCTGAGTTTACTTCTAAAATCTTTGTGCTCCCTTCATCCTCTCAGTTTAATTATTGTAACCATCTCTTTACCCTGGTTTCTAGCTCGGCACTTCCCTCTCACCAGCAATCTGCCCAGATGCTGCTCTGTCTACAGTGAGTGCCTCTTTGGACAATCAGTTGGAGCTTGATTGAGCTGTACTTCACCTCCATCTCACTTCTGCTTTTCTGTCTCTCCCCTGGCCCACCAGTCACTGTGTTTTTGCACGTTGTAGGGATGCTCAATGCTTTTTTCAATGTCTCTGTCCTCATTCTTTTTCATGACCTCTTCTGTGTTGCTCTGTGCTCCAGGACTGCTGAGACGAAAAGGCTGGGACAGAGCACATTTCCTTCACTCTCTCCCTAGGAGATCATTTATTCCAGGAAGCCTCTTCTATTGGTCTCACCTACCTTTATTCAGTTGTGTAATATTAAGCACTTACCCAAGAGCATGAGTTGCAATTAACATGATTATATGACATGACAATTTCTGCTCTGGTTTTCTCTTATTTGCATAAGTGCTAAGTTGCAAGCACTTTTTGTATTCCAAACACTCCCCAAGCTTAAAGGCAGATGATTTGAAAGCCTTCGATGACTAAGGACACCAGACTCTTGGAGAGAGATATCAGTGCATTAATAAAATTTACAGATTTTTGATATCGAGGCCTTACTTCATGACCATTCACTATCTCCCACTGTAGCTCAGGTTTGGGTTAGAAAGGGGCTTGGAAAAGGTCTGAGTAGTTAAAGATGAGCATATGGAGCATTCTGGTTCACAAAGTTGAAACCCTGGTGCAACTGTGATTTTTCTTTCTGCTTGTATTATGTGAGCCAACTTTTAGTAAATGCAAATATGTCAGGACATGTAGCTTATCTGAGTTGGGAAACATGCCTCTGTCTAAGTATGACATCCTTTAGCATGCCGTTCATTACCACATCCCCTGTAAAACATTCTTCAAGCAATTTAAGTCCATTATTTCAAATTCATTTTCAAACAGACATTTTCAAATCCTAAGGTTGGGTCAGTATTTTCCTTTCTGTCTTTAGGTGGCACAAATTTTATCTTTCCCTTTTCTCTACTTAATAAAGCACACATTGCACTTCAAAAAGTCTCAAAATTGGTTCCTACAAAGCTGAGATGGTGATGCTGTTCATGCCACCCTTGGTCCCAAAAGTCACTACTGATGTAAGAAATAAGCTCAGCCCTGGCCTATGTTATGCTGCTATTTCTTCTGGAGGCATCCTTCTCTCCAAGCCATATTAACCTAGTGCTCTTATGCGATGCTCTCTTCAGCCTTTAGCTGACTGCCTAACACTTAACAGTGAAATGTGTTTTGTCTGTCATCTGTGAAACTAGTTTGTGCAGCAATTGGTCTCCTTTCAGAAGAAGAGTGCTATATAAATGTAAGTCATTAATGTTGTCTTTACCCAAGGACAGAAAGGATGAAAATGTGCGTATATATTTTTTAGTGCTGGTGTATCCACAGCATTGTGTAAGACTATTTAAATATTATTTACTTGGCATAATGCTTGCTATTTAGTTTTAAGCAAGAAGAAATGTAGATGGTTTATGTTTCTTTTAGTTCTGTTTTAACTCAGTGCTATTAAACTAAGGAAATTTCAGATTGGAGGGAGTGAAATGATAGGATGATTTTAAAAAGAGCAATGACATAGAGTGAGAATGAGAACAAAGATCACTGGCTACTTAGAGATAATACTTGCTTACAGTAACAATAAAACTATACCTGTTTCTGCCTTTTTCATCTGCTTCTACTTTTTTCATCCTGAGATCTCAAAATCTTGAAAACACAATAGAAAAAACTTATGAAAAAACTGTGAAGTCCATCTGCTTCTACAATAGGATTATTCACCACCATGTGTTTTCCCCATCTGGCAGTAAATGGCCAAAATGTTGAGACCGTCATCGTCTCACTTGCAAATTGTTCCACAGTCTAACCAGTCATGCTATTGAGAAGATAAACCTGCAGTTCAATCCAAATTGTCTGCAATCACATTGCTTCCTTTCCCTTGTTATCCAGAGTAGTTCCTCCCCACCCACGTGTTTAACCTCTCTGAAACATTTGTAGATGGCAATCAGATCCCTCTGAGTCACTGCTTAGCTAAGCTGTATGCATTTTGAGCTTCGTTCTTTTCCCATATAAATATGTTCAGACTTTTAACCATTTTTCTCCACTTTCCTGTGAAATTCTCAGCATTCGCTGAAGTCATTAGTAGAACTGCCACTGGATGAGCCTGAGAATCAATGGCAAGCCTTACACAGACGATCTCTTTAGTGGCCTGCGTGTGGCTGGAGCTAAGCTATGAAGCTAGCATTTTAGCCACACAAAGACCTAAAGTCCCAGCTCTGTTAAAAACCAATGTCCACATTCTTACTAGCTGCACCATGCCCCAGTTTAATCACCCAAGATAGCAGAAACAGTGTGCAGGAGATAATGTATCTTCCAGACCTCAGTGGCAGAACCAGCCTTTTATTAGATTACTGCTCGGACGAACCATGTGTACGTGAACAAGATGCACAGGGAAGCTTTTCCATTTTCAACTTATTTACCATTTTGATTTGGAAATGTGAAATATTCGGTGGAATGGAAAGTTATTAGAACTTTTCCTTAGGAGAACTAAAGTAAAATGTAAAAATATTGTGGCCAGGAAACTGAATCTAGGCCAGAGAAGGAGCCCAGGAAACCAGGCAGCCTGGTGACCAAAACGCCATCCCTTCTGAGAGCTAAGAAACCTGGAAGGCAAGGCAGGTTGCACTGGCCTCCCCGCCTGCTTTCCATCAACAATTCTGACAGGTCCCCACAGAATGTTGTTAAACAAAATCAGTATTTATAGCCAGAACATGTCTGTCAATGTATTTTTAACAAGTGAACTTCAATTCTTCAGCTGCCTGCATGGTAAGCATGTGCTCATTCATTTCATTCCTCATTCATTTCATTCCTCACTCCATTAAAATGTTTTCAGTCTGGCATGCTGAAATAACACTTTTTCAAAGAGAAAAAGTAACAAACTTGTAATACAGCAAATAGATGTATAAAATACCTTATTACCTTTGGCTCCAAAACTAGCTTTTAGGCAAGAGAGAGTAGTGCTTAAATGCCTAAGCAAATTAGGGAGCTTACAGGGCAGTGCAACCTACCCAGATTTAAAAAAAAAAAAGAATAAAATAGATAAGCTAATTGGTTTGATGTCTACAATTGTTATTTGACAAGTGATTAAAGCTGGGTAAGGAGAAAGAGGAAGTATGAAAAATTGAAATGACAATGCCGCCAGGACTGTGTATCAGGTAAAGTAACTGCGGGAAACATCTGTAGTGCACATTAAGAGCATCCAGCCCCAGTATGCTTGCAAGGTAGAAGCACCAGATGAAGCACTCGAAGAAGACACTTGTACAAATTGGCAAGTCTATTTAATTGGCCTACATTCCACAGCAGTCCTAGCTCTCATGAAAGGAGCTAATATCTTTTATATTTCTGCTTGAACTACAGTCAAGTTCCTGTTCCTAGGTTTGCTCAGAATTTCTCGTAGATTTGGAATGAGAGTCCTGTCCATGACTGACGGGGACTAAGGGTAGATGGTGTTGCAGGAAGACAAGGGAAAGAGGGAAGACAAGGGAAACCAGGCAACATCCCTATGTCATGAGACCAATGCTTGCAAACAGAAAGGGGGAAAATCTCCTGTAGGTTTCCTTGGTCATGACTTAATGGAATAATTCTTTTTTTTTTTGTAATGTATAATGAACATAGAATTGATGAAATATTGTAGTTGTAGCATATTATTTATGTATGTATAGATTAGTTTTCATACTTCTTTCTCTATGTAGCTTACAATATCCTGGCTCCCACCCACCTCCATCATGTCAATTTAGAAACCTCTTAAGTAGGGAAGAAAAGGCTTTGGGGTGTACTCAGGGCAGAGGAGGTTTGCTGTTGGGCAAAAGAACAAGACTGGAGGAAGTAGCTATGAAAAGGCGACTGGATCAGGAAGAGTGGAGTTGTTTCAGCTAAAGCAGCAGGGGAAAGTAATGGGAGAAGGGTCAAATGGAAAGGGGAGACCAGAGGAAGTCCAAGGCTATGGGGATCCTTGAGCCCCTGTAGAGGCTGCAGCCTAAGAAACTCTCCTACAGAGAGACCACGTTGTGTTGTTACTGGTTTTGAGAGGATGACTTTTCATGTTTTATGACACTTCAGTGAAGTGGTGTCCATCTTGGCAAACCAATGAAAATTGATAGTGACAGAGCTGTCAGAACCATCAGTAAATTATCTGCCCTAAAGTCTTCAAAGAGCACTTCGTCCTGAGAAGCACACAGTTAGAGGTGGAAGAAGACGACAAACGAGTCAACACAGAAATGTATGTTTAAATTACATTCACTTTCAAAGAAAAGTTTCCTGGAGTTGCAGAACTGTCTGTGGGTGTGAATTATCACTCAGCAGTGGTCTTCAGTGCTGCAGCCATAACCTATATGAAGAGGTCTGGTTATCTGGAACAGTTATTGTGAAAAAAAGTTAGGAAACAGAGGTCCTGCCTTTCACTGGTGCTTGGTAACTATCTGCAGGAGCAGTCTTACTCTGTTACTCTGCTTTTCCTTCCTTCTCCTTCTCCTTTTGTTGGAGCAAATGACAATCTGGTGATATTGCTCTTGAGAATAGCAACTTAATTAAGCCCTGCTGGTACAATGAAAGTGGTAGGTCTTGCCAGAGCCTGTGTATTGTTGAACTACTGCTCCAAAAGCTGGCAGTCCTGTCAAAACTAGGAATGTGAGCACCTTGGGGATGTCCTGGTAGAAACTTAGGTTGCTGTTGGCTTCAGGCCATTCAGAGTTAGTTATGAGCTGGCTTGGATTGGCTGTATAGTGGCAGTCAGGGTGCTTGACCCTTTTGTTACTCCAGCTTCAAGTCTACAGACCATTTCTCTGTCTCTGAGTTCTTAATAGTACAGTTTGATACCTAGCTTTAACTTACTTCAAGTATAAAAAGAATCTGGAGAGAGAGAAGAGAGGATAAAAATGTGCAAGGTACAAAAGTACACACACAATTCCTAAAGTCTTACAAGGTTTAGGAAAGGAAATAGAAGCCACATTGCTGTGTATTTTACTTTATTGTCCTACCTGCATGTGACTTTTAAAATTTTTTCTTTCTGTGTTTTAAGTGGATGATACCAATCTAAATCCTAACTAAAGACTCATTTAGACATTTTTGATCTTGTTCGCTTACCTAGCAGCTACGATAACAGGGATCCAGCTGTCAGTGGACCTCAGTATGACAGGCGAATTCAAATGATGTCTAATTAGAATATCTGTGAATGTTTTACCCTCAGGTCATCAATGCCCTTACCTAAGAATGAATACTCACTGCTCATAAACTCTGTACATCTTTAAGCTATTGAATGCCACTGCTATGAAATCACCCAACTGCTAACTGCATACACATGTCTCCTTAACTCAGTGGAAGTGGGATTCAGATCAACAGGTCTTTCCATTTATAAGAGTAGTGATAAAAACACGTTATGAAAACCCTGATCTCAGAAACAGATGTATTCTATTACTGAAGTTTCCTTCTTTTTTACTTTTCTGAATCGACTTGAAGTACTTGAGTGTCTAATGAACATAGGGCAAATCTGAATTGCAATCTGTATGTGTTTTTGAGGTTACTGATACAAAACTGCATGAGTTTGTTTCCATTTGCAAAACCAGCTTGCTTTCCATTATAGTTTAAGAACTTCATGATTGCTGAAGTCAGTCTATACACTATGAGTAGTCTGAGCAACTCTTTCACTTTTCTACATGTTCATAAAGATATTCAAGAAATCTCAGCAGCTATGCATGCAGGACATGAGTGAAGTTGGCATTGAAACCACTGAAAATTACATAACAGTTACTAATGTGAAAAAAGATTACAAATATGATGAATAAAGAGCAGTGAATTAACATTTAGAAATTCAACAGGCAGGGTTTTCTATGTGAATGAGTATGAAAGGTGGAGATATTTTTAAAAGCTTTTCTTGTATGTCAGCAGAGTGTGTGTCAGAAAGAAATTATTTTGAGAATGCCTTAATATCACAGCTGCGATAATTAGTCTTTAGGTATGTAAAAGGGACCAAAGTGTTTTCTTTTCCTTTGGAAATTTTCAGAGCTTCCTTTTTGCTACCTCTAGACACATGTCCTGAAGACAAGACAAGGGAAGATCATGGCTTACTTGAATTATCTTAGGAACCGGTCTGGTTCTTGAAGTCCTTTAGTGAAAAAACTCAAAGCAAGGCTGTGATGTGCCACATAATTGTAAGTTTTGCAGTGAGGTTATCATGGGTAGCTGTAGTAGAAAAACAGAAATAATGAAAGGGCAGAGACAAATACTATTCCCGAAGGTGGAAGTTGTGAAGGCTTATAAAAATCCAAGCTACCATAAAATAAAATAAAATAAAATAAAATAAAATAAAATAAAATAAAATAAAATAAAATAAAATAAAATAATAAAATTTTTATAAAGCCTGTGTGAATTTATACCTACTAAACCAATGCTGATTGTGATAGCTTCAAGTTTAGTCCTAGAGGATCTGGTCATTGGCAGAAGTATCTTGGTGAAGCAGAGGAAGTTTGCTGCCTGACGGATCACTTGCTGCAGGGGTAAAGCTAAGAGATGCTCAGCCTTTGGTTGCTAACTTAAATTCCAAGCAGTACTTACGCCAGCACATGGTTGTCTAGGGACTTAAAGCAGTCTGAGCTCTGTAGTATAAAGTATGTCACTACAGATGAACTGAAACAGTCAGTGGGCAGATGCTTGTTTAACACTACGGCAGGGGTAAATCTTGGAGAAGCATACAATCTTTACTTATTTTCTATAAATGGAGTAGAAGAAAAAAGCTTGAGTCTCTTATGGGTCCACAGCAGCAGTGGACTGTGGGACACATCCTCCATCTAAAGACCCTGAAATTATTTTGCTAGGTGGTATTCACAGATCCTTTTGACCTTTCTTGAGAGCAGTGGACTTCGGTCAGCATTATCTCCTCATTGGTACATTTGTGTAAGAAATTGATTCTATCCTTTTCTTCAGCTTAGCTGGTAAAGTAGCATTTGTTAGCAGAGTTGATTCCTTATTCTTGGGCTGATCATATCTGAGCGTTTCTGACTTCTCATGTGGTGAAATAAGTTGAAATAGAAAGGATGGACAAACTGTTTGATACACAGTTTGTGCACTTTCATTGTCTAAGCCTCTTAAATGAGATACAAAAGCATCAGTCTTTGAAAAGTCACAATCGTGGTCCACATAGGCCTCCTCTCTTCTGCACTGCACAGCAATGATAACAAAGATTAAATGATGCTGAGATAGACCCCCAGGTCAACAGGCAGATGAGCTCTAAATGTTAATATGCAATGGCAAAAAGAAAAAAATGCTCTATTTCTGTCAAAAAAGAAACTATAAAAGTGGAATGACTAAGTCAGAGACAGTATGGTCTACTCACAAGCCAAGGTCTAAGAAATAGTTAGCGGACGTGAAGAAATGGCCATCTTTTACCAGAAAGTTCAATGATGGTACTGCAAGGCCGTTTTCTGAATGATATTATCCTTTATATTGCTTAGGAGAGTTTTCTATCCCTGGATTAATTCTACATTCATGAATATCTACAAGTCTTTTTTTCTGGATTGTTGAGCCTGTCTTTGCTGCAAGTGATCTCAAGAGCTGCACAGAGAAAAGATATGATAATGCTATGTTGAAACAGACACTGCGCAAATCCTGTGAAATTTTGGGGGTCTTCCTGGGAAGTCTTCTGGTTTCTGACAGAATTCATAAACTTGGTGTATGCAGAATTTCATCAGGGGAAATGGATTTTTTCTGTTCTCTCCACTAATTCCCCCAAGGTTTTTAAATCCTCGGCATATGAGAGGAAAACCAAAAGGCAGGGTAGAGGCAATTGCAGGATAGCCAGAGGTATTATGGTGCCCTCTTTCGAGCTGTGCTCAAGCATGGCATATTGCCACCCTTCAGAGAAGAGAGACAATACAAATTAGGCTTCCTACTGGCCTTCAGCGCCCTCCATAAGGTGCTCTGCAGTGATGGATCCCAAGAACTTCTCTGTGACTGCTGTTTGTCTCATGGGCCTAGGTAGGGAGAAGCATGTGGGGAACAGGGAATGCACCAGGACAGGTGAGGGTAGGAGCAAATGTGAATACGATGCTGAGATATCCACTCTATCTTAGCCTAACCTGCAAGAGAAAAACTCTAGGAAAATAAAATAAGTAGTGTGCTTCCACTTTTGGTGAAACAGATGAAGCACTAGGCCTTCTGGACTTGTGGAGGAAACAGATGCCACAACAACAGGCAGAAGCCCACTTGGAGTCCTCTGTCCAGCTCTGGAGCCCTCAGCACAGGAAAGACATGGACCTGTTGGAGCAGGTCCAGAGGAGGGCCACAAAAATGGTCAGAGGGCTGGAACACCTCTCCTGTGAGGAAAGGCTGAGCGAGTTGGGGCTGTTCAGCCATCTGTTCACCTTCGTACAATTTAGTGAAGGATGTCGTCAAACCATTGCCTGTGTCTCCTTTTAATCAGAACTTCCTCCAGAACTAAGTTACATCAAATAATGAAAGCCTTTCCCACAGCGAAGGAGGAAGAAGCAAAGGGAGTCATGCAGGTATATCTCCTACTGTCTGCTGAACTGCACTGGGACTGAAATCTCTGATCTATGTTAATAGACCGACTTCAAAAAACATCGTGAACCTTTGATACTGCAACTAGAAAAGCAGGTAGCTAGGTTAAACCTGTAGACAGTGAGTCAGATTCCTCAGACTCCAGGGAAGATTGAAGGCTAGAGGAAGTGGAGAGATTCCTTTGGTATGGAGTAAAGGGAGAGTAAGGGTGAACTGGGAGACTGAGGGGATACCAGTGGCAAAATTTCCCTGGTCTTTGGGGGGTTTTGTATGCATGTGCAACCTACCCAAGTGTAAAAGTGAAGCCTGAAGGAGTCATGTCCAGATGCCAGGGCATCACACTGGTGAATGTCCAATAGGTAACAGTCCTCAACGATGGTGATACAAGAGGTTTAAGAGAAAAGGCAGCCAAAATATTTTTTTTGCCACCCTTTAAGACTTAACAGTATTAAGTGTTTTCAGCTGGTGGTTCACTTAATCTCCATGGAAAAGATAACATATTATAGGTTATTATTCAAGCTTAAAATCATCTTCCATCATGGCAGGAAGAATGTGCTAGACATGGGTTTTGTTGTATCAGGGACTCAGTAAATTCTGTGGAAAAGAGTTCGTATGAAATATCCTCTTGGTTCAGATATTATCTTTGGCTGTAGCAATGACTCATTTTCTCCAAACCGAAACCCAACAGCATCAAGCATAGCTATTCTCTTTCAAACTAAAAGCAGAACACTGGCAGGATCACTGTAGCTGTGTGCTTCCATTAAAGGCAAAAAATGTAATAAATGGCTGCAAGTGTGCCATCTTCCTGTGCTGTCAGTGCCTAATTTGACATATTTAATTTAATTCCTGAAGTGGGCTGATTGTCTCTTACTGCTAGCTTACAGTTCCTGCAGTCTATTTTCAATACCTTTCTTCAGTTCCATAGAATTGTCTGTGATGCGATAATGTGTTTAGCAATGTCTTTCCTTGTCTATGCTAGGCAGAGTCCTTTGCAAATTCATGTTGTTGAGTTCATCTTAGAACACAACCTTCTGCCCTAGTTAAGCCATGGTCTTTCATGAAGAGAGAAGCAGTAGAAGGGCAACAGAGCTACAATTACTGCTCTGGTCTGGCCAGTGAGATGCGTAGGAGGAACACCCTGTACCCTCCCTGCAGAAGGTGTGGCATGCCTTCTTAAGATGCTCTTCAGAAAAGGACCTATATCACAGTAATGACCCAAAAGCTTAAACTTTATCTGACATGGGTCTTCTTCTAAGAAGGCTCTGAAAGCAGTAGCCCTTGTTGGGGGATAGCAGGAATATTTGAGGAATGTGAATTCGCATTTTTCTTTGTTCCCTTTCTAGAAAACAGCAACATTTTCTCAGCATTAAACTTTTAGAGAAATAGCCTAGCAATAGAGAGTTCCTTTTCTCATTGTTTCCTGAGCCATTTACTTTCTACTTCTTGCTGGTTCTTAAATGTCAGGTGCACATAATGTGTGCACATTTTTTTTTTTTGGAGAATTGAGAATTGGCAGACATAATTACCTCCCCTTCAGAAAGCAAACCACACCAAACCAAAGCCTCTTTCCTCACCCATTTCCCCAAAAGCTCAACTATTCATTGTAGCAGTGGAAGCAACCACAGAAGAGTGAATGTAGTCCCAGAGAACAACTGAGCAAAAAATCAGCTCTATTTACTTCAGGAATGTTCAATAATATTTCAGCAACTTCACATGAGATATGAGACCACAGGAAAGTTTCTGAAGAGCAATATGGCAATGAATATGCTCTCTGAGGGAAATAGTATTTTGAATTATCTACAATGGCTGTTAGGATAGCTGTACATAAAATGGGCGACTATTTAAGAAGTGAGCTGGAAAGCAGATCTGAATCAGTAAGGGCTGATGTTTTCACTGTTCTTGAAAACCATACTGGTAGCTAAAAAGCTATACAAAACATTGAGGAACTCTGCCAAAAACATGATAAACAATTCCTTTTCATTCATTGTTCTTGTTCCAGAAACTGTGAGAGAATAGATAAAGTGTGATCAAGTGATCACCACCTGTGGAAGGAATTCCTGGCTGATGCATTTACAGAAAAACCTTAAAATATCAGTGTGCTAAATCTAAATGATTACAAGCATCCAGTATCTTGTGAAAAGAAACTGTTGTATTCTGGGATGATATTGGGAAAGAACTCAGCAGAAAAAAAGCCTGTAAAATAAGCTGCTCTACAAGCTCCGTGAGGAGCTGGGAATTATTCAGGTGAACTGACCCAAGGTGTTCTGCTGAGCTATAGAAACAAACCACTACAAATCAGGATCACCAAAGAACAGACAGATCAATGGGGGGTGCTTAGAAACTGTGATTATACTCTTTTATGGATAAAGGTCACCACTAAAGTTATTGCAAGAGAGATCATTTTAAAAGACATTTTCTGCAATGTATGGGAACAAAATTTCGGGCCTTCCTTAATTCTTATCATCAGCTGGGTGCCAAGAATAGAAATTTAACCTGACATGTTTTGAAAGTATTCTATTTCTAGTCAGTAATTTAAAGACTTAAAAAGCTAAGTCCCAAATGCTCAATGGTATGGAGCTAGATACCTAAATACCCTTGAGGATCTTGAGGTTCTATTCTTCACCCGAACTATGCACAAGCTCATGTGAGCTTAGCTAAAATGTGTATATAAGCCACATATGTTCTTTATATTATTTTAAATGAAAGAACAGACTCTCCCATAATAAAGTTCTTCAGAGTGCCTGTTATTAAGATTATTTTCACCTATCAACCTGAGTCTAATGTTGCAAAAGAAAAAAAGGAGTGGTGATATCAATATTTCTTAAGTAAGAACTTGTAATTTCATTCTCGTCTTGTTGTTTTGTGGCTGGCTTTTTATCTACTTATAAAATAAAACAGCAGATCACTCGGGCAAAATTCAAGATCGAAAGAGGCCAGCCTCCTAGAGAGAACTTCAGAAAGCTGTGGACTTTAGAAGCTGCAGGTTTATTAGGGGTATGAATGGTGTTAATTGAGTAGATCATAGCAGTTACTGGGCTGGATTTATTACAGCCATCAAACTTCTTCCTGTGAATTGAAGGTATTTCTCAATGCCTTCATATTCATTTAGGCAGTTTCCATGCATTTCCACTAAAGCCTATGTGTGTCTGTGTGGGTGGGAAAGCAATATACATAGCTCACATTAACACTTTTCATGTTCCTGCGTTTGCCTTATTGAGCCCAGAAAAGGCAGAGTCTCCATTTACATGTGGTTTCCATGTTACTGTAATTCCTGCCCCAAATGTCAATGTGTTTTAATGTATTTTTGAGGTCTAAAGCTTTGCCAGAATATGTGCGGGGAAAAGTGATGGGGTGTTTGTGAATGAGAGTAAAGGAGCACAGTGATCCAAAATTATGCTGGCACTATCACACTGAAATAATATCTTGTGTATTTTGAGAATAAAAATGTAATCCCTACTGTAGGACAAAACCTTTCATGCAAAGCAAAGACAGTTTGACATGCAAACCACAAGTACAAATTCTAAATTCTAAGAAAACATCAATAATGCAGCTAGATCTAGAGGACAGTGGAAGGAATAAGATTTTATTTAATTATTAAAGCTGAAGTAGTAAACATTTTGGCTCCCATCTAAATCCTTCCATTCCCAGGTGAAATATTATTTTTTTCTATCAGCAAATCCTCAGTCTTTGACCTTCACATTTCCTAATCTTCCACCTTCTGTCTTCACACACACAAGCTGTCCCTTGCACCTGTGGTGCTTCCTTGCAGCGGTCCCTTTTATTCTGTTGAGTATGTGGAAAATATGTTTGAAAAACAGTATGATCTTCACAATTATAAATGGAAACCATATGATGTATGCGTGCATATTTATGGAAGTGTGATAGTGGTGAAATTGATACTGAGAACTCATTTGACTCTTATTTGTTCTACTTGACAGTTACTCAGATGCCTGTCATACTGGAAGGCGTGAAGAGATGGCAAGCAGTTCCATGTCAATGTTTCCTTTCTCTGGACTGGGGACCGATTTTGAGAGAAAAGACTATACATGAAGTGAGATAAAAAAAGTGACCCAAAGCAGCCAAAGTGGTTTGAAGAAATCTGTTAATGATTGTTTAAAGCCGTTGCTACTGCGCAGAATATTTTCTCTCAGCTGCTAGTTGAGGTGTCACTAGTTGCTCCCTCAGCAGAGCCCAAGGAAGCCCCCATGCTGCTGCCACCCCCTCAGAGGCAGGCAGGCATCATGGCTGCTGCAGCGCCATGCTGCTTCTCCTGCAGGGACTCTGGTTGGCTGGTCGTGAATCTGCTGACCTCAGTCAGCCAGTTAGAAGCCAGATGGCCTGAGAGCGGGCTCCGTCAGCCAATCAGAGCAGGAGGAGCCCTGGGGCTGGGTGAGTCATTGCCCTGGCAGTGACAGGGCCAAGCCAGGGCCTGAGGAGAGGCCTCCAGGCAGGGCTGGCCTCACACTGCCTGCTCTGGGATGGCAGCGCTGGCCCAGGCAGGGGCAAGTGGCCCCTCTGACCGGCTCTGGAAAGAAAATTCTTCTTCTTTTTTTTTTTTTTCCAGATAGGGCATTCTGAAATTAACACAAATTTCCTTTATTTTTCATTAAGGAAATTGTAAACATCTGTGTAGCATTGTGGAAAAATTTCTTTGTGTCAATTTTTCACAGAAAATATTTTCATTGATTTTTCTTCAACCAGCTGTACTGCTATAACACAGTTTTAAATCATCTCATTTAACACCTGATACTTCTGTGAGGTTTAATAGAAGTTGTATTTCTTTTTAATAAAGCAACTGTGGTAATTCTGGCACCTGCAGAGGAGCACTGCTTTACTTCGACCGGTAATTTAAAAACACTTACAAGTGTATATATATCTACATATAAACACAAGATATTAAATTATTTATGCAGTTTTATTCAAAAGTTGGAATCTGGCAGCGTGGTTCTTGTTTTCAATTATCATACAAATAACCCAGTGTCTAAATTTTTTACATTTAAATTTTCATTTTTGTATGAATCATACACCTTCATTGCTTCCATGCTGTGTCATTGCAAACTCACTGTTTCTATACTTTGATAATATTTTGAGACAGTGGTTTCAAAAGGATCCTCATGTGATTTTTATGAAATCACCCTTTCTTATTACTTACGTTTTTTTCCAGTGGGTAGATACACCTGCATGAATTTAACTGGACTTCAGTAACGTATAAGCAGGTGTAAAATATGAGCCTGTGTATGCTCTTGGTGGTGTTACTTGTGCAGTTCCAGATGTTCAGAAAACTTTCTAGTTTTGCGAAATCCTGTCCTCAGGAATTTATTACCTTCAGAGAACAAGCATGTTAATGATACCCTTCATATGGTTTTAGCTGTTTCATGACTAGATTAAAATATTTGTAAAGTATTGCTCTGCTGCATAACAAATTTTCTATGTTGCTATAGATGTAATCCCATTCATATCCCACTCAATATTCTTAAAGAAGTGCACAATTAACAGGACACCTGGAAAGAGTTAATTCATGAGAAGAACATTATGCTCTACCTTTTTGTCAGCTAGGCCGATAATTAAATGACTCAGTTGGGTACAAGTGGGAGATTAATAAAGAAAAAGATGGAAAAAAAGAACCTCAACAAAGACAGAAAAACTTCAGGCAAGAATTTGGTTTTTGAATGATGGAAGAGCTGCAAAGTAGGTCATCTCATCTCAGACTGATATCAAGAGTAGTTTTCAGGTTTTCATATATGTGATGAGCATCTGTGATTCTTAACCAAACAATCAAATAATTGGAAATACTTTCAGAATAGAAGAAATAGCTTAAAAAGCCATCAGTGTATTAAGCTGGGGCACTCCAGGCATCAGAATAATATTGACGTTAGAAATAGTTGTATGAAAGCAAGAGGTGTCTATGTCTAAGACTTATATACATAGGCCTTCCATTTTCATAAAATCAAACAAAAATGGGGATTGTGTAAGCAGAGCTGCATAGAACTAGATTTTATTATTGATGTAAAAATATGTTGGTGACCTCTCAGTGATTTAAAGAAGAAAGGCTGAAAAGCAAAAAATATTATTTTAAACTATTTTATAGGAGAAAGACAAAAATATGTTTAAAATTAAAGCAAAGCTCTATACCAGGTATGTGAATCATGTTACTTTAGGGGAGTGTGAACAGAGCCACACAATGCCATTGGATGCCCTAGCACTCCCAGAACACCTGCACAGCTTTGGAAATGTTATGTAGGACTCGTGGGAGGCCTTCACGCTTTTGATGGGGTAGTTGGAGCCAAATGGCATACCTGATATGCCACATCAAATGTGCTTGTAGTCACCCCTGCTCAGCTAGCTGAATCCCACCTTTGACTCCAAGGATCTAGGTCACAGAATCACAGAATGTTAGGGGTTGGAAGGGACCTCTGTGGGTCATCTAGTCCAACCCACCTGCCAAAGCAGGGTCGCCTACAGCAGGTTGCACAGGAACTTGTCCAGGTGGGTCTTGAATATCTCCAGTGAAGGAGAATCCACAACCTCCCTGGGCAGCCTGTTCCAGTGCTCCGTCACCCTCAGAGGGAAGAAGTTCTTCCTCATGTTCAGACAGAACTTCCTATGCTTCAGTTTGTG